>Ga0137372_10000970_pt1 | contig 27586 bp, 22 predicted proteins | sample SagtaG_6_FD_104911 | JGI IMG/M metagenome (GOLD analysis project Ga0137372, IMG submission 104911) | Vadose zone soil microbial communities from Sagehorn Ranch, Mendocino, California, USA - Sage1_R_60_16 metaG | ecosystem: Environmental > Terrestrial > Soil > Vadose zone | place: USA...
AGTCAGACAAACTTTCACAGTGGAGGTCAGTCAACCGTAATAACCATCAATGTCGCGTCGTCTTGAACAATATTTCGGATCAGGTTGAGACCTTCCTGCCCCGACGTGGTATCGCGCGCGTAATTAAGGTCCATCAGCACCAGATCGAAGTCACGTTGCCGGATCGCATCCAGGACTGCGGCGGGCGAACTAACCCCTTCGGTGTGGAAACCCGCTTCCCTGAGCAACAAGCGCAGGGCGGTCACCACATCCGGTTGATCGTCGGCGATCAGGGTGCGCAGAATTGGCGTGGCCATGGTGTTGATGTTTGTCAGCTCCATAAAACTCTCACGCACGCTGGGCGGGGTCCCCGGCGGGGCAGCGCGCTGGGGTGCTAGCTACGGCTCCTTGACTATCCAACCGTCTTCGAGCCGTACGATCCTGTTGCCATATTCGGCGTTCACCTCGGAGTGAGTCACCTGCACGATGGTGGTGCCCTCCTCGTTCAATTTCCTGAACATTTCCATGATCTCTTTGCCCTGACTCGAATGGAGGTTTCCGGTCGGCTCGTCTGCCAGAATGATCCGCGGGTTTGCCACCACGGCGCGGGCAATGCCGACGAGTTGTTGCTGACCGCCGGAAAGCTGGGCGGGAAACAGATCCTTTTTGCCCACGATTTGAAAGCGATCCAGCGTGTCGCAAACTATCGATTGACGATCTTTTTTGCTCACGTCGCGATACGAAAGCGGCAGTTCGAGATTTTCGAACACGGTCTGATCATCAAGCAGGTGATAGCTCTGAAAGACAAACCCAATGTTGCTATTGCGCAGGTTAGCGCGCTTCTTGTGGTCGAGCTTGTGTACGGCGACGTCGTCAAAGTAATACTCGCCACCCCACGACTGATCATGCATGCCGAGAATGTGCAGCAGAGTCGATTTGCCGGCGCCTGACGGGCCCATAATCGAGACGAATTCGCCCGGCTTTATATCAAGGTCAATGCGGCGCAGAACGTAGGTCTTGCTGGCGCCCTGTGCGAATGATTTTTCGACGTTGCGAAGGCCAATCATGCGATTGCTCCGAATCCGCTCTCTCTCAGTTCTCGCTTCGCGTCTTCGATTTCGCGACGGTTTGCTCCCGCTTCTTCTTCGACAATGAGCCCATCAAAGAGATGGACGATGCGGTCTGCGTGTTGGGCATAACGAGGATCGTGAGTGACCATACAGATGGTCGCGCCGCCGCGATGCAACTCACGCATCAATTCCATCACCGCCTCGCCGTTCGTTGAATCCAAATTGCCGGTGGGCTCGTCGGCCAGCAGGATGCTGGGCTGACCACCAACCGCGCGCGCCACTGCCACGCGTTGCTGTTGACCGCCGGAGAGTTGGCTGGGCAGGTGTTTGGCGCGATGGCCCATGCCCACGCGCTCGAGCGCCTCCGTGACGCGTTTTTTTCGGTCAGCCGAGTTCATGCCTCGGTAGGTCAAAGGCAGCTCGACGTTTTCATAGACCGTCAGATCGCCAATCAGATTAAAGCTCTGAAAGATGAAACCGACCTCGCGATTGCGAATGCGCGCGCGCTGGGACAATGAAAGGTTCTCTACCGGATGTTCGTTGAGCACGTACTCGCCGTCGGTGGGTGTATCGAGCAAACCCAGGATCGAGAGGAGTGTGGATTTGCCGCAGCCCGAAGGTCCGGCAATTGAGACATATTCACCCTGCTTGATATCAAGATGGATACCGGAGAGCGCGTGGGTCTCGACTTCATCGGTGTAAAAAACTTTCTTGACGTCGGCGAGGTGAATCAGGGGACCAGATGAACTCATTGTAGGCTCCTTGGAGTTTTGTGAAACACTACTGCTTTATTGTGAACACCGCAGGTCAGCTTTGTATGACAACTTCAGCTTGAGTTACGCCCGAGAAGACGCCATCACCGCACGAGAATTCGGTTGTAGTTGTCCCACGCTGAAGTGTCCGAAAGAATTACTTGATCTCCTTCGCGCAAGCCGCTGACTATTTCGATTGTGCTGACGGAACTTTTCCCCAGCGCAACCTGCGTGCGTGTGGCTTCCCGTCCATCGGGGCTCAGCAGAAACATGCCGACTGTTTGCTGTCCCTGGCCAAAGGCGGGGCGCCCCACGTACAAGACGTTATCCAATCGTTCCAGCTCGATGGTGCCGTCGACACTCAGATCCGGACGAGCGCTCGGCGGCAATGGTCCTGTCAGTTCTGCGTCAACTGTGAAAGTGCCCTCGCGCGCCGCCGGGTCAATGCGCGAAACGCGCGCTTGGATGATTCCGTTGCGGGTGTCTACCTCGACGGGCTGGCCTAGTTTGACGTCTTTGATCTGCGTCTCAGCAATTTTGAGTTCGGCTTTGAGCGAAGCAGGATCGGCAACACGTGCCATGTTGAATCCAGGTGTCACCTGCTGGCCCACCTGCACGGAAACCTGTTGCAGAACGCCATTTGTTCCCGCTCGCACTTTCAGAGCGTCAACCTGGCTTCTCTTCAATTCAGCAAGAGCTCGCAACTGCTGGATTCGTGACTGCTGAGCGTTGATCTGTGCCTTGGTTGCTCGTCCGCTAATTGCAAGACGCTGCTGCTCCACCTTGAGCCGATTGGCAAGATCCTGCACGCGCACACGCGCCACCCTGAGCAGGATCAGCGGCACAAGACCCTGTTTGCCAAGGATCTCATCTGTCTCGAGCTGCATTTTTGCCTGGCTGTAGTCAGCATTAATGGTGGCGATGGCTGACTGCTGCGTCATATTGTCGCTTTCCAGGCGCACCTTGAGATTCTCCGCATCTGCCTGTGCCGCTTTCAATTGAAAGTCAGCATCGATGGCCTGCTGTTCCATCTGTGGGTTGGTAAGCTCGAAGATCACTGTGCCGGTGCTGACTTCGACGCCGGGTTGAACCAGAACCTTTTCCAGGCGACCGTCTGCGGGTGCCGGCACCCAACGAGTCAGTTGCGGCACCAGCGTGCCGTTGCCGCGCACCTGACGCAGCATCTGACCACGCTTGACGGTGTCAATTACGGCGGTCGAACGATCAAGCGTAGGGGCCGCAGGCTTTAGCTTTGTCAGGCCGTACGTTATGCCGCCGACGGCTACAAGGCCGATAAAGATAACGACCGCATTGCGAGCGCGTTTTTTGAGTCTCGATTTTCCGGGCCGTTTAATATCCATAAACCTAACGATTAGCTAAAGAGTGCAGCGAGACGAATTTCGCATCAACTGCAAGATTGGGAGGAGAACTGCACAAGCCAATTTGAGAGCGGCAGAAGTGACGGGAAGCGTGCTTGGAATTCAGCGAAATACGAACTTCACCGGCAACTGTACAGTTCTCCGAGGAACCGTGGAGTCAAAGGCCGTGCCAACTCGGTGCCTCGCGCGAAGCGTATGCTAATAGCTGTGGGTTAGATACTGGTTATCGGCTGGTTTCCAATAAAGTCATCAGTTATGGGGTTGCCGGGTGAGAGATGAGGAACCTCCGTTAACAAGCGGAAACGTTTCGCTTTCGGGACGTAAGAATCCCAGTTTCGACAAAACTTCAAAAAACCGTATGCGCGTATTATAACGCTGACTCCTGCTCCAAAGACTTATACAGGGCGAAGAATTCTTGATTTGGTATTTTGCCGTTTGCGTCACTCGATAGTCCAGGTCGAAAGCCTTTCACAAAATACATATCGATTTGGCCCTTGTGTTTAGCCTCAATCTTGCCGCGAAACTCGCAATCGAAAATGTCTTTTACGCGTTCGTAGGTAGCGCTGGAGATATTGATACGGCCGCCCACGCCTGAAGACTCAAGACGGCTGGCAATGTTGACGGTGTCTCCCCAAACGTCGTAAGAGAACTTTTCTCGGCCCACTACACCCGCAACGAGGTCGCCGGAATGAATACCCACGCGAATCTCCCAGTAGGGTCGGCTCCGCAGGATCTCTTTCTCGCGCAAGCCGGAGATCAATTGCTCGATTTCAAGTGCCGCCAGCACGCAATCCACTGCGTGTGTCCGATTAGGTACCGGTATACCACCGACCGCCATATAAGCATCGCCAATGGTCTTGATCTTTTCCAAGTGGTGACTTTTCGCGATTTGATCGAACTGACTAAAACAACCGTCCAGCTCTTCAACCAGGCGTTGCGGGGTGAAGCTCTCCGCAATTTGCGTAAAACCTACAAAATCTGTGAACAGCACTGAGGCGCTTTCGTAGTCCACGGGTTGCACACGTTCAGTTTGCTTCAGCTCCTGGGCAATAGTCTCGGGCAGCACATTTCTGAGCAGCCGGTCAGACTTTTTCCGCTCCTGGTTCAGGTTTTGAGTGAGCACCTGCACCAGGATTGCTGTAAAAATCTGCACGAATACCAGGTTTCCGGAAACATCGAGGAACCTCTCCTGTCCACTCGCATAGGTCATGATCCATTCGGGCTTGACCTGCTCGATCACCAGTAGAGCAACCGTTGCGCCGCTGAATAGAAATGTCGCGACCAGGGTTCTGCCCAGGTTGCCGGCAAGAATAATCGCGATGACCAGCGCGGGAATGAAGTAATAATGCGAGCCGCCTTGTGACCCGGCGTTAGCCAGCGCACTGAAGAAGAGGAATACCAGGATTAGCAGCACGAACGGCCAATAAAGGTATTGATACGCATGTCGAAATCTCGACAGATAATAGAAGAGCAGGAAAAGGATGCCGGTACCAAGATTTAAGAAAAACAAGAACGCGTAATTCTTCAAACTTAGTACTGTAAAGGCGCCACCAATATTAGCGACGGCGTTGAGCAGGCTGATGGTGTTGAAAAGGCGTTGCTCCAGGACAACGAAGCGTGAATCTCCGAAAAGCGTCGATGTAAGCGAGTCGAAGAATTGCAGCACAGGTGAGCCTGTCAAGCTGGAAGGTTTATCAATCATGCAAAGTGTAGTCGAGCCCAGGTGCTGGAACTTACGAATATTTGAGATAAAAAGAATCCTTGCCAGCCCCGCCCGCATCCTAGAATTGGGTAGTGTCAGTTTTCAGTATCAACGTGTCTCATAGCAGAGACCCGGGCATGACGATCCACGAAATTACACGAAATCTCACTAAACATTCGTGTTGGTTCGCGCGATTTCATGGATCGTTTTATGAAACTCGAAACCAGAATTGTTTCTTCATAGCTCGTTCGGTGTTTTCGTGGCATTGGGCGGATCGAGTAGGAGACTGGATGCCACGCCTGCAATGCTTGCCCGACAAATGCTGCGTTGCTAAGGTAGCGGACAAGCGGCGTCAATGATAAATAAGTTCCAGGCGGTTGCATTCCCAAGAATGGATCTCCGATGAACCGATTGAGAACAACTCGTCTCGCGAATTGGCCGAGATCAATCAGACTTCCAGCTTCGTTGTTATTGCTTCTCACGCTATTACCGGCTCTTTATTGCTCTGTTCAAGCCCAGTCAGGCAGGCGCCCTCCTGGATCATCACAGCCAACCGCGACTGCAGAAGCCGTAAACCCGACCGCAATCGAGATACGGGAGAATGATGGCAAGTCCGGGCATGAGCTCAGGCACAGAGTGAAGTTGCTGCTGGGCAGGGACCCCAGCAAAAAGCATCTACCCACTGAAGACACGATCTACGCCAGTTTCATCAAACGTCTGAATGAGTTCACAAAGGTCAGCGGCACCTCGATCGGCGATCTCAAACGTGACCAGGCTATTAAACGCGCACAGGCCGAAACTGAATCTTTTGTTGTTCTGCTGCAGTTTGATATCGACAATATCCAGAATGGCAAACTTGTCATGAACTCTCCGGATCTCGAGGTCAAGTATTTTGTGTTTGCACCTCGCACTGGTCAGCAGCAACTAAAAGGAAAGCTTTATTACCAGGCCATTGGCGGTGCTCATGGCAGGCGGGACACCTGGCCCGTTGGCCCACCCATCAGAATCACGGTCGAAGCCGCAGGCAGCGAAGTTGCCGAACGCTTGTATGCCTGGCTGGGGGTCGCGGTCGGCCTCACAAAAAGCAATTGAACCAGAACTTTGGAGGGCGCTGGCCCGGCAGGGCTTTGGCCATCGGCTGCTGCAGCTCACCGCAGACCTCCGCAGGTAAATAAGTATCATCAGAAATGAGCCTGACAGCGAGGCGAAAGCGGTGCCGGACCACCGCACACTCCAAAGTCGGCTCGCAGACACGTTCGGTTTCTCAGCAGCACTCACAAACTGCTATTCGTTGGCCAGATCATCCAGTGCGCTCGCTAAGCGCTGCAGTCCATTGCTCAGAATCTGAGAATCGCCACCGAGTCCCAACCTAAAATGGGCCGGCATTTCAAAGAACCTTCCCGGTACCACTGATGTTTCGTACTTGTCTCTTAGCAAGTCACAGAGTTTGTCCGCAGTGCCATGCTTCAATCGGGGAAAGACAATTGTCCCAAATTGTGGTCTGACCGCCTCGACATCACTGCGCGAGTCGAGGAATTCAGTAACGAGATGGCGATTTCTTTCCAGCAGGGATTGCGCCCGGACTATGAACCTATCGAGCTGTTGCAGAGCAATAACGCTCAAACGTTCCGCAGGATGCGCAGGCATTGCGCCAAAGAGATCATTAAGTCTCCAGATATTGCTTGCCAGGTTCGGCTCAGCGATGATCCAGCCACAGCGCACGCCGCTAAGACCAAAAATCTTTGTCAGACTGCTGGTCACAACGAATTCACTACCAAGGTGAAACGCCGTTCGCGCGCGTTTTTCAAATAGTGCTTCCAGATATACTTCATCCACCAGGACGCGTGCGTTCACAGTCTTTGCTATCTCACCCACCTGCTTAACCGTTTCTTCATCGGTAAGCACTCCGGTGGGATTGTGCAGATTTGTGATCACGATCAGGCGAGTACGTGAACTTATACTTTTTTCTAAGTCACTCGGCATGACTCGAAAGCCATCCTCGAATCGACGCTCGAAGCGTTTCACATCCGCGCCCAGATAGTTAGCCAGGGCCAGAAGTGGCTCATACGTCGGGCCCTCAATCAGCACCTCGTCTCCAGGCTTCACCCAGGAAGCCATGGCGAGATGGTTGGCGAGCGAAGTCCCTGTGGCCGCAGCAATCGAAGCAACGTCGACACTGTATCTCGCGGCCAGAGCTTGTTGCAGGGGCTCGTAGCCGTAACCACCGTCGCGAGTAATTTCCAGGTCCTGGATCGTTACCGAAAGCTCGTCCATACTCACGTTCGCAACTCCGCTGGTGGCAAGATTGAACCGGGCGCGAGAAAGCGTCTTTGCCCAATGCATATACTCCGAGTCCATAACCTGCCGGGTGCCACTCATCATGCCGTCCTCGGCCGCCAAAAGAAGTAGGCGGGAATTCCTGCCAGGAGAATTGCCAAGCCAATCAGCGTATTCTCGGGATACTTGTAAATCGTATTGATCACTACCAGCCAGCAGATGGCGACGAAGAGAGCAGTTGTTAACGGATGGCCTGGAACACTCGTGATACCGGACCAATCCTCACCATCTCGCTTAGATTTCCGCTTACGAAAAACGAAGACGCACACAGCTGTCAGACCAAAGAAGATGAAGTCGACCGAAACCACGTAGTTCAGAATTTGCTCGTAACGTCCCGAGAGCGCGATGACTATTGCTAACACACCCTGCAGCGCGATGGCTACAACTGGCACGCGCGTATTAGGATGAAGACGCCCCACACTCTTGAAGAAAAGCCCGTCCTCCGCCATGGCGAAATAGACCCGCGGCGCAGTCAACATACCCTGACTCAGGAAACCCAGAGTTGAAATGGCAATGCCGGCCGCAATTGCCCGCGCGCCCCTGTCTCCCAGCGCGAGACGCATCACGTCGGACGCCGGAGTAGTGGTTTCCGCCAGACTGGAAGTTCCGAGCACGCGTAGACAGACAAAGTTTACGGTGAGGTAAAGGAGGACAACTCCGCTGACTCCGATAAGCAGTCCGCGCGGCAGATTCTTTTTTGGCTCTCGTATCTCGCCCGCCACGAAGCTCGCCGTCTGCCAGCCGCCGTAGGCGAACAGCACCGGTACCATCGCCGCACCGATGGTTGTCAGCAAATCGAACGATAAGGGATGACCGAATAATCCAGCTTCGGATGCCCCAGCGGCGGCAGATTTCGTTGTCGGAGAGGCCAGCAATAGACCACAGGCAATCAAGGCAAGAATGGCAATGATCTTCAGCACCATCAAGATACTTTGGACCGTGCTGCCTGCTTTAACACCAAAACAATTAATTAACGTCAGGCCAGCAAGCGCAAGCACCGCAACTAGCCAGTCTGCCAACGGCGCCTCTGTTAGTTCAACGAAATACCGCGCGAACGTAACCGCGACCGCAGCCATGCCTCCAGTTTGAATAACCAGCAGCAGCGCCCAACCGTACAGAAAGGCAACGGAAGGATGAAACGCTTCGCGAAGGTAAGCGTATTGGCCGCCAACTTCGGGTCGCAACGCGGCCAATTCGGCCCAGATAAAAGCGGCGGCGAGAGCGATCAACCCACCCAGCGCCCAAACCCCAAGAATCAAGAATGGCGTATCGACCTGCCGGGCAACCACAGAAGGGTTGATGAAGATTCCTGACCCGATAATACCGCCCATAACAATCATCGTGGAGTCAAACAGGCCAAGACGTCGAGCAAGCGCGGGGCTGGAAGCGATAGTGGACGTCGACGAATTTGGCATGAAAGGTTTTTAACGAAGTTTAGGTGCTGAGAGCAATGATACCCATTTTTTTGTTCGTTATGCTCCCTGCGACTCAATTGATGAGCGGTTTTGGAATATATTCATCCCAGAGGGAGACTCGGATCTCGAATTCAGTAGCTGTGGGTATCTTTTGCTCTAGGTCTCTCAAAAATAGAAACATGAAGATTGCGCTAAAAGCTTATAGATCAACCAGCTTCTGGTTATGGATGTTTCCACTCACCTATCTAATCCACATTGCGGAAGAGTACTGGGGTGGCGAAGGTTACTCCGCCTATCTTCTTAGACTGAGAGGCATCACTCTATCGCCGACGAGATTCATAGCGGCTCAAGGCTTGGGATGGGCACTGATGGTTGTCGGAATCATCTTCGCGAGGCAGTTCAAATTCCCCAAACTGCTGCTCGTCATTATGGGTGCAACGGTCCTGGGCAACTCATTGACACACCTGGGTACATCTCTGATGAGGCCAGGTTATGGACCAGGATTGCTCACTGCAATGTTGATTTGGATGCCTCTCGGGTTGGCTACCCTCATCCGTTTTAGGGGCAGCATGAAGGGCAGTCGATATTGGTTGGGAATAGCAATCGGCTTCGGCGTCAATGGAATTATTGGGCTTCTCACAATGAGGGGAGTGCGGATTCTTTAGCGCACTCCGCCGCCTGCTTAGAAGCTTCCGGTTGCTCCCCTGAATCCGTTCATTGCTTGCTTCGCAGCCCAGGAGACGACGCGCATGTTGTCGTAGCAATACCCCAGAATATAATTGCATGTGGACAGGCAATGCTTGGTGCAATCCTGCTTCATTTCGTCAAGCTGCCGTACATCAAACTTGTGATTGCCAACAGTGCCCCAGTCGTGCGTTGCCGAATACATTGGGAAGCATGGCGCAAGCGAACCATCGGTGCGAATGATCAAAGAGTTCTGTCCCGCGCGGCATTGCCAGGGCGGAGCTTCGCCTCGCATTAACATCTTCATGTCTTCCATGTGCTGAATCGGGTTCACCATCTTGTAACCGTGATTGATGCGCTTGTCGTTCAAGTAGTCGAGCAACGCATCAACTTTCGGCCAATCCTCGCGCGTTAAATATGTGCTGTTCTCGTTCAGGTGCTGAAAGTGTGATTGCTCCATCATCGGCGTTTCGTTGATGTGGTAATCAGTCCCAATGCCGTTGTCATGGGCTATCTCCGTAAGCTCCTTCACATCATCCATATTGTTGTGGCAGATGTTGATATTGAACATCACAGTGTAGCCGTAGTACTGCTGCCGCTTAACCAAATAGTCAAAGTAAGGACGAATCGGTTCCAGTGCCTTCGGCAAAGACTTCCTCTCTTTTACTGAATCAACCGCCAGGTTAACGGTCGCAAGTCCTGCGTCGCCCAGCCGGTCAATTACGTCCGGTTTCATCAGGCGGCCATTCGTGGGCAAGTACACGAAGATGTCCTTCTTGGCACTGTAGTACACAACCTTGTGAATAAACTTGGGTCTCAGCAATGGCTCACCACCCATCAGCGCCAGCACGCGGGAACCAATGGAATGCAGCCAGTCAATTGAACGCTTGGCGACATCTTCGGTCATGCCCTTTACAGTATTGTTGTACGACCAGCAGTAGTGACAATCGAGATTGCATTTCCATTCGGTAAACAGATACGGAATGATGGGTCGTAGCTCGCCACTATGCCAGCGAGACTTGAAGTAAGGCGCAGCCCACGTTTTCCATGTCCTGATGGCATTCAGCTTTTGATACTCCCGCCGGGTCATCTCCACGGGATTCGGCTGCTGTGGATAGATGGGCTCAGGCAAAACCTCCTCAGGAGCAGGTTCAAGCTTCGCTCTCGTCTCAGGTTTGTAAAGGATCTGGTGAAGCTTCTGATCTATGCGAAACGGTTGCGCCGATGTTCCTGTCTGAGGTTTCTGGAGATTGTCTGACACTTTTCCCCCTTTTGATTAGTTGTAGATGATCCCAAACATGAGGTCCTTTGATCCGCAATCGCGGCAAATATTGTCTCACGTCCAAGAGAATTGCAAGTATCCTGCGTGCGGTAACTGTCCGGGAGGTTTCCCAGAACCTTGAGTGGCGCTAACCCCGCACCTTTTTTGAGACAGTAATCTGAAGCGATCTGATCCTTTCAACGCATTATGGTATAGCTCTCAGAAATTAGAACATCACTACCCAAGGGTACTAACAGTCAAATTCTGTCTGATTAACAATCACACTTTCCGTCACCAAGCGGCTCACCTGTTTCAAATACCCAAGAAATCCACAGCTTTTCTCCATTCTCGCGGATACACGAGGGGCACAGGTATTGATATTCGAGGCATGTGGTCTCCGTGCCGCCAACACGGATGATCGTGCCGAATTGTTATGCAAAGGTTAAGGACGTAATCATTGATACTCATTATCTCACTCATACTGTTTTCTGCCCTTGCCATGGTCATCCACGAGCTAGGGCATTTAATCGCCGCCAGAAGGTGCAATGTCCCCGCCTCTGAGCTTGGCTTGGGCATGGGACCAAGGCTTTTTGGGTTCCGTTTGGCCGGCATCCTCTTTACTGTTCGCGCTTTTCCTCTCGGGTCATTCGTGATGCTCGACCGCGGCCGGTTAGAGGAGAAATCAGTCTCGCAACAATTATTCGTACATCTTGGTGGAATCATCTTAAATCTGATAGCTGGTCTGGCCACGTTTGGGACGGTTTTTAGCTGGATGAACCTGTTACTCGCTGCGGGAAACCTGCTTCCCCTTTACCAGCATGACGGGTGGAAATGCGGCGTGGTAATGGTGCGTGCGCTGTTGGCTAAGAAAAGCAAACCTGTCGAATGGACCTTCACCTCTTCGGCCGGCTTCCTGAGCCTTGTCATCGTCTACGCAATCGTTCGGGCCTTCATCCGATAACGTTGAACACCGGGCTAAGGCCGCAGTGTGAATGCAACATGAATCTTGATTAGTGAAGAAAAAACGGCGGGGGCGCGCAAAGCCTTGCCCCTTTCCCAACCTACAAATTCCCCCCCGACCTGCGAATTTCTGTCTCTTGAGTGGTATCCCCGAACGATTCTAATTTCTCAGGGCATCTGCCGTGGGTGGGATTTTCATTCCACTGACGGCTGCCTTCGTGCGTAGCGTCGGTTGCATCATTACAATCATCGCGCTAACCTTTCCGGTTTTGTTGGTTGAGCACAGCTTAGGAGTGGGTGTGGGGCGCATCGAAGCCTCGATTACCCCACGTTTAGCAAGAACTCCGAAGGAGCCTCCGGTTTTGGCCGCACAAGCAGAAGCAATCATCACAGCCGGTTTGAGGCCGGAGTTATTTCCCCAGCGAGGAGTTCTTTTAGCGAACCGGACTCTGGTAATTGCAGCGTTGGCTGTGCTGGTGCTCTCAGGTTTTGCTTTTCGCGTTTCCGGCTTGAGCGCCGAAGGCCTCAGTGAAGATGAGTTGAACAAACTCTACGCCGTCGCTGATTACCGCCAAAACGGATTGACCGCCACCAACGGCGAACATCCGATGCTGATGAAGGCACTCCAGACGGCCAGCCTCTTCATCGTCGAGAAATGGAACAGTTCATTTGCTGCGAGTCAGAACCCGGCCTTACATGTTTCACCAGAAACAGCCTTGCGCCTGCCCGGTGCGATCTTTGGCGCGCTCACGGCCATCCTTATTTATTTGCTGACTGCGGAGTTATTTGGCGCCGAAGTAGCGATGATTGCGGCAGCGCTATGGGCATTTGATCCACAGGCAATCGGCTTCAACCGCATCGCCAAAGAAGATACGTTTCTGCTCTTCTTCTTTCTCCTGGGGAACATCTTCTGGTTAAGAGCGCAAAGGGTAGCAGAGAGCAACTCCAGCCGTCGGCCGGAACCTTATTACTGGGCCACGGCTGCCTGCTTCGGCGCCATGATGGCGTCAAAATACCTTCCGACACTGATAGGCGTTAGCATCTGCTACTACTGGATGTTTCAGGCGCTCCCTGAAACGCGTTGGCGCTTGGGCAAGAAGCGCTTTCTCATCTTTCTTCTGATCATGGTCGGGGCCTTTCTCTTACTCAGCCCAACCGTTCTTTTGCCGGCGACGTGGCGTGAAATGGGAATCTTCGCGGGTCAGAAAAGAATCGGGCATGATGGTTACGAATTCATGGGCAAGCTCTACAGCCACCGAATGACTGACTGGCTTGCGGGCACACCGTGGTATTTCTACTTTGTCTTCCTCGCCGTTAAGCTGCCCCTGCTGACCGTAGCCGCGTTCGTCGCTGGTTTACCGCTACTTTTCCGACGCAAGCTGGGCGATGGGCGCTACTTCGTTCTTTTCTGGATGTTTGTCTGGACGATGACTTTCGTTTTTGCCGGCGGCAAGTTTACGCGCTACTTCACAGTCGTTCTTCCAGCGGTATTGATCACTGCCGCTATCGGCGTACAGTATGCCGGCCGTTGGATCGGTGAGCGACTTGGAGCATTACTCTCCAGCGAGCAGGCGAGCGTTTACGCGGGAACTGCTTTACCACTGCTCCTGGTGCTGGGCTCTCTCTGGGTCTCGGCGAGTGCGTCGCCTCATTTTCGTCTATACACTAACGCTCTGGGAGGGGGCATAGAGAAAGCTGGTTCTTACTTTCCGCACGACGAATTTTACGACTCCAGCATGAGTGCGGTGATGACAGAGATTTCGAAACTCGCTAAACCGAACGCGCGGGTAGCTACTGAAACACCAGGTCTGGCTGCTTACTACGCGCAGCGCGCTAATCGCCCTGATCTCATTCTTATTTCACTTTCGGACCAGGAGGCCCTGAGACACTTAAGTGATGGAGATTTCGTGGTCGTGGCGCGCGGCAGGCGCTATTTCAGCAACGACGCGGTTATCTCCGCATTGCAGCGTTCGAGCCCGGCCAGTCGCGTCACACTCGGAACGGTACCTTCAGCGGATATCTACAAAATCGATTCTACCCAAATGCTCAACCCGACTCTCAACGATTGAATTGAATTTGGTGATCGTCTGTAGGGGCGTCCCTCCGTGTGTTGCCCCCTGGCTTACGTACTCGCTTCCATCGGTCTCAACATTGACCCGGCTCGCCTTTCGCCCCTAACATAAGGCAACACTTTCAACATCCGCTCAAACGCGAGGTTCCTCACGATGCCTCTCTTTCCTGGTTTCAATCGTTCCCGTCGTTACAACCCTCTGCGCTTGCTCGGCTACGGCTACAAGTCATGTTTTCCAAACCTAACGCTCCAGAAGATAAACTTGCGGTACGCAGCTCAAGCTGCTCCGCTGTAAGTAAATCGCGCTCTCTGTTTCCCCAAGTGATTCGCTAAATAAGAATCGGATTTGCCTTACACAGAGCGCGGGCTGGGTCGTAGAGCGAAACGCGTCACCAAACGCCTTCATTACATCATTCTTAAAGCCATCCCCGTAGCGCGCCACTATCCAAACGCGTTTGTGGACACCTACCTCTTTTCGCAGCAAATCATTTGTTTCCTGTTCCGTGTTTGGCGAATTGACAGAGCCTAAGGCTTCAGCGGCGCCGCGTTCCAGCAAGAGTACTTCGTTCGGAGATTCTTCCGCCTGGCTTGAATATGGAAAGACCTTGGTAGGGACGTCCTGGCGTTTTGCGTAGTATGCATATGATAAGAAACTGCCCGTAGAATTGAACAACACTAAATCACCCGCCTGTGCCTCCCGTTCAACGTTGTAAGCGGCATCGCGCCAACGTTCCCGCTTTAATGTTGTTAGATCGCTACTCAATACCGTCGCTAAGCAAATGCAAATTAGTACGACCAGGATCCCCTGCCCGGCCGCACTGCGCACCTGGGTCAACCCAACGGCGGTGAACAGATAAAAAGGCAAAGATACCGCCAGCGTATATTTCGTCAGGTAAAAAGGGGTCATTAGCTTGGAAAGAACAAAGGGCAAACTAATCGGCAAGGTTAGCCAGAGCAGAAGCAACTCCCTCAAACGTGGCAATGAAAGTGTCTCAGCCGTGACCCTTTGTTCACAACATCGCTTCACTCCGTAAAGAAACAGAGGCAGAAGCAGCAAAGTCAGCCATAGAGATCCGGAATACTCAATTAGAGTCTGAAACGGAGCGAACCAATCTGGTTCCTTGATCCAGAAACGGCCTCTGGCTCTGGCAGCTTGCTGAAAGGCTATCAGCGTCCAGGGCACAATCAACAATCCGGTGATGAAACTCATCGCCAGCCAGGCGCGCCAACGCTTCTGAAAAGTGTCACGCGCCAGGGTGAACAAGATGGCGAAGTAAAGACACTGCGCAAGCACGACGAACACAGCGTAAAGATGTGTGTACAAGAGCATTGCCGTAGAAATTACATACAGCACAGCAGAGAGGCGCTTGCCATCTTTCAACCAGCGAAGGAAAAAATAAACTGAAATCGTGCTTAGACAGGTTAGCTGCGCGTACATGCGCGCTTCCTGAGCATAGAAAATCTGAAGGGGCGAGAGTGCTGTTAATAGCGCGGTTAAAACGGCAGTGCGTCGATCGAAAAGCAATAAGGCAAGTCGATAGATCACGAAGACAGTCAAGGCCGAGAAAACCACCGAAAGCATTCTGACCGTACTTTCAGTTTCGCCAAAGAGCCTGGTCCAGAAATGAAGCAACAGGTAATAAAGCGGTGGATGTACATCGGTAGTGGTGAGTCTGACTATTTCACTCAAGCTGCGGCGTGCGATGCGTACCGAAAAGGCTTCATCGAACCAAAGGCTGTCCAGACGCAAACCGATGAAACGAACGACGAGAGCGATGAGCATTAGGGCCAGCGCGAGGAGCATGTCCTGCGGGAGAAGGACCCTGACATTTTCCATTTTCCATTTTTCATTTTTCATTTGACGTTGCGCGCGCTGCTCTGTGTCGGAGTCGCTTGCTTTCTTGTTATCTCCGGATGAGTGAGGATTTATTACACCTTCACATTAATAGAGCCAACTGTCCCAACGTTGATCGGCACATTGTTTGTATCTTGTTGGATTTGATCGACTTAACTTCATAGGCATGCAGCAATCGATTTCTTCACCGCGGCTTAGTGCTCTGCAATTCGGCTCGCTGCGGGGTCATGAAGTCAGTACCACCGCGCGGTAGCGGGTGGGTTCTTGCTACGCATCACTCAAGCTGCGCCGCGTCAAGTGTGATTGCGGGAAGGACCCACCCGCTACCGCGCGGTGGTACTGACTTCATGATCCGCGTCAAGTGTGATTGTGAGAAGGGACCCAACTTCATCCTGCGCCTGCACCTGGCGCCTCATTCTGCCGCCCGCCAACTGACTTTACTGTCTCCTGATCTCAACCTCCACTGGACGCGCATCGTGCGCATCATAACCTTCCGGCCAGCCCGAAATGTTGATGCCGTAGGGCCAGTCTGATTCGGGCATAACCGCGAAGCGGATTATCAGCGGCAGACCGCGCATGGCGCGCAGGCGAAGGCGGAATCCGTCAGTCCGCCATTCCTGAATCAGGGGTTGCTTTGCGTCTTCCACCGGAATCAAGCGCGATCCCAGGTCAGCGCCATTTATGAAGAGCCTAACGCGCGTTTGAATATATCCTGGTTTAGCATCACTCGGAGGGACCGGCTGAAGGTGGGCCCGAACAATTATTTGCTTTACGCGCCGCCGGTCCTTACGAACAGGAACAACATATTGCAGGAACCCAGCTCCCGAGCCCCAAAGGTAACCGGGGCCACCTCCTATCTTCTCAAAGCGCTCAGCCGCAGCCATCATCGGTTTGAAACGATAAAGGATCGACCTGTCTTCCCGCACAATCATTAGTGGCACCGTAGCGGGATCATCAGCCGCACGCGTCCACACAAACTGACGAGGCACGAGGTGACGTCCGGCGTGTAACAACCGATCGGGAGGATCAGCCGACGCCAATGCTGTGAAAATGTGTGACGCGCGACTAATCTCGGAAAAGACATTCTGATCGCGCGCAATTGTATAAGTTACGCTATAACCGCGTTTTGGATCGGGAGTTAAGATCCAGAACATTGCTCCCGCCGAGCCGGACTGCACACTTGCGTTGAAGAATGCGCGGAACCACTCAGCTTGAGTAAAGCCGTTGTAGCCCTTCACGTCCACTCCAAATTCACCAAACACCAACGGCTTTTGAACGGTAAATGCCGCTGCGGCGCGGTTGTCGATGAACTCGCCCAAAGCGGTTGGAGTATCTACAAAACTGTCCAGATCATCGCTCGGGTAGTTGTGAACGTCACAGAAGTCAATGTTCGGTAACTGGTGATCAATCAACCATTCGCGTCTCTCGGCTGCATTGCGATAGCCCCAATCGCCTGGAGCAATCAGGTGGTTCGGATCCAGCGATTTCAAATAGCTGCTCATCTCCGCGATCCAGGCGCGACGCTCGCCCCACCTCCCGGTAACGGCTTGCGCTTCGTTCATCAGCTCCCAGCCAAAGATTGTGGGATCGTCACGGTACAGCACTCCCGAGATGGTATTGCGGCGCAGGGCAAGCCTCTCCAGGTGTTCGCGATATAAACGGCGCGTGTCGGCATTGGTATAGAAGAGCATTGCGCGTTCCGCATTGATGCCATAGGGTTGTGTATCATCGGCTGCATCCGGAAGACCCGCCCAGCGCAGATAGCGCACGACGCCACCCGTATCACGCCACCAGTTGGTAAGGCACAGTTGGACGCGCAGGTTATTGCGCGCTGCTTCGACAATGGCCAGATCGAGACTAACGAAGGCAGCTTCGTTCCACTCTTCCGGGCCACGTCTAAAGGGATTAAAACGCAGCCAGCCATTCTGGGCCACGCCCGCCGCAGTCCCGTCATCCTTACCGCTTTCCCCAAAGGCCCAGACGCGGATAACGCCGATACCTGAGTGAGCTGCCTGGCGCAGCGTATTGGGCATCAGAGTACGCTCATCGTCGCCGTAAATCACCGCGACATTCGCGCCGACAAATCGAAACGGGTGCCCGTCAACAACGAACCGAGCACCACGAGTCTGCACAAAATTTCGTCGTGCCAAAGATCGAACTGAGGAAACCCGATCGCGATAAATTAAAAATGCCGCGCTCACAATAGCTGCGAGCGCGGCCATTAACAGAAGTCTCTTTGTCATCAAAGCGAACTAAGCAAACCAGCAACAACTAGCGAGGGTCGGTCAGGCGAATGAAGCCCATGATCGCGCACACAGCGGCAAGCAACACGAAGAAATTAAAGAACGTAAGAATGCCGAACACCAGACTGTTATCGTTTGTCAGCACTCCAAACCCAAGCACAATGAACTGCAGATGAAACAGGATCAAGCAGACTGCTGCAAATGAAAACCATCTGGCTGATGGACCAAAGGCCCGCGCTCTGGCAAAGCCGAGCACTGCTGCAATCAACCAGGCGACAGCTCCCAGCACAAGCATACCCAGCATTACTGGAGCGAAGTAGCCAGGCTCACGAAACTTGGTTTCCACCTGCGCCAAGGTGGCTATCGTGGTAATCGTTGCCATATGCATTCGGCGTTTCTCCGAATCGATTTTTTGTCCCGCTAACAAACCAAGCGCCGTTTGTGCAGGTACAATTCGTGATCCATGCACAAACGGCGTCAGAGACTCAAATAGGCTGCACCGGCAAAGCACTCGTGCGCAACCATCTTTTTGGCCTCAGGCAGAGATCCCAAACACCCGAGGCTGCTAAGCTTCTCTACTGAGTGATGTGGATCTCCTCTTCCTTGTTGACATGCCCAAGGAAGTAGACCAGTCCGCAGATGAACGCGATGACCGCTAAGCCAAGCGACATCCAGCCAAGACTATGACCACCCTCCGCTTCCGGGGAGGTCACGAACCGGTAGAAGTAGTAAATCGCGCCAGCGGCCGCTGCCAAACCCACTATCACGGCCAAGATGTCTTTAAGGCTTTTCATGTTGAACCTCCGGCCAATGAGTTGTTATGAAGGTAAAGGAAAAAGCCGTTCACATTCTGGCCTGCATGTTAACGCCACCGCGCGAATTAAAGCAAGCCCATCATTTGAGGATCCTGCGCCGATCGCCTTCTCGTCGCGTCACGCGCTCGCGGTCGAGGAATTCGAGCAGCGGGATGGCATATTTTCGAGAAACCTCGGCCAGTTCCTTGAAAGTGGCGACATCAATGCTTCGCTCAGGTTCGTGCTGATCACCGTAATCACGGAGCTTCAGTTTCAATCGCTCGAGTGCGGAACGATGGAACAACAAGTCACCCTGCACTCGCAACAGCGTAGCGTTATCAAGCAGCAGTTGGAGAATTTTCCGGCCATGTGTCTTCTGCGTGTTTGCGATTCCGGCGCTTAGCATAGCCTCATCCAGCGCCGGGGGTGCCAGCGCTGCTTTCTCGTATACACTGGCGAGCCGCTCACGCAGTTGCGCATCCGCCTCGGTGAGCTCAAGACTATGCTCACGCAAACGAACGACATCTCGTTCGGAAACAATCACTCCTCCTTGTTCGAGTTGCAGCAAAACCGAACGAAACACTTCAGGAGCGGTGTGAGCAAAGAGTCGTTCGCGGAGAGTCTCCCGTGCCAAACCTCTAGCTAATGGTTCTCTCTTGTGGTGGGCGGTAATCAATTCGACGGTGGACCGTCCTAAGCGCTCGAAAACCGCCGGGGCCATAAAAACTCCATCGCTATCAGTTATCGCACCAGTGTTTTTTGCCTGGGCAAGAGTTTGTGTTAACACTTCTGCGTTCCAGCCCGTGCGAGCCGCCAGGTCAGCAGCCCGTTGACCGTTATCTCCGGCTAATTCGACAAAAGTCGAAATTCGATCCGCTGGATTTGAATCAAGCAAACTCCTGAGTTGCCGCCGAACCTGTGGCAGATCGTTTCCCCGATGCTTGACAGCAAACGGATCCAGAATCATTCCGCCGGCCGCTGTATGCGACGGTGAGTATGAGCGAATGATAAAACGCTCCTGGGAGACAGCAACCACTGGTGTTTCTAATCGCAATTGCACGAGGCCGCTTTCACCTGGCGCGATTTGTCCGCCATCCTCCAGCACGTGAATGCGCGCGAGAACCTCCGCCGCATGGATATGCAGACGAACGCGAGCGCGAGAGCGCAAAGACCGGGGCGCATTACTTAAGACGTCCAGTTGCACATCAAGAATCTGAGTGGCCCGCAGACGAGCAGTGGGTGCGAGCACCATGCCCCGAGCAATCGCCGCCGTGTCGATCCCTCCCAAATTCACCGCTGTTCTCTGCCCGGCGATTGCTTGTCTGACAGACTTACCGTGCACTTGCAGTCCCCTCGCACGCACGCGCGCGCCCAAGGGCAGGAGCTCAAGCTCATCGCCCTCAGAAATCTTGCCCGAAACCAACGTACCCGTCACGACTGGCCCAAATCCCTTCATGGTAAAGGCGCGATCTACAGGCAGGCGCGGAACTAAATCTGCTGAGCGGGCGGGCACTTGCGAGGCAACTTCGCGGAGCGCCGTCCGCAACTCGTCCAGGCCCAATCCGGTCTTCGCGCTCACCGACAGCACGGGAGCGCTTTCCAGAAACGATCCGGCTACTAACTCCTCCGCCTCCCCCCGCACGAGCGGAATCAATTCTTCTTCAACAAGATCTATTTTGGTGATCACTATCAGGCCGGTACGAACACCGAGCAAGCGGCAAATGTCAAAATGCTCGCGCGTTTGTGGCATCACTCCTTCATCCGCAGCGATAACTAAAGCCACAACATCGATCCCATGTGCACCGGCGAGCATGTTCTTGATAAACCGCTCATGACCGGGCACGTCCACGAAGCCGATGCGCACGTCGCCAAGGTCCAGGTCGGCAAATCCCAGATCAATCGTAATTCCGCGTCTCTTCTCTTCCGGCAACCGATCGGGATCTTTGCCGGTCAGCGCCCACACGAGCATGCTCTTTCCGTGATCAATATGGCCTGCGGTGCCGACGATAACCGATCTCATTTGCTACTTCGTGATTTCAAAATCTATCCACTGCGTAGCGATTCGACGCTTCTCTTTCGCCAAAAGGTCGGTAACGATTATCTGGAGCACATAATCGCCGGGAATCATTTCTCTGCCCAGTTGCAAGGCGCCGCTCACGAGCAATCGCTTCAGGTCCGGTTGATTGCCCGGATCAAGAGAAATCTCTTTACCCGTAAATACCTTTTGTCCGTTTCGGAAAAGACGAGCTTGAGTTTGCAGTTTTGGTTTCTCCGTCGCTTTTTCTAGTTGCGCGTTATAGATGGCAAACCCATATTCCACGACAAACCCGCGCCCAAACTGTCGCACTGCCGTGCTTGCAACCGGATCGAATTCTTCTGCGCTATCGTCAGAATTGTCCTGTTGGTTCGCCGGCTTACTCGCCGTCCGCTTTAAAGCTTCGGGCGAAGTTCCTCGCACCACGATTCCGGAAACAACAAGCCGGTTCTTTTTGATGTCCGGCACTTCCACAAATTGAGTCGCAGAGCCAACACGCTCGGAGAGTTCATCCCTCAGTGCCGTACGAAGTTGGTAAGCGCCGGGCTTTTTAATAGGTACGGTAAGATTGTAAGTGAAACCACTATTGAGAACGCGCTCGTAGGTTTTGCCTTTCACGCGCATCGTATGTGTGCGTTCTATCTGATCCACCACGGTGCCGTTGTCGCCAAATGTGATTGCGACAATATCGAAGACGGCTTTGTGCCAGCCATCAGCTTCGTCCATGAAAGTGAGGTCCTTCCCACTGACGTGCATGAAAGAACGCATCACCGATCCTGCCTTCGCATCGTTCGCAAAAAGAGATGTAAGTCTTACTTGAACTCCGGCAGAGCTGAAAGGTGAAGTCAAAGCGCCGATCAATTGCTGCGCGCGAGTTTTTCTTACGGGTACCGCCTCTTCGTCAGTAATTCCCAAAAAACCATTACGCATGCGCACGTTGAAGTTTCCCGACCGCTTTATCTGCAAACGAAGTTTATGAAACTTTCTGCGACCAGAGACTGTCTCAAATGTCGCCTCATCGGGACGGTAGCCAATCAGGTAATAGCCTTTCTGGTCATCGAGCACTCGTCTGATCCCGCCATTCAAATCATTGGCGTTGCGTATGGCCAGGCCACTGGTCTGTTGGGCCAGGTAGTTGAGTCCGTCTTGCGACTCAAACATATCCGTCCATCGATTGTTCAAGCGTTGTTCGAGCTGTTCGGAGCTCATCCCAAAAGTGGAATCGGCGGCGGTCAGCCCAGGCACTTGCAATCCACGGGCATCCATTGTGTAAATGACAACTGAAGCTCGATTCGCTAGATCGGTTAGGCGCCGCATGACCATGAGTATTCTGCTGCCGCGCGAAAGGTCAGACCTGCTGAAGATCTTGATGCCATCGGAAATCAGGATCACTGACTTGCGACCGGGCAACTCTCGCAAACCGCGCACGATGTAGTTCAAGGCGCCGAGCGTCCCAACCGTGAAAAGATCTTCGCGAAATTGATCGAAATCCGCGCCGGACTCCCGTTCTGAGACTCTCTCCGTCGAGTTCCGCGCTTGGCCTAAATCGAGTGAATCGAGCGGATCCGCTGCAAATGGAGCAAACGCCGATACGCCGCCACTTCCCCTGAGATCCCACTTCACTCGTTCTACCGCCGCATAAAGTTGTCGCTTATCTGAGGTGAATTGCTGCAAAGCGCCGATGCCACCGCCAGTACGAATAATCGCTACCAAGTCGTCTGGCTGCATCTGCTGATCAAGAAACTTCTTCAGCGCCTCATGTACGAAATAGATGCTCTCAAACGACATCGTAAGATCATCGACTACCAGTGCGATCGTGCGATGCACCTGTTCCGGTCGCAAATGAACAGGCGGGACAGGTGGGCCATATTTATCGATCGACTTTTCAACGGGCCCTGTCGGCAGGAGGGGTGCGGCCGACTCCAGCGATACGTAGGAAAAGTTTGTAATCTGCTGAGGCTTGCCATCTTCAAATATCTCCAGCTCCTCCGGCCGCAGGTCTGTCACTTGCTTTCCATTCTTACCAGTTACCACGGCGTCAACCTGAACGAGGTTTGTAGTAATGCGGACGACATCTTCATCGCTCGGGCGAATTGGTTCCTGTGGCTTCGCGGCGGGTCTCTCTTGTGGTGAGCCGGGTTGCTGTTGGGCCAATATGGGCAAAGACAGTTGCAGAATAATAGTGAGGATCAGCACCGAGTTCTTCATTCAAATACTCCTTGATCTTTCGCGAGCACGCGATTGTAAAACTCAATGTATTGCGGAATCACTATGTCGGTCCGGTACCGTGAAATCGCAGATTCGCGCGCCCGTTTTCCCATTTCGCGTCTTAATTCAGGATCTTTCAACAGCCGCGCAGCATCGTTGGCCATCTTATCGACGTCGCCTACTTCGCTCAGGAAGCCCGTCTCGCCATCTGTCACAACCTCCGGCACCCCACCAACACGCGAGGCCACTACCGGAACCTCGCAAGCCATCGCTTCGAGTGCGGCAAGCCCAAACGATTCCTGCTCCGACGGCAGAAGCAACACGTCGGCCGCTGAAAGATAATTGACGATCTTGGGCTGCTTGCCGACAAAAACACATTGGTCATAAACGCCTAAAGTTCGCGCTCGGTGCTCAGCATTGGTTCGCTCACTGCCGTCGCCGACCATTACCAGCCGCGTGTTAATTTGTTTTTTTACCAGCCGCGCCAGGATCTCAATACAATCCACAGGGCGTTTGACCGGACGAAAATTTGATACGTGAACCAGCAAGGGTTCACCGCCTGGAGCGAGTGTCCGGCGCAAGTCGTCAACCGGATGTCTGGCATAGTCCGAGGGGCAAACAAAGTTAGGGATCACAGTGATCTCATCAAACTGGAAAATCTCCCTCGTTGCATCCTTCAGGTAATGAGAAATGGCTGTCACGCCATCTGATTGAACAATGCCGTAACGAGTAATCGGGAGGTATGATCGGTCGGCGCCCACCAACGTTATGTCGGTACCATGGAGAGTAGTGATTACCGGCAACCGCCGATTGGGTTTCAAAGACTCACGCGCGAGAATAGCGCTGATTGAATGCGGAATTGCGTAATGCACGTGCAGGAGATCGAGATTCTCTGACTCTGCCACCTTTGCCATTTTGGTAGCGAGTGCCAGCGTGTATGGCTGATGCTCAAAGAGTGGATACGACATCATCTCGACTTCGTGGAATCTCACGCGCTCGTTGAGTTCAGTCAGGCGGGTTGGCAACGCCGACGAAATAAAGTGAACAGTATGGCCGCGCGCCGCCAGCTCCTTTCCCAATTCCGAGCCCACGATGCCGCTCCCGCCATAAGTTGGATAGACAGTGATGCCGATGTTCATGGATGGTCAGTTGTTAGTAGTTAGTTGTTAGTTGTCAGTTGTTAGTTGTTGGCCTTTGGCCTTCGGTCTTTGATCTTTGATCTTGCTCAAGGATCACATTTCGCGGTCAAAGATCAAAGGCCAAAAACCTAAGACCCAAAGCCAAAAATGGGACGTGATAAGAAACGCTGCTGACGGGAACCCATAACAAGGAGAGGCAGGCGACCCTCGCAATCGCCTGCCTCTATCTCAACTTGTCTCACCTCTAAGTTAGTGGGGGCAAGAGAGGGCACGGAGTATATGCGCGCCAAGCGGTTTTCGCAATAGGCCAGTTGACAGTTTTAAGGGTAGGGGTCCTTTTTAAAAGATAGATGAACGATCTACTAAATCACACTAAGCAACAGAGACTGTGCAAAAAATAGAACTTGTTCTATTTTTCGCAAATTCTCTGCCGTGGGTGGGATTTTCAAACTACATCACTACCCGAAATTCCGCCTCCCTGCGCTTTAGCTGAGAACCCGCTATAATACTCTGGTATTTAAACTTACTTATTCAGGTTCGTGGCCGACCGGTGCAACCAAGGGAGATCGAGAAATGCCAAAGATTAGTGATATTGAAGAAACGCCAAATCCAAATGCCGTCAAGTTTATTCTGCGTGAGCCAGTGAGTCATGGCACGGCCCGCTCCTTTAGTTCCGCGGGCCAGGCGCAGAGCGATCCGCTGGCGAAAGCGCTGTTTGATGTCGGTCAAGTCGTGTCTGTGTTCTACATGGATAAGATGATTACCGTTGAAAAGGAAGACGAGGGTGACTGGGATGAGTTGCTTCCCACGCTGGCAGTTCCGATTCGAGCCGCCGAATCCGTAGCCCCAGCGCCCAACGCCGCTGCCGCCGCCGTCGGAGGTGCGATCGAGGCAATAACAAGTGACGATCCGCGCTTGCTAAAGATCAATGAGATTTTGGATGAGAAGGTCCGCCCTGCCCTTATGGGCGACGGTGGTTATCTTGAGATTCTCGGCTTGAAAGATCACACACTGAGTATTCGTTACCAGGGAGCGTGTGGTAGTTGCCCCAGTTCACTGACGGGTACACTGATGGCCATCGAAGGAATGCTCAAGCAGGAAGTTGATCCCGAACTCGAAGTTGTTGCTGTTTGATTTGGTTTAGAGTTCCAGATTTTCGTTGGCTCACTTCAAAGCCCAAGCTAAGGTCGAACTCAAATTTTTCTGGAACCGCAGTGCTCTTCTGCACGTGTAACCCCCAGCTAAGCCCAACCTTTTCGTGCAGGAGAACACCATGGCCCATCGCACTCCCCTTCTTGCCAGCCTCTGCCTCTTGTCGCTGGCATCGCTAATTCATCCGCAAGCACCCGCTGATAAAAAGAATACTAATCAAGGGAAACCTTCCCGTGCCAAGGCTATGAAAGCCGAGGAGCCGGATCCGATCGTCGCGCAACGACAAGTGGTAGCCATATCTCTCTTGCAATCGCTGGCCGACGACTCCCGCAGTTTTCAGGATCAAGGGTTGTGCGCACGCGTTTGCGCGCGGGCGGCCGACGCACTGTGGGAAACGGATACCGAAAAGGCGCGCATTCTTTTTCGCCGGGCCTGGGACGAAGCGGACGCAGGCGATGCAGAAACTGCGAGGCGCGGAGCAGAAGAGTTCCAGCGGCTACATAAAGCGGGGGGCGGGTTCTTAATGCTCAGACCACGAGATCTGCGTTCTGAAGTTCTGCGTCTCGCAGCAAAACGCGATAGAAATTTAGGCGAAGAGTTTCTTAAGAAGCTGGAAGAAACAAGCGAGCATGAGACTAAAGAAGCAACGGATCGGAGTCGTATAGATCCAGCTTCCGCGCCAGTCGCTGCCGCTAAACGAATCCAGTTAGCCAGAAGACTTCTGGAAGACGGTGAGGTCGAACGCGCAATACAGTTTGCCACTCCCGTGCTCGATTCAATAAATCGTGATTCGATCAATTTTTTATCGGCGCTCCGTGAAAAGAATGCCGCGGCTGCCAATCAAGGATTCTTGTCATTGCTCGCACGAGCCGAACGCGATCCGGCGTCGGATGCCAATACAGTTTCCGGTCTTTCGTCCTACGCTTTCACACCGTTCCTTTTCATAAACTTTTCTCCTGACGGTGGAGCTTCGATGTCTCAAGAGAGGCGAGAAACGGCAGCGCCCGATTTACCGGCAAACATTCGCACAACCTTCTTTGGCATTGCTTCAGAAATCTTGCTGCGGCCTCTGCCACCACCGGACCAGGATCTTACGACCTCCGGCCGAGTAGGAAAGTACATGATCCTCAAACGGCTGCTGCCTTTATTCGAGCAGTATGCGCCCGAACGGGCACCGGTCTTGAAAACGCAGATGACGGCGTTAGCCGGAGACGTCCCAGAACGTGAGCGAAGCGGCGAAAACCGTGCGATTACACGTGGCATCACGCCCGACGACACATCGCGAAACCCACTTGAGGTGATGCAAGAGAGATTGGATCGCGCCCGCACCTCAGATGAACGCGACGGTATTTATGCAGATTATGCCGTAGCGCTCGCCGGCAAAAGCGATCCAAAAGCACGCGAGCTGGTCGACAAGATCGAAGATGCAGAATTGCGAAAAAGCGTGCGAGGGTATATCGACTTCCAGTCAGTGCAACAGGCAGCGCAGAAAAACGAGCCACTGGAAGTAGCGCGCCTGGCTAAATCCGGGGAACTCACTAGCCTGCAGCGGATCTGGGCCTATTCTCGCGCTGCACGACTGCTGATGAAATCCGATCAACCGCGCGCCGTTGAGTTGCTGGAAGAAGCGGCCGCTGAAGCGCGTCGAATTGGTGGTGGCAATCCGGATCGGGCGCGCAGCCTGATTGCAGTCGCAACTGGCCTGATCGAAGCAGACCGCGTGCGCGCGTGGGAGATTGCCGGCGAGGTATTGAAAGCGGCCAATTCCGCGGAGGGCTTCACGGGAGAGGACAGTACGGTGAGCGCAACATTGCGCGCCAAACAGATGGTCCTGGTGACCAACGCTCCCGCAGAGGAATTTGATCTGGTCGGACTCTTCAGGTCGTTGGCGAAAGACGACTTCAACCGCTCGATTGAGCTTGCCAAGGGGTTTTCAGGCGAGGCTCCGCGGTCTGTGGCAACACTTGCAGTTGCTCGCTCCGTACTGGAAAAATCCAGAGCTGACTCACGAACGCTTGATTAAGATGAACTCGGCGCTTCCTCATGGCGTATGCAAACTGAACCAACTTGTCGTAGTGGGTCAGTATGATGTCGAGCATCTCTTTCACTGGGACCGCGGGCGTCTCGCCCGCCGAGTGTTCGTCAGCACGCTCTCAGCGCGCGGCCTAACGTCGGCCGACAACGACGTAGTGGTTGAATGTTTATAGCGATTTCACCGACAACGACGCTCACTCCTTTAGGAGTGAAATGTGTCTCGCGGCCCGACGGCGCATAGAACTTCTAACGGAGTTCTTGGGTCTCACATGGCGGCATGCTATAAACATAAACTTCTATTGGAGTTCCCGGCCGCAGAATTCCGAAGTCCAAACTCGATCGAGTGTGCGTCAGCAAGCTCTGCAACGTTGTTCATCCTTCTAATTGTCTGCCGCTGCTTTTGCTTCGAGTTATGTGCGCGCGGCGGGCGAGACGCCCGCGATCCCAGTATGAGGTCTTGTTTGTAGAGAACCCTTCATAGATGATGACCCACGACCGAGTCTTTCTGGTACGCTC
>Ga0137372_10000979_pt1 | contig 27490 bp, 39 predicted proteins | sample SagtaG_6_FD_104911 | JGI IMG/M metagenome (GOLD analysis project Ga0137372, IMG submission 104911) | Vadose zone soil microbial communities from Sagehorn Ranch, Mendocino, California, USA - Sage1_R_60_16 metaG | ecosystem: Environmental > Terrestrial > Soil > Vadose zone | place: USA...
CAGCAAGGCCGTTTCGCGGATCCCGCTGCACCCTCCCGCTGCCGGCCCGCGGAGAAAACCATCGTGGCCTTGCCGCACCCCTCGTCACCGCCCGCGATTTTTCAGTAGTTCTGCCACAGGCTGATAGGGGTTGGCACTTTCTAAGAATGCGTCAATCACCTGTTGATCCGTTCGCGCCTGCGAGAGTCGAGGCCACAGACGATCCCATACGTGTTTAAGAGTGGACCGGTAGTTATCAGCGCGGCCTCGAATCACGGAAGGACCGACTCTTGGGGGGCGTCCCCTGCCCCGTTTCTCAGAAAACGTGTCAAGAGGTTTCTGCAGTTTCTTCATGATTACGTTACACCTTTGTATTTTCGCGGAAACTATCGGGTAAACCGACTTTAATTTTACGGGAAATTATCGAAAAGAGTCGCCGAATTCGACGGGAGGTGAGAAAGCGTATCTGTTCCTCTCGTCGGGCTCGTACGAGCTTTGCCGAAAAAACACGCTTATAGTGCAAGACGAGACGAGGCCATTTCTAATTTTGGGGAAAGCCGTCGTGGGGGGCAGAGTTCGATGGTGGCTCTCAACAGCAAGCGAATGTTCCCTTGCCCCGTATGTACGCAGGCAAGGGAGATCCGGGTTACGAAGAAAGACAAGCCTTATCTGGTCTGCGATCCCTGCGGAGTGCAAGTCTTCGTGCGTGGGGAAGCCGGAATCGAAGAGTTTAACCGGGTGCTCCAACACACCAATAACGAGAGCCTTCTTACTCGGTTGCAGGAAATGGAACGCCGTTATCGTCTCACCTGCCCGGAGTGCGGCCAAGAGTTCTGGGCTGAACGGAAGCTCATCAAGACGAGCGTGTTCGATGGAGGTCTAAAGGGGTTTCGTTGTCCAAAGAAGAACTGCGACGGAATCGTTCCGTGGGAGCAGCGGCGATGAAGATCACCGTTGTCGGAGTTGTTCTCGTTGTAGGGATGGCAATTGTTGCCGTGCTGGTGATCCACGCCCTGACTCCAAAACCAAAACCTTGGCCCGAGTGAACGTTGAAAACTGTGACTGAATTAGGTTCTCATTCCGCGACCGTGCGGCCACAAATGACAGCCAACAATCAATCGGAATGGCTCACGGCGAACGATGCAGCCAACCACCTAAAGGTCAAGCCTCGTACCTTGCTGCTCTGGGTCCGGCAGGGCAAGGTGAAAGCGTTTGCGCTGTCCGGCACCAAGCGCCGCGTCTGGCGCTTTCGGCAGGCGGACTTAGATGCTGCTCTTCTGGAATCCCCCGTGCTACCATCCCCAGCGCCATCCGTGCGCCCTGCGGAAAGGATGGGTCAATGAAGAGGGCAGCACGGCACAAAACCGGAAGTGTAGTTTTCGATAAACGACGTAAGACTTGGAATTTCCTATGGTGGGAAGAGGGCAAACGGCGCTCGAAACAGATAGGCACGAAAACCCAGTTCCCAACCAAAGCGAGCGCATGGCATGCGGCGAAAGCACTCCAGGACTCGCAGGAAAGCCCAATCAGAGTTGTCAGCAACGCGCCAACGGTGAACACACTGGCTGAACATTACAGAATAGAGAAGATGCCCAAACGAGCCGATACTCGTCGTGCCTATGAAGTCTGGTTGAGGAATCACATCCTGCCACAATGGGGTGGTTGCTCTCTGACCGAAGTACAGGCTCGTCCAGTCGAGCTTTGGTTGAAATCTTTGGCACTTGCTCCCAAGAGCAAGGCGCACATCCGTGGTCTGCTCAGGACTCTGTGGGACTTCGCCATCTGGCGTGGGGAGATACCCATGCAGCGAAATCCAATGGAACTGGTCACGGTCAAAGGTGCGACCAAGCGCCAACAACAGCCTCGAAGTCTCACTGTGGAAGAATTCCAGAAATTTATTCAGCATCTGGAGGAACCCTTTCGCACAATGGCCTTGCTGTGCTGCTGTCTTGGTCTGCGGATTAGCGAGTGCCTGGCGTTGAAATGGTCCGATGTGGACTGGATCAATGGCAAGCTGACGGTGGAACGGGGTATCGTGTGCCAGCACGTTGACGACGTGAAAACGGCAGAATCACGCAAGAAACTGGCGATTAGCCGCGAACTGCTCGATGCGGTCAAGATTTGGAAGCAAGCAACCGAGTTCTCTGCTGCTGAGGATTGGATGTTTGCTTCCCCGGTACAGTTGGGCAGGCTGCCTTGGTCATACCATCAAGTGTGGCGCATGTACCAGAAGGCAGCAGGCAAGGCGGAAATCGGCGGACTCGGTACTCACAGCCTGCGTCACACTTACAGGTCGTGGCTGGATTCGGTTGGTACTCCTGTCGGAGTCCAACAGAAGCTAATGCGGCATTCGGACATCCGCACGACCATGAACGTGTACGGTGACGCGGCGAGCGCAGAAATGGCGGAAGCCCACGGGAAGGTGGTTCGCTTGGCATTGCCACAGTCCTAACGGATTGCAGAGCGGATTGCGCTTTCTGCAACTGCTTGAAAACATGGTGAGCGCGGAAGGAATCGAACCTTCAACCTACTGATAAGAGTAGGTACTTTCAGCCGGGCCTTAACGCGTCCTTTCACCATGTGAAATCAACCACTTACCCCTAACTAAGCCCGCACGGAAGCGCTTTTGAAAAGTAGCGAAAAAGCCCATCTTGGCGCATAGGGTACACAATCAAACTGACTCCCAAGATGGCGAAGCTGAGTTCCTCTGGCAGTCAGGCTCTACGTAGAACTCTGTGGACGTCCCCTATTTTCGGTTGGTCGAAGCACCAGGGTGGAAGTCGATCTCCCGCAGGTTTCGCATCGCTTTTGACCATAACGTCTGGAAGCCTTCCGCGAGTTTCTGAGCGAGCTCTTGGTCGCGGACCAGGAGCGAAGCAAAACGTCCCTCGGGAATAAAGGGATGGTCGAGAGACAGGATCACAAGATCGTCGTCGACAACGTGGAATGGATGACCGAGCTCCCCTGAATACCGCACGCCGGTCACGTGCTCCATGTGGGCCCTGTGCTTGCGGAGAAAACTCACCAATTGGGGAGCTGTTTGGTAAGCAAACCCGAATACCACCCGATGGTCGACTTTGTTTTCAGTCGTGTTTCGGGCGATCCTCCGGAGAATCGGAAATCCCTCGGTGGTCAGCCTCTCGATCGCGGCCAAATCACCGTGCTCAAGGTAGGACCGGATCCGGCTGCGCGCAGTCGTAAGATGAATCATGTGTCGCTTCACATGGCTCTCGACTCCGAGCGCCAGATCCACAAACGTCTTTCGGCCTCGGACCCGTTCCGGGTGTGCGGTGAAGGCTGCTCTTAGCTTGTCCGCCTCTTTGGAAAATTGTTCTGCATTCTGGCGCGAGATTTCGATCAGTCGGTTCACCACCTCGTCGCCTGGAAGAGCGGAATAGAGTTTGGGGCGGGTGGGCTGGATCTCCGCCAAGCGGAGCCGGGCAAGTTTCTCCATCGCTTGGTAGATCTTGGAGGAGGGCACCTCGCCCTTGCGGCAGAGTGCCTCGGCATCGGCCACGCCCTGAATCATCAACGCGGCAAGGGCTTTCCGCTCATAAAGAGTGAGCCCGATTTTTTCCAGCAGCTCCAAATCCTGCCAGCGCATGGCTTCACTTTTCTACTCCATAGAGTAGTTGAAAGCAAATACCCGACCCGCTACCCTCGGACGAGTGGTTGCACGCAACCAGAGGGAGTGGGAATGAAGCAAAACGCTCAATTGATGCCAATGATCTCGGTCGATTCGGTCGACCAGGCACGCGCTTTCTACGTCGACAAACTCGGCTTCGGCCACATGATGGGCATGTTGGGAAAGGATGGTCAGCTCGATTTCTGCACTGTGATGCTCGGTGGCGCCAAGGTGATGTTGATGCGGCCGCCGGAGCGGACAGAAGGCACGAGTGCCACGTCCGCAAAGCGTCCAGTGGAAATCTACCTTGAGGTGTCCGACGTCGATGCCTACCACGATCAATTAAAGAAACAGGGAGTCAACGTGACGTCTCCTCTTACCGACCAGTGGTGGGGAGACCGCACCTTCACTGTGATGGATCCATTCGGATATCAGATCTGGTTCTTCCAGAATGTGGGCGAACCCAAACCGCCCAAGGGCGCCAAGCTTGTTTAGCTAAATTGAAGGAGACACTGAAATGAACCCAATGCTTGAACCGATGCTCAATGAGTTCCGAGAGGAAGCCGCCACAACCAGACGAGTTCTCGAGCGAGTCCCAGCGGACAAACTGTCGTGGCGGCCCCATCCTTGGCGGCCTGCGCAACGGCGTAGGCAAGCTCCGTCTTCCCGCATCCGGGTGGCCCTTCGATCAGGAGGGGCTTACGCATCTGAGCAGCGAGATACACCACGGATAGCGTGACCGGATCGACAATGTATCGAGCGGCGAGGAGTTTACAAGCCAGTTCATCCGCCGAAGAGAACACAGTGTTTGTCCTTTCCTCGTGAACACTACACCGGAGCTGGTCGGTTCGCATTCGTGGAAAAGTGCCACGAAGCTCTCCCGCGGCATGCTGGGGGGAAGTGACTAAGCTAAGACGTAAAGACAGAGGAGAAATGCTTGGCGACCGCGTCTGGTGCGCCTAAAGGTTTTGCACTTTACCGATTGCACTCTCACTGACTGCCGCTGGCGCCGTGTGATTGAATCTTGCCTCGCGCACAAATGCAAATCTTTTGCTTACCGATTGCAACTTCACTGACAGTCGACAGAATGGATATTCACACGAGCGATCTTGCGCGAGTTGAATGCGTGCGTGTCCCAGGAGACGACCTTTGTGCAAGGTAGCAAGCCTTCTGAATGACACCGATCGAACTTTTGCTGTCGCATGGTCCACTGCCATGTACCGATGGAATCTGCTGGAATTCAAACCTTTTCGGGATAGATCGTCACAAACAGAAGCCCGACTATTCCCGGTCGAAACCACCCTGGCAGCAACCGCTATAAATGCTCTGAAGCGTGATGGAACATACGTGTGCGGGTGTTGCAGTCTGGAAGACGACATATTGGTGATGCACCCGTATTCTCTGAATCATCAGCGGCCGGAGCAGCTACTGAACCATCACGATGCGGAAGTAGTCGGGCGGATTGTCGTTGTCGTGAGAGGTCTTTGAGCAGACTTCTGCCGAACCTGCAACTTTCCTGTTGACTGACAATCAGATTTGGTGAGGACCCAGCATCTCCGCAAGCGTCGGACGAAAACAACACGGGAGCCGGCACATATGACCTTGAGATTATCAAGCATGACAATTCACGCGCTCTTCGTGGTTCTGTTTCTTCTCCCTGGCCACGCCCAGGCGCCAGGCACATCGACTCCTCGCTTCAAGGCGGTCGCGTTCGACTATTTTGTGATTTTGATGCCGACTCCGTCGTGCCAGAGGTTGAAAGGGCATTCCCCGGAAAGGGAGCTGAATTTGCCCGGACCTGGCGCAGTAAACAGTCTGAATACAGTTTTCTTCGCTCGATCACGAACAATCATGAAGACTTTTTCAAAGTGACGGGAGATGCGCTGGATTACACCGCAGAGCAGATGCATCTCGAGTTAACATCCGAGACCCGCACGCGACTTCTTAACGCCTATCTGACATTGAAGCCCTGGCCGGATACCGTAGCCGCGCTAAAGAAACTGAAAGCGGCTGGCGTGCGAATCATCACGATTTCGAACTTCAGCCCGACCATGCTGCGTGCAAATGCTGATAATGCCGGGATTTCGAATCTGTTTGACGAACTCTTGAGCACGGAAGTGAACGGCACTTTCAAGCCTGATCCCCGCGCGTATGAACTCGGAATGAAGAGACTTCACCTTCGAAAGGACGAGATCGCCTTTGCTGCTTTTGGAGGCTGGGACGCCTACGGCGCAAAACGCTTCGGTTATGCGACGGTTTGGGTCAACCGCTTCAATCTTCCGACGGAGGAGCTTGGTACAACGGCCGATAGGACAGCGACGAATATGGATGGCGTGATTGAGTTTGTATTGGGAGCACCCACGCTAAGGAAATGGTAACCACCGGACCCTAGCGCATTCCATTGGCCAGCCGCGCACTAGCGGCTCTTCTGCGCAACAGCAGCATGGCAGAAGCGCCCGACCCCAAACGTCAGTGCGTGACCTTAATTTCGCTTTCGAGTGAGGCCATCGATCGCGAATGGGCCGGGACCACTCAAGACAAGCGCCGCCAAGCAGGCCAGGTAGAGGAGGTCAACTTCATAGCCTGGCGGCCCGAACTGCGCATCGGCCGGAGTTACGGCCATGAGCTTAATCGAGCTAAACCCGTATGGCAGATGCACTGTAAACATGGCGACCAGGAGAATTGCGGCCATCGGTATGGCGCTGAGGCTCACGAAAGCTCCCAGGATAACTGCCAACCCGCCGAGCAATTCGGTCAGTATCGTGACCGACGCCATGAAGTGCGGTGCAGGCACGCCGAGCGCGTGCAAGATCGCGGCAAACGCGTCCGGACCCTTGGTGAGCTTGGCGAAACCGTGCGCCATGAAACCATATCCAACGATCAGGCGCAGCGGAATCGGAGCCCAGCGGGAGAGTGAAAGTCGATTCCATGACGGAGACGGAACCTCGCGCAATGTTGCCTTGGGCTTAGCGACTTGTCTCAGGGTGTTGTTCATGCCTACCCGCCTTTCCGTCTCGATGGTGCAACGCTGAAGTTCGCACTTTGCTTGCTGGGTTCTTTTGCCACTTGCCGCGCGACGAACCTCAAGGACGCTGAATTCATGCAATAGCGCAGGCCCGTAGGTTCGGGACCATCGTCGAATACGTGTCCCAAATGTGCGTCGCACTCGGTGCATGAGACAGCTGTTCGGACCATGCCCAAGCTGGCGTCTCGCGTGCTTCGGACATTTTCAGGCGCGATCGGCGCCCAAAAGCTCGGCCAACCCGTTCCGGAATCGAACTTCGTGTCCGAAGTGAACAGCGCATTGTCACAACAGATGCAGCGGAAAAGACCTTTCTCGTGGAGGTTCCAGTACTCCCCGGAATAGGCTAGCTCGGTGTCGGACTGACGGGTGATCGAGAAGACGCCTCGGGAAAGTTGCTTGCGCCATTCCTCTTCCGTCTTGACCACTTTCGGTATGTGAACCGTCTTCAGTCGCTCTCCCGAATCGGAGAATTCAACAATCGCCACTTCCTCCGGCGCTCCCTTTGGCGCATTCGCCTGGACCGGGCTCGGCCTGCGCAGTGACCATAGAATCGCGCCTGCAAGCGCTGATGCTGAAGTCAACAGAAACGTCCGTCGCCGAACCACCGATCGTTCGGCTCTTTCAAGATCAGAATCGAACATAGTCACTTTCTCCTAAAGGCACTACTTACCCGTGTAAAGGTCCGGAAACTGTTCGCGAAGATGAGCCACTTTCGGCGCATCGTTGTACACGATGTAGGGGTTGTTCGGATGGAGTGCGGCATAGTCCTGGTGGTACGCCTCGGCCGGATAAAAGGCCTTCAAGGGAACGACCTGGGTCACGATCACGCGCTGGAAAACCTTGGCTTTGTCGAGTTGTGCGATATACGCCTCGGCGATCCGCTTCTGCTCGTCGCTGCCATAGAAAATGGACGAACGATACTGGGTGCCCTCGTCGGGGCCCTGCCGGTTCAACTGCGTGGGGTCGTGGGCCACGGAAAAGAAGACCCGAAGCAGTTGGCCGTAAGTGATTTTGGACGGATCGTACGTAATCTGCACCGACTCCGCATGGCCGGTCTCGCCGGTGCTGACCAGTTCGTATTCCGCGGTCTTGGCTGAGCCTCCGGAGTATCCCGAGGTCGCGCTGATCACGCCCTTCGTGTGTTGGAATACGGCCTGAATTCCCCAGAAGCAGCCACCAGCGATGACCGCAGTCTGCTGGCTGTTGGTCGTCGCCATTGGCGCATCAAGAGCTGGGGTTGGAAGAGCGCCATTCGCCCTGTCCCCTGCACTGCACGCGGTCACACCGGCACACGTCAGCACCAAGAGAATGGCGGACAAGCGTGAAAGCAAGCTAGACATAACAAACTCCTAGTCGGCCTCCGGCAAGTAAATTCCGAGAGCCGGTTCTGTTAGAGTCCGCTGAAAGGCAAAAGTTACAGGCGTTCGACCCAATCCGCGGACGAACCACGTAACTTTCACGCCGCCTGGACATCCACTCAGGGGGACACGAGGACGAAAACCAATGAAGATTCCGGTCGTTTCAGCAATAGTCGTCCTTTCGATAGGTGCCTGGATGTTGGCGTTTCGACCGCAACGTCTCCATGGCGCAGATGCTGGCTCGGATGTTCGCACTCCAGTGTTGGTGGAACTTTTCACATCGGAGGGGTGTTCCAGCTGCCCTCCAGCCGACAGGTTTCTCGAAACGCTGGATGGGCAACCCATACCGGGCGCGGAAATCATTGTGCTCAGCGAACACGTCGACTACTGGAACCATATCGGCTGGAGGGACCCGTACTCTGCCAGCTTCTATAGTCAGCGGCAGAGTGCCTACGCCAAGCGCTTTGGCCTAGACAGCGTCTACACTCCGCAAATGGTGGTGGATGGGACCAGCGAGTTTGTCGGCAGCAGTTCCGGCCAGGCCGACAAGGCCTTACGAAAAGCGTTGGGCGCTCCAAAGCTTCCGGTGCACTTGTCCTCGATCTCAGCAGACGCCTCGAATATCCTGCAGGCTCATCTGGAAACCGGAACACTCGCTTCTTCTTTTGGCTCACGAGAGGTGGACGTGTACGTTGCGGTTGCTCTGAACCGCGCTGAATCGCAAGTGTCAGCGGGCGAGAATTCCGGACACAAACTGACGCACGTTTCTGTGGTCAAAAGTCTAACGAAGATTGGCACTCTGAAGCAGGGACAAGTCCTGACGCAGGATGTGCAGCTCAAGTTAGAACCTGGGTCTGATTCGCGCAACCTGCGGCTGATAGCATTCGTGCAAGAACCTCGGCAGGGACGAGTACTCGGGGCTGCTACGATGCCGGTCAGTGCACGGTAAAGACAACCGTCACGCCCTTTCCATTCGTGCCCGCAGCGGAAGATCGGCTTTCCAATCCTGCGGCAGTGCGCCTACGTTCATCGCGCGGCGAAGGAGCTCTGGATCGTGTGCTTGCCCAAGGTAGAGGCGCAGAATGTCGACGACGGTGACTCGGTGGGGATCTCGACTCAAGATCTCAACCTTCGATCCCGCCTGGACCACTCCTTCCTCGACGACCGAGAAGTAGAACCCGCTTCGCCGACTGGTCAAAAAACGCTTGATCATGTCGTCACGGTCGAATCGTAGAGCCAATTTGTAACAGGGCATGCGGGGTTGGGTAACCAGCAAGACAGCAGTCCCCACTCTCAGCCGATCACCGATGCACAGAGCGTCCTCCGTCAGGCCTTCGGTTGTGAGGTTCTCGCCAAACTTGCCCCACGAGAAAGGCACGTCGGGCAACTTCTCCCGCCAGTACGCGTAGTGCTCGGCGGGATACGCGTACACTGCCTTCTCGGCTCCGCCGTGCACCGTGAGATCCGCCTGCTGATCGCCAGCGAGATTCAGGTTGCTGATCGTCACCGGCCTATCCACGGGTTCCTTGAAAATTCCTGTTTGGACCGTCATTCCCTTCCAGACGACTTCACGTGGCAGTCCCACATTGACAGAAATGACTTGCACAGGTGTCCCCCTCAAGTAATGCCAATAAGGCGCGGGCCGCGTCAGCCCGCGGCCCTGCGTTGAGTCTGGTTGGCGAGCCCCAAGTTCCTATCGGGCTCTGGGTTGGCGAATCATCCTCACGCAGCGCTGACCTGCGTTGTTAGCTTGCGATTGAGGAACTCCCGAATAGCGTCGGCGATCTCGCGCTGATGTGTTTCCAGCGCGAAGTGACCGGTGTCGTAGAAGTGTACTTCGGCTTTCGGATTGTCGCGCTTGAACGCTTCAGCCCCGGGCGGAAGAAAGAACGGATCGTTCTTGCCCCAGACCGCGAGTAGGGGAGGCCGACTTGTACGGAAGTATTCCTGAAACTTTGGGTAGAGCGCGACGTTGCTGGCATAGTCCAGGAACAAATCCAGTTGGATCTCATCATTGCCGGACCGGGCCAGAAGCGCAGAGTCGAGCTGGTACGCTTCCGGCGCCACCAGCGTCTCGTCTTGGACGCCATGAAGGTATTGGAACTTGGTCGCTTCTGGCGTGAGAAAGTCACGTAAAGCCGCGCGGTTCTCGGCGGTAGGTTCATTCCAGTATTTCTGGATTGGGTTCCAGCCTTGGCTCAGGCCCACCTCATAAGCATTGCCGTTCTGCGAGATGATCGCCGTGACTCGCTCCGGATGCGCGAGCGCGAGGCGGAATCCCACGGGCGCGCCGTAATCGAACACGTAAATCGCGTAGCGGTCGAGCTCGATGGTTTCGGTGAACTTGCCGATCAGCTTGGCCAGGTTCTCGAATGTGTACCGGAAGCGCTTGCGGTCTGGAGCGTCGGTGAAGCCGAATCCGGGCAAATCGGGTGCGACCACGTGGTAGCGGTCGGCCAGGCTTGGAATGAGGTTGCGAAACATGTGCGACGACGTCGGAAAGCCGTGCAACAAGAGAACGGTGGGTGCGGTTTTCGAGCCGGCTTCACGATAGAAGATCTTGGAACCGTCGACGATAGCATGTTGGTACCTGGTCATAGTGTGTCTCCTCAAGAATGTGTTCTGGCAATCCGATGCTGGTAGCGTCTCAGCAGCGTTTTGCCCGCTCACCCCATCAGATGTACTAACCTATAAAAAGATACATTATCGGTGTTATACTCTGATGGTGCAAACATGAGACAGCACGAGACAATCCCTGATTCCGACTGGAGGGACGGGTTTCTCTTCGTCGGCAACGATTTGGCTTTGGATTTCCTGAATACGCGTCCGGTTCAGAATGGCGAGCCCACGGAATTGCTCCCTGATTTCGGCGCGCTCTTACGATGGTTTCAGGCGGCTGGGTTGCTGAGCTCTCATGCGGTGGCAAAACTCCAACGGCAGTCGGGAGAATCGGCGGCGGCGCGGCGAACCCTGGACGCAATGCGGCAGTTTCGCGAGAAGCTGAGGAAAGAGGTTCTTGCATGGGAAGGTGGTGCCGACGTCCATCACGCCACCGTGGAGGAGCTGAATCGGCTGATGGCGGCGCATCCCATGCTTAGCAAGTTACAGGCTAGCGGGAACATTCCCTCTTTGGAGCTGTGGTTCGAACCGCGCCAACCCGAAGACCTGTTCGCCCCACTGGCACACAGTGCAGCGAGGCTGTTTGCGGGTGTCGATCACAATCGTGTCCGCAAGTGTGGACAGTGCGTTCTGCATTTCCATGACACCAGTAAGAAGGGGACACGCCGCTGGTGCAGCATGCAATTGTGTGGAAACCGCCTCAAAGTTGCGGCCTATGCTGCTCGCCAACGCCGGAATGCTCACGAGAGATAAGACACGGTCACGTTGAATGGAGCTACCTTCGTGGTTCACGTATGGCAGTCGGCCCGCATCGATACCCCATCACCGCTCGCCTATGAGGATCGAGGCCTCGATGCGCTTCCTCGGATACCACAGCAGCCAACTCGGGACGAAGGGTCTCGCGGGGGATCTCTACGAACCCCATGCGCGCGTAAAAGGGGAGGTTCCAGGGTGCGGTGCGGAACGTCGTCAGGGTCAACACGGCATACCCCGAGTCGGTCGCCCACTCGCACACTGATTTGACGAGTGCCGTGCCCAAGCCCCGCCGCCCATGAGATGGGTCGACGTCAATCTCTTCGAGATGCGGCAGGTCATGCGCGAGCATCTTCACCAACGCGAAGCCAACTGGCGTGTTCCCCGCCGAGACCACCCACAGCCGCCCATCGCGGGCGGCATCCGCGAACGTGCGCTCGTCCGTGGTCTCGGCCAGCACGGACTCCGGGGCGTAGCCGCTGAGCAGCCGGGCCGCCGCCACCTCGATCGCAGGGAGCGCAGGAATCTGCTCGGCCTGAGCTGCGCCGATCGAGTATCCCCGCGTCGCCAGGTCCCTCAGCTCAATCGAGTCTGGGGAAGATTGCCGCGTTTCTGCGGATTTGGTTTCCATGGCTGATTGCCTTACTTAAGGCGTCAAGACGACCTTGCCGATTGTTTGCCTGTTCGACACGGCTTCGAACGCTTTCTTGACCTCAACAAGCGGGAAAGTGGTGTTTGCGAACAATTTAATTCTTCCTTGCGAAATCAACTTCAGGAGCTCCGGAACACATTCAGCGATCTTCTCTGCTCCCAGTGTGGGAACATTGAAGCCAATCAACGTTTGGTTCTTGTAGATGAGCTGTTTGATCTTCTCGGAAGAAATCGTGTCATGAATGTTCTTGGCCCCAAAGAAAACCACACGTCCGAAAGGGGCGACGAGTTTGAAGCTCTCGTCTCCCACTTCGCCCGATGCCGCTTCCAAGACAACATCCACTCCTTTTCCGCGCGTCGCTGCTCTAACCTGGTCTGGCCAGGTCTTCTCGCTGTAGTCGACGGCAGTGTGCGCGCCAAGGTTTTTCACCAGATCGAGTTTCTGCCTGGAACTGGCCAGCGCGATGACTTGTTTTGCCCCCATGATCTTCGCGAGTTGTACTAGGTAAAGCCCGACTCCCCCGGCGGCAGCTTGCACAAGCACAGTCTCGTGAGATCGGGGCTTGGCTGCAAACTTCAACAGGGCATATGCCGACAGGCCATGAATCGGGATAGTGCTTGCCTCAGCGAATGAGATCCCGTTGGGTATGGGGATCACGGCACTGGCATCGGCAGTGGCATAGTCAGCGAATCCGCCGCTCGAAACGATGCCAGTGATCTTGTCGCCTACGCTGACGTTCTTTACCCGCGAACCGAGTTCTGTCACGATCCCAGCAGCTTCAAAACCGAGAATGTAGGGAAGCGGTTTGAGGGCTGGATATTTGCCTTTCGTTAGTTCAAGCTCGGCGAAGTTGATGCCCGCGGCCTTTACCTCGATCAGGACTTGGTTTGGACCGGGCTTAGGCTTGTCGGCTTCGACAATTCGCATGCTCTGGAATCCATCCAGCCCGCTCAATTCGATGGCTTTCATTTTGCCTCTTGTGACTTAAGAATTCGGAACCCGCAGGAACAGAACTGTATTGACCACTTCCGCGGGGCATGGCCGATTAGTGTGATCGAACCACGCGAAGCCGCTATCGAGTGGTATTTCGGTAGTGTGATTACGATCAAAGTAATAGGTTTCACATCTTCCGAGAAATCGCGTTCTGGAAAACGCTGATCGCCAGGCTCTGGACCTGTAACTTTGCGCGTACGAACGCATCCCATCTGTACGCCGCAGTGCGTCGGCGTAAATTCGACGGAAACTCGGAGGATTCATGAAGAAGATGATCGGCAGGTTGATGGCGATGTGTCTGGTGGCAGTCTCACTTGCGGCGTTTGCGCAGTCCGGCGATAACATGAAGCAGGACAGCATGAAGCACGACGACATGAAGCAAGACCAGATGAACAACGATCAGATGAAGAAAGACGAAATGAAGAAGGACAAGAAGTCCAAGAAAACCAAGAAGGACAAGATGAAGAAAGACGACATGAAGAAAGACGACGTCATGAAGCACGATGACGGCATGAAGCACTAGTCCGCACTGCGTTCTCAAGCTTGCATTCAGGGTAGCTGGTGCAATTGATGGCGCACTGGCTACCCGAAAACCTTAAGCTCTCACGTTACGGCGTAAGTCCCGGGGGCCGAGAAGATCGTCGGCCCGCGGGTGGTCGAAATTTGCGGGCGATTATCGCACTTAGCGGGCTATCAGTCCGCTGGCGGACGACGGTATCCCTGGCACTTGCGACAGGGGCGTCAAAGAGCCATCCACCGAGACCGCGAAGCCCTGGATATCGCCGGTTCCGGGCGTGAGCACGTACAGGAATCGAGCATCGTTGCTGATGGCGGCGTCGAGTGGAGTGCTCCCCGATCCGGTATTGGCCGTCTCACCGTCGGCATTCAACAGTCGCAGCGTGCCATTGAACCCCACCCTATATCCAGAGACGTTTCCACTACCCGTGTTGGTCGTATAAGCGAACCGCCCATCATTTGTGAGCACGACCCAGCAAGGCGCCGTCTGCTTATCAGCAGCGACTCCGGTGATCGTCCGCAAAGTCCGACCATCTGAGGCGACGTACGAAGATACCGCACCGGCGTTTGCCCCTCCTCCAAATGCATCGGAGACGAATACCTGATTACGTTTACCGAAAGCGAAGCCAAAGGGAGTCTGTCCTGCTGACGGAACGACAGTCGGCCCGATAGCGACTCCGTCGTCATCCACGGAGAACACATCGATATTGTTCGTGTTCTTTTCGGCAACCAAGAGAACATCGCCGTCGTTGTTGAATCCAATCTGTGCTGGTCCTACGGATGCTGCGCTCAAGGGGAGGCCGCTGACGATTGGTCTGAGGTGGCCGTTTGCGCCCACCGCAAAACCTGCAATTGTGTCGCTACTACCCACCGCTCCACCGTTGTTGAGGACATACAGAACCTTGCGGCTGACGGTGAGACTGATCGGTTGCTTGCCTCCGGAAGAGACCACATCGACTAGCCGGAGACCATTCTCCGCGATTTTGAAGACAGAAATGCTGTCACTACCGGCATTCACTGCAAACAGAAAGCGATTCGCAGCGTCAATGGCCAGTGCACCCTGGTTGCCCAATCCCTTACCTGTGCCGGTGCCACCTGTGGCAACCATTCCCGCTGGAAGGATGTGGCCATCTGCTGCGCGACTGAACACCATTACTGCATTTCCACTACTGGAATTGTTGAGGGTATAGACCGCTCCAGCCGCAGCAAACGACGGGAGACTGCTGAGTACGGCCAAGGCGGTCAGCAGAAGAGCAAAGCTGAGCTTCAACTTCATCACGTTTATCCTTTCGATGATGTGTTAGGTTCAGATCGGGGATCGAACAAGCGTCGCGTTGAGATGGTGTGTGAGCTGTTCACCCGACACGCCATCGCCTGCTCTTGATAGATATGTCGAACTTGCAGGGAAGATCCCCCTCGTCACTTTTGTTCTCGCGCTGTGTGGAAGGCTTATTCGTTTGGGAGCACTATGCAACTCAGGATGCTATCGATCGCCGTGGTCGTTTTCCTCCTCTGCTATTCCGGAGTGAAGGCCCAAGCGCAATTTTACGGAGGCGTATTGGGAGGGGTCTCGACGCTTTCCGGAGACGCACGTTCTTTGCTCAGCCCCGGCTCTAGCGCATTCTCTTCCTATGATCCAAAGAACGGGGGTGTATTGGAGGTTCTGTTCGGAAGACACTATTCGGACTACTTCACCATCCAGGGGGACTACATCTGGAACGGCAACGGGCTGACCTTAACTTCCGCCGCCTTCAACAACGGCACTCAAGATGGCTATCGGGAAACAAGACGCAGTTCACAGCAGGCTGTGTTCGCAGACGTCCTCGTCTATTTTCGTAAGCGGGACAGTCGGCTGCGCCCATTCCTGTCGGTCGGGACCGGTTTCGTACATTTGGCCAGTTCCGTCGATCGGATCGAGCAGGTCCTAGGCACGCCAAGTCTGCCACCACAACGATTCAGCTCCAACATGATCGCTCTTCACGTTCCGGTGGGAATGGATGTGAACTTAGGAAAGGGCTGGGTATTTCGCTACTCATTCAGCGAGACTCTCAGCAAGAACCCGGTCAGCGACCACCTGTCGCCGCCGGGACAGCACAGCTTGAAGAATTTCCAGAATCTTTTCGGATTTGTACGGCGATTTTAGAGTCCATCAAGTCCAACAGCCCGGTCAAGAGTTTTTCAATTCAACATAGGGACAGGCGCTCCAATAGATCGGCGGATTTTCCATGTGTTCCGCAAGCACTCGCGCATGACAGACGCGACAGATATTGAGGGACTTGGCCTTCTCACCGAGGGGAGCGATCCGCACGAGTTCCTCAAAGACACAGAGCTTGTGCCCACAGGCATCGGTCTCGGGAAGACTCATCAGGGGCCCGGTTTCCGCCTGCTTTAACATCAGAGCGGAATACACTTTCGCCTTAAGACGCGCGGGCGCCGGCTCGTCTCCCGGCAACTCGACTCTCCCAGCGATCTGGTCCATGAATTCCTCGTCAGGAAGATTGGCCATCGCTCCACCTTTCTCGAAATTCCGCCCTGGCACGCGCCAGCAGTCTCTCGATCGCCTTCTCGGTTTTGCCCGTCTTGCGCGCCATCTCACGAGATGAGTCCTTGTCCCAGTAGCGCCATATCAACGCCAGACGGTACAGTTCAGGGAGACTTCCCAGCACGCGCCACGTGTATTTCCGCAATTCGTCCTGCTCCAGAAGTTGATGGAAATCCGATGCAGACGCTGGAGCAACCGGCTCTTGATCAGCATCCTCGATCGATTCAGGGGCGCGCAACCGCGCGCGATAGTAGTCTTCTACCTTGTGCCGTGCAATTCCCATGACCCAAGCTTGAAGAGGTCCGGTTCCTCGATAGCGACTGAGGTTCTCCCATGCAGCCAGAAAAACCTCCTGCACCAAGTCATCTACTTGTTCGTATCGAGGTGCGAGGCGAGAGCGGATGTAGCTGTAGAGGTCGTCTGCATACCGAGCCACAAATTCCGCCGTCGCCTTGCGATCCTTGCGCAGCACCGCCGCGACGAGCGCTGAATCTTCGCTTCCCATCGGGCTGACGGTTTGTGTCTGGTTCGAGGCTTGCGGTCCTAGACAGTTCACCAATGGTCCTTAAAGATCTAGTCGCGGAATATGGAAGCATCCCCCGGAAATATCGGTGCGAATAGTGCCTGTACAGTATCCGAGCATGACATATTCCCGGGCGAGGCGCGGACCACAACACTGAACACCCTGAAGGTGGGGAATCATCTACGATTCTCGCGATGCTCGTGATAGGCGCCCGCTATTCGATGCTCTGTTCCTCGGAGCCCGGCGCATGAGTTGCGGTTTCGAACTCACCAGAACGGGGGTTGAGACTTGCTCTTAAATATTGCTTCATGCAGCGCACGCACGGCGCGTATCCCTCTTTTAGCGCCTCCCGGGCCACGATGGTCCGAATATGTGCCTTGTCATGTATGAACGGGCACCCGGAGGCGTGAAATAGCTTCCCGTCGCTCGACACTACGACCATCATGTCGGGCGGGACGCCAGCCCCAGGCTGGGCATGTTCGGAACGTAGTTCGGGTTTGCTGAAAACGGAAGACCTGCTGAGTTCGAAGCTGCCTGCGACCAGAACGGCCGCTGCTGCGGCGACCATCCATCCCAGAAAACTACGCCGGGTAGGCTGGATGCTTTCCTCCAGTCTTCGCTGTAGGCGATGACTGAATCCCAGCGGTACATCGATCATGCGCTCGTCGCCGTACAACTGGATCACGTTTCGCGTGCCCTCGAGCACGGATCGACAGCGATCACATTCGCGGAAGTGCGCCTCCATGGCAGCACGCAGATTCGGATCGACGTCATCTTCGAGGTAGTTGGAGATCTCCTGCCAGACTTGTTCGCAATTGACTACCATGGCTTGGTCCCCTTCGCAAAATGCAATCTTGTGCTCCAACTCCCGCCGAGGCCTGGCGCCAATAGGTCGCGGAGCATGAGCCGGGCCCGCATCAGCCTTGTCTTGACCGACGCGGTTGAGATTCCCAGAGCCTTCGCGGTCTCGTCGATGCTCAAGTGCTGCATGTCACGCAGCACGAACACCTCGCGGTAGATATGTCCCAGGGACTCCAGTGCCTCTGCCAGCTTCTCGCGGATTTCCTTCCGTTCCAGAGTCTCGGAAGGAATTTCCCGCCAGTCGGCGAAGTCGCGGGGAATGTAGTTTCCCTCCGCGTCCTCGTGGTCAAGGATCGGCTCAACCAGGTGGGCGTGTTCTTTCCTTCTCCACATACGCGCCTCATTGACAGTGATCTGGATCAGCCAGGTGCTGAAGCGCGCTTCCGCGCGGAACTGCCCAATGTGCTTGAAGGCCTTCAGCATCGCCTCCTGTGCCGCATCTTCAGCGTCAGCCTGGTTGCGCAAAATGGCGAAGGCCGCAGAGTACACACGTCGTTCGTAAGGTCGAATCAGCTCATAAAAGAGCTCATGCTCGCCCTCTCGAATGCGCCGGATCAGCGTCTCTTCGTTGAATCGCTCGGCTGGACTGTTCAGCGAAGTCACCTCTTCCAGCATCACCCCTCACCGCAAACTGGATTCACCACCACCGCGAATCAACCGCTACTCCGAGTCGTAATCCGGGTCCTTCTTCCATCCCGTCAACATGGAGACGAGGTTGTTCCAGCCATGAAGGACCACCATCACCAGATGTCCGAACACGAATGCCAACATCGCCCACATGATCAGGAAATGCCACAACCGCGCCAGATGGAACCCGCCCATCATCCACGCCAGCCACGAAAACTGCACTGGCTTCCAAATCGCAAGGCCGGTCACCACCGAGAGCACTCCCAGCGCAATCGCGGAGGTGTATGCATGCTTCTGCAGCGAGTTGTATGCCTCTCTGGTTTGCGGTTTGGGGCCGAAGAAAAAGTAGTGGCGCACCATCGGCCATACACCAGGGACGTCACGTCGTACGAAGAGCACCTGCTTGTAGTTTCCGCTGAAAATCTGGTAGCCGACGTACAAAAGGCCGGTGGCCAGATAGATCCACATGAAGGTCAGGTGCCATTGCAGCGCGCCGCCCAGCCATCCGCCGAGTGCAAGGGCCTTGGGCCAGTCGAGGAGATCCTTTTGTGGAATCTTTGCCCCAAAACTCGGGAAAGCGCGAAAGATCTGAAGTCCACTGCCCACCAGTACGAACAGCGAGACTGCATTCACCCAATGGCACAGACGCACGACAAAAGGATGTTCGCATACCGCCTGCGTTACTTCCCCGGTCTTCACATCTTCGATTGCGATCGCGCGGGTTGCCATGGACACCTCCTCGGGACTACAGGCCATAGAATTCGGAGTACCCTTGATCTTCCCAATAGCCAACTTTCTCCAGTACATGGCTAACTTTGAGGTCCGTGAGGTACTTTGCCTGCTTGTAGCCGATCTTGGTGGGAATGTTCAGGCGTAAGGGCGCGCCGTGCTCGCGGGTCAGCGGCTGGCCGTACATTTCGTAGCAGAGCAAGGATTGCGGATGCATGGCAGTGGCCATATCGAGCGACTCGTAATAGTCATCCGCACATTCGACAGTCACGAAGCGTGCAGTTGGGTCGGCGCCGATCATTTTGAGGAAGTCGGAGAGCCGCACGCCACCAAAGTTGCCAATCACATCCCACCCTTCCACGCAAACATGCCGCGTGTTTTGCGTCACCTTCGGTAAAGCGGCCTGAATCTGGGCCAGTGTGTAATCTCCAGGCTTTTGTACAGAGCCCGTCACACTGAGAGTCCACTTGCCGAAATCCACGCCGGGGTCGTCGACGTCGTAGCCGTTGATGGGGAACCTTTCGAAGGGGGTAAGGTCGGTGGCAGCAAACGTCGGTGCCAAATGCCCTGAGCGGAACACCCTCGCCGAAGCCCAATCGCTAAAGGCGAGGCCGCCCTTGAGGAGTGGTTTCTGGAGCCGCGGGATGGCAAACGCGCCCAGCGCAAGTACCGGTGTGAGTTTCAACAATTCCCGCCGGCTCAGGGTCTTGAACTTGCGGCTATCCGTTCGTGACTTCATCAGCGTGTTCCATACAGGTGACACGAGAACCAAATGAGATTCGCGAGTCAGCAAAAGGTTACAGGGAGATCATGGATGATCGTCCGGTCAGGATCAACGGTGAGTATTCGAATCCCTCAGGCGGCCTGCGCGACAGTGTGACCTTCGCGGACATCAGCAACAGGCTGGTGCTGCATCCACAAAAGCACAAAGGCCATCAAGAGTGGGCAAGCTGTCGAGGTGGCCAGACCAAGCCGCAAGGATGACCAGTCCGAAGTCACGCCGACGAGCCACGGCATGAGAATTCCGCCCAGGTTCCCAGAAGCGGCCAGCAACCCAAACATCGTGGCGCCGCCCTGAGGAAAACGGTCTGCTGCGACGCCAAGAGTGGTGGGCCATAAGCAACTGCCTGCCAGACCCACGGCCACGCTGGCGGCGAGAGCCACCGCGGGCCAGGGAGCGAAGCAAGCCAGCAGGAAGAGCACAACAGAAGTCCAGCAGCAACCCAACATCAGCCGAATCGAGTCAACTCGACGGCCGATCAGCCTAGCAGCGACGCGTCCTAATGCCATGGCGGCTGAGAAGGCGAGCAGCGAAATATTTCCAGTCCACTTTGAGAACCCAAGACTCATCTCGGCGTAAGCGGGCAACCATTGTGCCAGCCCCAACTCCAAGGCGCCTCCGAGAAAGATCGCCACATTGACGGTCACGAAAGAGGGATTGCGACAGAGATCGCGCAGCGCTGTCCGCTTGCCCACTTTGTCCGATATGAGCGGCGGCAGATCGACGGTGAGGAACCCGAGGGCCACCAGCAGGGGAACAGAGACAAGAGACAGGGAAATGGAGCGCCATCCGATGCCCAATCGAAATGCGAACGTACCCACGAGGACCGTGATCACGGTTCCAATGCCATAAAAAGAATGCAACCAGTTCAAGGCCGTTGCGCGATTGTCCGGCTGCAGGGCTGCAATGATCGGACTGAGGACCATGTCCAGAATCCCAGCGCCGAGCCCCATGACGAACACCGCAACCAGGACCATGGAATAACCGTGTGAGTTGCCCAGGAGCGCGAGCCCAACACCGATCAGCAGAGTTCCGAGGATACTGAACAGCTTGCCTCCCCATCGATCGGCCAGAGGACCGGTCAAGAGAATGCCCCAACCAGCCCAACAAAGGTGAAGGCGCTGATGCGACCAAGTTGCTCCCCCGTCAGCCCGTCCCTTCCGCCAAGATCTACCCGAAGGGTAGTCAGGAATATCGGCATGAGATTCACCGCGATGGCGAGACACACCATCGCCGCATAGCAGAGCGCAAAGGCATATGCGGGATTGGGTGCGCGATTCATCATGGCGATAGCGGAGGAAGTGGCCCGCCCTCTGGCGGAACGAGATCCTCACTCGTGAGATTCAACGATGAGCAAAATGTTCCAGAGGCAGCTAGTGGCATTGAGGATATTCGCCGAGCTGCGACGTAGACTACGCGTGGCGCGAGGTGCCATCGCCACACTTGGGACAGGTGTGAAATTCCTCGATGATTCCGCCCAGGTCCGGATCGTTGCGAGCCTCGTCCGCGCCGGCGTTGTACACTATCTTGTCGCAGTGGTGATTCATCTCGACTTTGCACTGCGGACAAATCATTTTGTCGGTGTTAGCCACAGCAGCCATCCTTGTCTCCGGAGATCAGTCCAGAGATATTTGTTCGCGCCCCTGGCGAAGTGTCTTTGCCATCCAAATGAGTTCCTTCAGAAACTTATCGATGCGCCGGATGTAGGACTCATCAAGGAGTCTGCCGTCCTCGGCAAACACCTTCTGCACACTTGAGAAATTTACGTCCCAGAAGATTGTCACCAGCCCGATCTCTCGCATTACCGGCAGCAGGTTCTGTATCACCCGGGTCCCGCCGAACGGCCCCGCTGACACTCCCACGATCCCGACCGCCTTGTGAATGTATTCCTTGAGACAACTGTCCAGAACGTGCTTCAGAAGACCGGAGTAACCGTGGTTGTACTCCGGCGACACAACCACCAACGCGTCCGCCTTGTCCATCTTGGCAGAGAAGTCGGCGTGCTTAATGGCCTCACCCGCATCGTTTGTTGGCAGGGGGAGCTTCGCGATATCGATGAGGTCGGTCTCAATGCCTGGACGGTTGCCAAGTTCCCCGGTGACCAGTCGAGCGGCGTGCAGGCTCATCCGGCCCATCCTGGCTGTACCCAGAATCACAGGGATGAACAAAGGACGGCCTGTTTCCATGACCCAACTCCTTCAGGCGATTGAGACCGATGCTCTCTGCAAGCGCAGAATCCGTTACCTGCGAGTGGGATTCGCACCGCAGCAGGAAGTGACGAATTTCCCAGTTTCTAAGAGAGACCTTGCTTCTGGCGTGCTTGTTACTGTCGGGTTGCCGACGCATCTTATCCTTTATATATGGCTACGGAAAACCTCACTCCTATCGCCGACCTGTTCGAAGCCCATCTCACCGTGAGCGAGCTTGATCGGGCAGTCGCTTTTTATAGGGATCTGCTGGCTTTGCCGCTGGCGCGTATCTTTCCCGAGCGCAGAGCCGCCTTCTTTTGGATTGGAGCTCCTGGGAAGGCAATGCTCGGCCTTTGGGAGGCGGGAACCATGCCGATGAGTATCAGCCTTCATGTGGCCTTTCAAGTTGCACTCTCGGATCTGCATGAGGCACCGTCCCGGCTGCAAAAGGCCGGCATCCAACCGAGAGATCTAGCTGGCTTCCCAACTGACGAGCCGGTGGTGTTGGCTTGGATGCCTGCGGCTGCGGTCTACTTCCGTGACCCGGACAATAACCTGCTGGAGTTCATCACGATGCTGCCGGATCCGCCGAGACCCGATCTAGGGGTGCTGCCCTGGAGCGATTGGCTGCGCCGAACTCAACCGAGCGCCTGACTTCGGAAACCTTCGAGCGTCACGTCGTGTGGCGATGTGATTGGAGCTTTACACCGAACACGCTCATGGCCACGTCCACTGTGTGAATCACCACAGCGATCAAGAATGCCACCACGCCAAGTGTATTGGTCAGAAGTCCCTCTCGATAAGCGAGTTGGCTGAGGTACCAATACAGCGGCGGATACACAAGCAAAGCTGTGATGAGGCCCGGACAATAAACACCAGAGAACGCAGTTGCGCCCACGTGGAACAGGCTGTTCAACACACTCTCTGAGAGACAGAGAGCAAAGAACAGGAACACGACGAAACGGTTCGGGAAAATCGAAGCCAGCGCGCAGAAGGCAATCGCGAACACCATTCCGAGTCCGTGAATCCGCCGCCAGCGTTGATGGGTGTAGCCAGGCAATGCGTACCTGCTTGCCCAGTCGGCGAAGTGGGGAGCTTCTTCGAGGAAGTGAAGCGCAGTCGCCAACGGAAGAAGCCAAACCGCCTGATGGAAGGGCAAACTTCGCAGCAATTCAACAAGGCGATCGATGTCCATTCCTAGCTCCGAATCTGCGTCGCGCCAATCGATAGCAGTCCGTCATCCTCTGACAGGCGAGTGTGATCATTCGCGGGAACCACGACGACACTATTCAGGCTTCCGAGACCGTCAGGCGCCTTGAGGGGGTTGTTGGGATCATCGAGCCAGAGTTGGCCGTCTACCTGGAACTTGTAGGTATATCTCCCGGCGGACAGATGCACGGGTAATGTTCGCCAGTAGCCCGGCTCGACGGAGTTGGCCACGATCCCTGGCGCGCGCCAGCCATCCCAGCTGCCCAGCACCTGCACGCTCGAAGCGGCGTGCTCGTGCAACGAGAACGAGATTCCCTCTGGGGACAGACGTGGAGAGTCTTCCGCGCTGGTGTCCCAGCTATGCCTCTCTGCCAATGCGCGTGCCACTGCTTGCCCAGGGGCCACTGCTCCCGCGCCTTGGCGTTCGCGATCGGCGCCGGAAATGAAGTGAGCAGTGTCCTTCAACACATCTCGGACAAAGAGGGGAGTAAGCGCCGGATTGGCTTCGAGAAGGCAAGCAATACAACTGGCGACGATCGGCGCTGCAAAACTGGTGCCCTCCACGTGCTGATAGTGCGGGGTGATCAGTTTCAAATCTGCAATGCGCCCATTGGCGATTGGATCCCTTTGCTTACGACGAACAAACAGATCTTGTGCTTCATCGGCAACCGAGGTATTGGGAAGCACAGGTGCCGCTACCCAGATGCTTGGCGCTACCAAGTCGGGCTTAGGCACCTCATTGCTGGCGCTGCCGTAGTTGCTGTGCCAGAGGGCAATTTCGTCGTGGCTGAAGGTGTTCTTGTCATCAATTCCGCCCACCGTCAGGGCTCGAGGAGCGGTGGCTGGAGGCAATAGAGTCCGTTGGCCGTCGTTGCCAGCTGCCGCTACCACGCTGATGCCCGCTCGCACCAATGCCGCCACTGCTTCATCCACGGCGTTTCCGGCTAGGGGTGAGACTGGCTCTCCGCTTACTGAAAGGCTGACGACCCGGATTCCGAGTTCGGGACCGCACTTCAGAATCCAGTCCAGCGCGCGGTGAATGCTGGCACTGGAAATGTGCCCGCCCGCGTCACGCACCTGAATGAGAACCAACTCGGCCGCATGAGCCAGCCCAGAATAGAGACCATGGCTCAGAAAGCCATTGCCCGCCGCCACCGTGCTCGTCATTGTGCCGTGCCATTGCCAATCGCGAGCCCCATCCCAGTCGGGCCAAGTCGGTGTCTCTTCCGGTGCAAAACGGAAGACAGATACAGGATTGTGCGTGGCGTCAGCCCAGACTCGAATGCGATTTCGCGGCTGCGCCAGATCAGGATGCGGATAGAAGCCGGCGTCCACGAGTGCGATGGTTACGCCTTTGCCGGAGAATCGCGGATCGGCGTGCAGGCGGAGGCGGGTCGGCAGTACTCCGAAAGCGGCCTCTGCATCCAGGGGCCATGCCGTCTGAATCGCTTCATGAAGGGCCGCGTCTCCCTTGGCTAGCAGCGTTCGCAGCAGGTTTTGTTGAACGCAGGCCGGGCAGGCGCCGTCCTCGCGATCCCAGTAGGGATACCAAGTAGCTTCGGCAAGCAGGGCCTTGCTTACCGAACTCCCACACACGGAGCATTGTCCGAGTGTGCTCGCTGACTGATGTTGCGCACGCATCGTCCGGTGAGATGCCGGTGACGAGAGATAGTTTCGTTACAGGCCGTGAGAGATCATAGCCTCGCGCCGAGCCAAACGCCGTCACCTTCTGCATATTCCCGCATCCCACAGCTGAGATGGAATTCTTCGTCACTCGCGTGCTGGGTCTCCTGGCAACCATAGTCGACGCCAGCACCGGGGCCGCCATTGGAGTGGGTGTCCTGGCGGCCTTGGTACGAACAGCCAAGCTGGGCTTCCGTCCGGGCGCAAGCCTGGACTCTTCCATGTCTGAGATTCGAATCACGCTCGGCCGATGGCTGGCTTTGGCTTTGGAACTGGCGCTGGCAGTCGACATCCTGCGTACGGTGATGATTCCTACCTGGGATGAGATCGGCAAGCTTGGGGCAATCGTCGTTCTCCGGACCGTCCTTAACTATTTCCTCGAACGTGAGATTGGACAGGAACAGAAGAAGGCCGAGTATGTCCTCGAATCCGCTGCTTGATTTCTCCTGGTGGGGATTGGCACTTCAACTAATAAGCGCCGTCGTCATTACCGGATTCATCGCCGCGGCGATGGTCTCTTTGGGTCTCGGCCGGGGCGTTTTGCGAGCGAGACTGCTGGTGGCGGAAGGAGTGGTCGGTGGCCTCGGCATGATGACAGCGGCCACCTTGTTGCGCACAATCGGGCTTCGCACTTGGCACCAGATTCTGATGTTCACGCTCGTACTTTCCCTGCGCATCCTGCTGAAGAAACTGTTTGCGTGGGAGAAACGGCGCCTCCTTGAAAATGCAGCTTGATGCGGACAACGCCACTTCTTTTTCGACAAGCAGTCCGTCACCTTTCAGACCTGTCGGAATCTGATGGCCAGTGAGATTGGAGACTCGATGAAGGGCAAGGTTGTACTCGTAACTGGGGCCAACGGTGGCCTGGGGACCTATGTAACGCAGGCGTTTCTCGATGCCGGTGCAACCGTCGTTGGTACATCGCGAAAGATCCAGCAGTCTGACTTCAACAACCCAAACTTTATCGCGATGCCGGCGGAGATTTCCACGCGCGAGGGCGCCAAGGTACTGGTGGATCAGGTTGTCGACCGTTTCGGAAAGCTTGATGTCTTGGCCCACACAGTCGGCGGTTTCGCGGGTGGCCAATCGATCGCGGACACCGACGACGCAACGTTCCAGCGCATGTTTGAGCTAAATCTGAATTGTCTATTTCACATTCTCCGGGCGGCTGTTCCACTTCTGCGAAAGACGGGCACCGGTCGCATCATTGCCATTGGAAGCCGGGCCGCGCTAGAGCCTGGCACAGGCGTGGGCGCTTACAGCGCTTCGAAGGCGGCTATGGTCTCGCTCATGAAAACCGCGTCGCTCGAAAACAAAGATGCGGGACTGACCGCAAACGTGATCTTGCCCGGCACGATGGATACACCGGCCAACCGCAAAGCGATTCCGAACGCGGATGTCAGCAAGTGGGTGCAGCCGGCCACGGTCGCGGGTTTGGTGGTCTGGCTGGCCGGCGAAGCTGGCAAGGACGTCAACGGATCTGTGATCCCAGTCTACGGTAAAGATGCTTGAAATCTTCGCCAAAGCGATTGTTTACAGCCTGGCGCTATACGCCGGCCTTGGCTTGGTGTTTGCGGGACCATTCGTGTGGTTTGGTATTCAACGCCTGGACTCCGAAGCTCAGGGCTCGGGCGTTGGCTTCCGATTGCTGATCCTGCCTGGCGTCGCCGCGTTCTGGCCGATGTTCCTTCACCGCTGGGCGCGAGGGACCGTTGAGCCTCCCGTCGAAAAGAATCCACACCGGTTGTCGGATAAGCCATGATTCAGCCACTCAGAGCCGTTCATCGCGGGGCATTTGTCACGCTGGCGGTAGTGCTACCCGCGATCCTGTTGATCGGACTCGGAGCCCGGCGTTTACGACGAGGCCCAGGTGTTCGTGCTGCCGACTTACCGGCCACCGCCTACGTCGTGAGGGAGTCGAGCAATTTGTGGCAGAAACATACGATTCGATCAGAGTTCGATAGCCGGTCTGATCATCCTCAAGACATCGTTGTCATTCTGCAATCGGCAGAAGAGTTCAACGAGCCTGATCTGCTGCTCTACTGGGCTGCTGTCGCGCCGGAAGGAAACTCTCTGCCTAAGGAGGCACGGCTAATGGGCGCCTTTACCAAGGGCAAGGTTTTCCCCCTTCCATTGAAGGAGAAGCGCGCTGGCTATTTGGTCCTGTTCAGCCCGGCTCATCAGACGGTGTTTGACGCTGCCAGAGTGGAGACGTTGCCATGAGCGTTCAATATGGCGCAATCAGCTGGAACCGGCAGAAGAAGCTCTACGACTTGGCACTCGTATCCTTGCTTGTACTCTACCTCGCAGTCTTTATCGGTGTCGGCGCATGGCGAAACCCAAGCGCGACAGCCGAGACTCTCGTGATCCGAGCACTGGGAACGGCTGCATTCCTGCTGCTGAACGTGGTGCTGTGCATCGGACCCCTATGCCGCTTGGACCGCCGCTTTCTTCCACTGCTCTATAACCGCAGGCATCTGGGCGTTACGACGTTTCTGTTGGGCTTGGCACATGGAGGGATTGCTTTGTTTCAGTTTCACGCCTTGGGGAACGTGAATCCCTTTGTCAGTCTGTTCATCAGCAATCCCCGGTATGGCAGCATTGCCGACTTTCCTTTTCAGGCCCTTGGTTTCTTCGCATTGATCATTCTCTTTCTCATGGCCGCCACGAGCCACGATTTCTGGCTGCGCAACCTGTCCGCGCCCATGTGGAAGCGGCTTCACATGCTGGTGTATGTGGCCTACGCGTTGCTGGTTACGCACGTGACTCTGGGAGCGCTGCAGTCAGAGAAGAGCCCTGTGCTCGCCTCTGCCCTCATCTTGGGAG
>Ga0137372_10000980_pt1 | contig 27481 bp, 21 predicted proteins | sample SagtaG_6_FD_104911 | JGI IMG/M metagenome (GOLD analysis project Ga0137372, IMG submission 104911) | Vadose zone soil microbial communities from Sagehorn Ranch, Mendocino, California, USA - Sage1_R_60_16 metaG | ecosystem: Environmental > Terrestrial > Soil > Vadose zone | place: USA...
AGCGACGGCGCCGGCGCACGGCGCGGCCAACGGGACGGCGCCGCCGACGGCGAGGCGGCCAGCGCCGCCCGCCGGGCCGGCCACCCCGCCGCGGCGGGACGCTCGCCGGCGACCGGCCAGCCGGCCACGGGTGGGCGGCCGGCGGCCCGCAGCCCTGCCAACGCCGCCTCGGCGGTCACCCGCCAGGGGAACGGCGCGGAGGCCGGCGCCGTGCCGAGCGCCCTCGGCGCGGACGCGACCGTCACCGCCCCGGCGGAGATCGCCGCGTTGTGCAAGCAGGCCGCCGAGACCCAGGCGGCCGTCGAGCTCGCCTACCGGCGCCGCGACGGCGTCGAGACCGTCCGCGTGGTCGAGCCGCGCGTGCTCCGCGCCGGCCTGGTGACCGCCTGGTGCCGGCTGCGCCAGGACGAGCGCACCTTCGACCTCTCCCGCATCCTGTGGGCGCGCCCGGCCGGTGGGCCGGCCGCCCCCCCGGCACCGGCCGGCCGCGGCCCCGCCAGCGACCGCCCGGGAGGCTCACCGCATGCCTGAGGAGCCGCCGCCAGAGGCGGCTCCTCAGCGCGGCGCGCTGATCGTCCAGAGCGATCGCAGCGTCCTGCTGGAGGTCGACCATCCCGGCGCCGCGGCCGCCAGGGTGGCGATCGCCCCCTTCGCCGAGCTGGAGAAGAGCCCGGAGCACGTCCACACCTACCGGCTGAGCGCGCTCGCCCTGTGGAACGCGCGAGCCGCCGGCCTGCGGCCGGAGGACGTGACCGCCGCCCTCACCGCGCACTCCCGCTACCCGGTGCCGCCGGCGCTCCTGGCCGACCTGGTCGAGACGATGGGCCGCTACGGTCGGCTGGTGCTCGAGGCCGACGAGGCCCACCCGGGCGCGCTGGCGCTGCGCTCCAGCGACCCGGCCGTGCTCGCGGAGGTGCTCCGCGCCAGGAAGGTCGCCCCGCTGGTCGGCGAGCGGCTCGGTGCGGACGCCGTGCTGGTCCCGCTCGGCGAGCGCGGCCGGCTCAAGCAGGCCCTGCTGGCGCTCGGCTGGCCGGCCGACGACCGCGCCGGCTACGTCGAGGGCGCGCCGCTGCCGCTGCGGCTCAGGGACGCCCACGCCGCCAGCGGCGAGCCCTTCGGGCTCCGCCGCTACCAGCGCGAGGCGGTGGCGGCCTTCGTCGCCGCCGGGTCGGGGGTGATCGTGCTGCCGTGCGGCGCCGGCAAGACGCTCGTCGGGCTCGGCGCCATGGCCGAGGTCTCCACCCGCACGCTGGTCCTGGTCACCTCCACCCTCGCCGCGCGCCAGTGGCAGGAGGAGCTGGTCGCCCGCACCTCGCTCGCCGCCGAGCAGGTGGGCGAGTACTCGGGCGCGCGCAAGGACGTGGCCCCGGTCACCATCGCCACCTACCAGGTGCTGGTGACCAGGCGCAAGGGCGTCCACCCGCACCTCGCCCTGCTCGGCCGCCAGGACTGGGGCCTGATCGTCTACGACGAGGTCCACCTGCTGCCTGCGCCGGTGTTCCGCATGACCGCCGAGATCCAGGCCCGCCGCCGCCTTGGCCTGACCGCCACGCTGGTGCGGGAGGACGGGCGCGAGGCCGACGTCTTCAGCCTGATCGGCCCCAAGCGCTACGACGTGCCCTGGCGCGACCTGGAGGCGCAGGGCTGGGTGGCGGCCGCCGACTGCGTCGAGGTCAGGGTCGACCTGACCGACGACGAGCGCATGGCCTACGCCACCGCGGAGCCAGAGGAGCGCTACCGCCGCGCCGCCACGGTGCGCTCCAAGCTGGCCGTGGTCAGGCACCTGGCCCAAGCCCACGCGCACGACCGGGTGCTGGTCATCGGCCAGTACCTGGACCAGCTCGAGACCCTTGGCAGCGAGCTGGACGCCCCGGTGATCACCGGCCAGACACCGGTGCGCGAGCGCGAGCAGCGCTTCGCCGCCTTCCGCAACGGCGCGCTGCCTCGTCTGGTGGTCTCCAAGGTGGCCAACTTCTCCATCGACCTGCCCGAGGCGAACGTGGCCATCCAGGTCTCGGGGACCTTCGGCAGCCGCCAGGAGGAGGCCCAGCGGCTCGGCCGCATCCTGCGGCCGAAGGCCGACGGCGGCCGCGCCCGCTTCTACACGGTGGTCAGCCGCGACACCAACGACACCGAGTTCGCCCAGCGCCGCCAGCGCTTCCTCGCCGAGCAGGGCTACGCCTACCAGCTGGTCGACGCCTCCGCCCTGCTGGCGGGCAGCGTCCCCCGGTTCGGCAGCGGGGCTGGCGCGCTGCAGCCAGCTGGCTCCATGCAGCTGCTCGACGGGGACCGGGGCGCCTGACGGCGGTGCCCGTCGGCCTCAGGGCGTCGAGTTCTGCCTGGCGATGGTGACCACCGCGCGGATCGCGGCGGGGTTGGCCAGGGCGCCCTCGCTGACCGCCTGCTCCGGGGGAACGCCGGCGAGGATGCGCTTGACCGGGACCTCGAGCTTCTTGCCGCTGAGGGTGCGCGGCACCTCCGCGATCGCGTGGATCTCGTCGGGGACGTGGCGCGGCGACAGCTCCGAGCGGATCAGCGCGCGGAGCCTGCCGGTCAGGGCCTCGTCCAGGGTGCAGCCCGGCCGCAGCACCAGGAACAGCAGCAGGCGGCCGTCACCGTCGGCGTCGCCGGCGTCGACCACCAGGCTGTCGGTGACCTCGTCGAGGCCCTCGACCACCCGGTAGAACTCGGCCGTGCCCATGCGCACGCCGCCCCGGTTCAGGGTCGAGTCCGAGCGTCCGGTGATCACGCAGGTGCCGCGCTCGGTGATCTCGATCCAGTCGCCGTGCCGCCAGACGCCGGGGTAGGTCGCGAAGTAGCTGTCGCGGTAGCGCTCGCCGTCCGGGTCGTTCCAGAAGCGCAGCGGCATGGAGGGCATCGGCTCGGTGACGACCAGCTCGCCGAGCCGTCCCAGCTGCGGCCTGCCGTGCTCGTCGAACGCCTCGACCTTGGCGCCGAGGGCGCGGCACTGCAGCTCGCCCGGGTACACGGGCAGCACGGGGGCGGAGCTGACGAAGGCGGTGCAGACGTCGGTGCCGCCGCTCACGGAGCCGACCAGGACGTCGTCGCTGACGTGCCGGTACAGCCAGGCGAAGCCCTCCGGGGGCAGGGGCGAGCCGGTCGAGCCGATCGAGTGCAGCGCCGCGAGGTCGCTGTCGCGGCCGGGCTCGACGCCGGCCTTCTGGCAGGCGAGCACGTAGGCCGCGCTGGTGCCGAAGTAGGTCGTGCCGGTGGCGGCCGCGAAGCGCCACAGGGACAGCATGTCGGGATGGCCGGGGCTGCCGTCCCACAGCAGCGCCGTCGCGCCGATCAGCAGCCCGCCGACCAGGAAGTTCCACATCATCCACCCGGTGGTGGTGAACCAGAAGAAGCGGTCCTCCGCCCGCAGGTCGAGCTGCAGCGCGAGCGACTTGAGGTGCTCGAGGACGATGCCGCCGTGGCCGTGGACGATCGGCTTGGGCAGGCCGGTGGTGCCCGAGGAGTACAGGATCCACAGGGGGTGGTCGAAGGGGACCGGCTCAGGGGCGAGCTCGCCGGCCTCGCCGGCGAGCAGCTCCTCCCAGGCGAGGACCTCGCCACCGCTCGCCGCCGGCGCCTCGACCGGCGACGGCACCATCACGGTGGCGCGCAGGCTGGGAAGGCGGCGGCGGATCTCGGCGAGGGCGTCGCGCCGGTCGTGGACCTTGCCGTTGTAGCGGTAGCCGGCCACCGCCAGCAGCACGGTCGGCTCGATCTGCTGGAAGCGGTCCACCACGCTGGAGACGCCGAACTCAGGGGCACAGCTCGACCAGACCGCGCCGAGGCTGGCCGCGGCCAGCAGCGCGACCACCGTCTGCGGCACGTTGGGCAGGTAGGCGGCCACCCGGTCGCCGCGGCGGACCCCGAGGCGGCGCAGCCCCGCCGCCGCCGCGGCGACCTGCCGTGCCAGCTCGGCGTAGGTGACCGTGCCGATGCTGCCGTCCTCGCCGCCGAAGACCAGCGCCGGGTGCTGGTCGCGGCGGCGCAGCGCCACCTCGGCGTAGCTCAGCTCCGCCCCGGGGAACCAGCGGGCGCCGGGCATGCGCCGCTCGGCCAGCGCCGGCGCCGGCGCCGCCCCAGGCGCGACGCCGAAGAACTCCCAGATCGAGCTCCAGAAGGCGTCCAGCTCGGTCACCGACCAGCGCCACAGGTCGTCGTAGGCGTGGAAGTCGAGCCCGCGGTGCTCGATCAGCCAGTGCTCGTAGCGGACCAGGTTGGAGCGCAGGACCCGCTCCCTGGACGGACGCCAGAGCGGCGCCGGCTCGCTGCCCACAGTGGTCCCTCCAGTGGTTGCCGAGGCCTCCGCAGGACGCTACCACGCTGCCTGGAGATCGCCCGGGGCACGGGTCCCGTCGCGACCCGCACCCCGGACGTCCAGTGGCCGCCCTACCGGCCGGCGCCGACAAGGTGGGCGAAGACCACCAGGTTGTCGCGGTAGCTGCCGCGCGAGTGGTCGAAGCTGCCGCCGCAGGTGACCAGGCGCAGGGCCGGCACGGGCACGGGGCCGAACACGGCCTCGGTCGGGAGGCTGGCCTTGTGGTACTGGGCCTGCCCCTCGACCGCGAAGCGCAGGCGGACGCCGTCGGCCCGCTCGACCTCGACCCGGTCGCCCGGCTTCAGTTCGCGCAGCCGGTAGAAGACGGCCGGGCCAGTCTTGGAGTCGACGTGCCCGGCGATCACGGCCGGCCCCTGCTGGCCAGGCATCGTGCCGGCGGAGAACCAGCCGGCACGGGCGAAATCGCCGGGGACCTCCATGCCGCCGTCGGCGGCAAGGCCGAGCCGGTCGAGCGGCGTCGCGACCCCGATCGCGGGGATCGAGAGCCGCAGCGGCGGCGTGGGCGGTCCTGGGACGCGCACCGCCGACGGCAGGGAAGCGACCTCGAAGCCGTCGGGCTTCGGCGCCGGAGCCGGCCTGGCCGACGGCGTGACCATGCCGGAGCCGCCCGAGCGCGGCCCGGCAGGGTCCGCCGTAGCCGCCGGCACGGGCACCGGTCCGGTGGCGCCCGCGCCGGCGGCGGGATGGCCGCCGCAGCCGCCGAGCAGCGCGCCCAGGGCAAGGGCCAGCGCGGCGGCGAGCACCTGGCGGACGGGGCGGTGGCGTCGCATGGCCGGGGGGCGCCTCAGCGCCGGTGGGCGCGCGCGGCAGGAAGGCGCGCCGGGCTGACGGCGTGGCGGCTCGCCGTGACGAGCCAGCCGAGGGCGAGCAGTCCCGCGGCCAGGAGCAGGAGGTCGGGGCGTATGCCCTCCGCTCGGGCGGCGCCACCCGCCCCGGTCTTGATGCCACCGGCCGGCATCCTGCGAACGCCGGTGGCATCGGAGAAGGCGAACACCTCGCGCGGCTGGCCGCCGCCGCCGAGCAGCACCGCCGAGGACACCGTGCCCGCGCGCACGCGCAGGTTGTCGCGCAGCAGGACGCCACCGCCGCCCGAGCGCCTCGCCTCCACCCGCAGCTTGCCGACCGGCAGCGCCCGGTAGGTGCTGGGAGCGGCGAACGAGAGCTTGGGCGAGAGCACCCGTCCGTCCACGGCCACGTCGACCTTTGGCAGGTCGACCGCCGCGTCGATGAAGCGCACCCTGGCGCGTCCCGCCTCGGTGGCTTCCATGTCGTCGCTCAGCAGCACCGCGCGCAGGTTGGTCTTGGGGCCGACCGCGGCCACCGTGTAAGCGTGGCCGGCCTGCAGCCGCCCGGTCAGCCGGATGGCCGGCTTGGAGCTGGGCGACGCGCCGGCGGCGCGCACCTCGTAGCTGAAGGGGCCGGCGTTGACCTGCCAGTAGGCGGAGACGTTCTTGTAGAAGACGTTGGGGAACAGCTGGTTGCGGTTGAGGCTGACGACGTAGACGTCGACGTAGGCGGCATCCGGCGAGAAGTGCGCGATGCGGATCATGGCCTTGCCGGGCGCCGCCGCCCCCGCGCCGGTCGGTGCCAGCGCCAGCGCGGCCGCGATCACCGCGGCGGCGGCCAGCAGGCGGATGGTACCTCGCCTCACGACGACATCCCCTCCTCGATGGGCGCGCGACGGGTGCGCCCGTGCCATCACCGGGTGGTTCGGTGCGGACGCCTAAGCGGTTCGCTCGTCGGCCGACCGGGTCCTCTACGTAGTTCTACCGAGAGCGAAGCCCGTCCCATCCGTTCGGCCGGGCGCGCCGAACCATCCGGTGAAGCGTGAGCGCGCCGACGTGAGGGAGGCTGAGCGCGGTGACCGGAGGACCGGACCCGACCCCGACGGGCCACCGGCGCGTGCTGGGGAAGCGGCGCCCCGGCCGCCTGCCCGTACGCGCGGCCGGCCGCCTGCTCGGCCGCGTCCGGGTGGGCCGAGTCGCCGTCCGCGCGCTGGTGCTCGCGCTGGCCTGCGGCCTGGTGGCCGTGCCGGCGGCGTCGCTCGCGGCGCCGCGGAAGGCTGCGAACCTGGCCAAGCTGCGGGCTGACGCCGCCGCCACCCGCGCCCGGCTCGACGGCGAGCAGCTCCGCCTCGAGCAGCTCGCCGAGGAGCTCAAGGAGGCCTACGCCGGCGGCGTCGAGCTGCTCGCCCAGGCCGCCGAGCTGCAGCGCCGCCAGGCGGCCACCGACCGGGAGCTGGCCGACGCCCGTGCCAAGCTCGACGCGCGCGTGCGCGCCAGCTACATCGGCGGCCCCGCCTCCTCGTACCTATCCGCCCTGGTCACCGCGGACGACCCGGCCGAGCTCCTGCGCCGCCTGCCGCTGCAGCAGGCGGTGCTGCAGTCCGACGTCGCCCTGGTCGAGCGCGTGAAGACGGCGAAGGCCAAGGCCGACGCGGTGCGCGCGCAGCTCTCCGCCCGCCTGGTCGAGCAGGCCGGCATGGCCCAGACCCTTGCGGCCAAGCAGGCCGAGGCGCAGGCCCTCGCCGATCGGCTCGCGCGCGAGCTGCGCACCATGGACCGGCGCATGGCGCGGCTGATCGCGGCCGCGGAGCAGCGCGAGGAGGCCAACAGGCGGCTCGCCTTCAACCGCTGGGCGAGCGACGCGCAGGGCGTCGCCGGCCTGACCGCGGCCGACGGGGCGGCGCCCGCGGCGCGCAAGGCCGTGCAGGTCGCCCTCGCCCAGCTCGGCGCCCCCTACCGCTGGGGCGCGACCGGCCCGAACGAGTTCGACTGCTCCGGCCTGATGAGCTTCGCCTACAGGCTGGCCAATGCGCCGGTCCCGCGCACCTCGCGCACCCAGTACGCGGCGCTGACGCAGGCCGGCCGTGGCGTCGCCATGGGCGCGCTGCTGCCTGGCGATCTGGTGTTCTACGCCACCGACCCGGGCAACCCCGCCACCATCCACCACGTCGGTATGTACATCGGCAAGGGCCTGATGGTGCACGCGCCCCACACCGGCGACGTGGTCCGCACCGCCTCCATCTGGCGCAGCGACTACGCCGCCGCGGTCCGCCCCGCCCCGGCGAACCGCTGACCTCTAGCTCACCGGGATCGGCTTAGATAGCCCGGTCGCCGGGCAGACTAGCTAAATGGTGTGGCTGGGGCGCCCTGGACGCTCCGCCGCGACCACCAGCAGGCAACGTCTGTCCGACAGGAGAGCGTCATGCGCAATAGGGACCTGACCGAGAGCGGACGGGACCGCGCCGCGCTGGCCCGCGGGGCCGGCTTCGGCAGGTTCTCGTTCGTCAGCGTGCTCGCCGGGGTGCTGGTCGCCTACGGCGGCCTCGCCGTCCTGCTCGCGGCGGCCTACGGGACCGCCAAGGCAACCGGGCTGAACGACTTCAGCCTGGACGACCTGGCCAAGCTCAGCCTCGCCGGAGCGGTCGTGATCGTGGCGGCGACGCTGATCTCCTACGCGTTCGGCGGCTACGTGGCCGGCCGCATGGCCCGCCGCGCCGGATTGCTCAACGGCCTGGCGGTGTTCGTGCTCGCGGTGCTGCTGGTCGCGGCGCTCGGCGCGCTGCTGGCGATCCGCGACGGCAGCGACCAGGTCGCCGCCAGCCTGCGCGACGCGGGCATCCCGACCAACTTCGACGGCTGGAGCCAGGTCAGCTCCCTGGCTGGCCTCGGATCCCTGCTCGCCATGCTGGTCGGCGCGGTGCTCGGCGGCAAGATGGGCGAGCGCTGGCACAGCAAGCTGACCCGCAGGGCGGCTGCGGCCCTGAGCGAGCGCGAGCCGGCCGAGCCCGAGGCGCTGCCCGCGGAGGAGCCGCTGGCCAGGCTCCGGACCGAGCGGGCGCGCGACGCCGTGGCCGCGAGGAGCGTGTCCGGCGCGCCGGCGGCACCGGCCGCCGGCGGCGGCGTGGCCACCGCTGAGCGCCCCGGCGACCGGGACGCGGGCGGCCGCCACCTGCGCGGGCCCGCCGGCAGCGGGGACGTCACCGTCGAGGGGCCGAGGCCGGGGGACCGCGAAGGTCGCTGAGCGCGCGGCGAAGAGGCGTGCGGCCACCGCTGGTGCCGGCGCCACCCGAGCTGCCGGCACCACCTGACGTGCCCGACGCCCCCGACGTCCCCGAGCCGCCGGAGGTGCCGCCACCACCCGAGGTCCCGGGACCGCCGGCGGTCCCAGGACCGCCGGCGCTGCGCCCTACGGGTGGTGCGCGGTCACGGCCCCGTGGTCGCGGCCCGCGTACACCGCCCCGTTGGCCACCACGACCGACAGGTAGCCGCTCGTGCTCCTGCCCGGGGTGCCGGAGTCCGACCAGAGCTGGGTGCCCGTGGCCGGGTCGCGGGCCACCAGCACGCCGCCGCTCCTGCCGTGGTAGAGGACCCCGTTGGCGAGCACCGGATCGGTGAACCCGGAAGCGCTGGTGACGGTCCAGACGGTGGCGCCGGTCGCGGCGTCCAGGGCCTGCAGCCCGGCTTCGCTGACGACGTAGACGATCCCGTTGGCGACCGCCGGTGCCGAGGGCGTGAGCCTGCCGCTGAGGGTCCAGACGGTGGCGCCGCTGGTGGCGTTGAACGCGTGCAGGGTGCCGTCGCACCAGCCGGCCACGTATACGGTCCCGTCGGCGACCGCCGGCGCGGACGGCGCCGAAGGGTTGACGCAGAAGACCGGGCCGCCGCCGGACGGCTGCGGCCCGAAGACCGCGGTCCACAAGCTGGCGCCGGTGCCGGCGTCCAGGGCGTACACCTTCAGGTCGGCCGCAACCACGTAGACCACGCCGTCGACGACCGTCGGCGAATCGGACACCGAGCCGCCGGTGCTGGCGGTCCAGCGCCTCGCGCCGGTGGCCGCGTCCAGCGCGTACACCCCGCCACCGGTGCCGACGTACACCGTCCCGCCGGTGACCGTGGGCGCGCCCCGGACCGGGCTGGTGGTGGCGGTCCAGCGGGTGGCGCCGGTCGCGGCGTCCAGGGCGCGCACGGTGCCGCTGGAGGAGCCGACGAAGACCGTCCTGCCCACGGCGGCCGGCCCGGAGACGGTGCCGCCGACGGTGGCGGTCCAGCGGCTGGCGCCGGTGACCGCGTCGAGCGCGTACGCGCTGCCGTTGGAGGAGCCGGCGTAGACCGTCCCGCCCGCCACCACCGGGGCGGAGACGGTGCCGCCGATGCTGCTGGTCCACGCCTGGCCCAATTCGCGGACCGTCGTGGGGGAGAGGACCGCCTCGCTCGGGTTCGTCCCCAGGTGCGCCGGTCCGCTGCGGTACTGGGACCAGTCGGCCGCGCCGGGCGTCTGCGCCGGCGTGTAGTAGCCGCGCAGGCGCACCAGCACCCTGGTCGCGGCGGTGCTGAAGACCGAGACCTGGCCACTGGCCGAGGTCGGGACGACCTCGAACGCGGCGGTGCTGCGGCCCTGCGGGTAGTCGATGGTGGAGTTGCCCGACGGCCGCGGACCCGCGGGGTAGACCTGCAGCCAGCCGGCAGCGGCCGGCTGGACGGCGACCACCGCGAGCGCCACCGCCGAGACGTTGCCCGCCGCCGGGATCCCGTTGGCGCCGGTGACCGTGAAGGTGCTCGATCCCCCCGCGGGGACGGAGACGGCATTGACCACCGTGACAGGGAACACCGGGACGAACTGGCCGGCGGCGGGAGCCGCGACGGCGGCGGGAGCCGATGACACCAGCAGCGCCGCGACCGCGCCCAACAGCACGGCGAGGACCGCCACCGCCCGCAGCCGCGGCCGGTATGACTCGATCGTTCCCTGCTGCCCGCTCGTGGACATCCGTGTCCCCCGCTTCCTATCCACACGACGTCGCGCCGGCTCGCGCCCTGGCGGGCGGACGGTACCGGGGCACGGGTGGCCGCGGGTAACAGATAGTAAAAGCCCGCTAACAAGTACTAATTGTGCTTAGTACTCCAACCGGAGATCGTGACCTGGCTGATCAGGGAGCGACCGAGCCGGCCAGCGGGCAGGGCGGCCAGCGGTGATGATCCCGGTGGTCAGCCACCGCGGGACCGGCCGATGGCAGGGTCAGCCGGCTCGTCGCTGCGCCGCTGATCTGGTCTCCACGGCCAACCGGCACCAGCGACCCCGGCTCCGGCGCGGTTTCTTGTGATTCGACCGCCCTCCTGTGTAGCTCCTGGGTCCGGATCTCGATGCGTCGGGCACACCGTGGCGCTCAGGCGCGCTGACGTTCGTCCCGCTGCCGGGCCAGCTCCGCAACCGCGCTCGGGAGGGTCGTCTCGAAGTCGATCAGCTTCACCCAGGTCGGGGTCACGACGATCCGGACCATGCCGTCGTAGAGCGAACGCACGTCGGCCTCCCACTCGACCCGTTGCTCGGGCGTCATCGTGTAGGTGCCGTTCATCTCAAGGTACTCGTCCGGGATGCCCTCGACGACGTCCAGCTCGGCCCGACCGCGGATCAGCAGGATCTTCGGCGGATGCACCTCGGTGTCGATCGTCAGGGCGACCGCCGGGTTGTGGCGCAGGGCCGGGACCTTCGCGGCGTTCTTCGCCGTGCACATGACGATCTCCGAGCCGTTCCAGACGAACCCGATCGGGATAGAGCGAGGCGTGCCGTCCTTGGCGACGTAGGCCAGGCGGGTCAGGTCGCGGGCCAGGAGTTCCTGGCTGATCGGGCGGCTCAGGACCTCGGTGATTTGGCTCGGCTGCACGGTCAGACGCCCTCCCAGCTGTCGTTCATCAGTACCGCCCCAGCTTATTAGGCGTCGGCCTTGGTGGTGCCGGGCGGCCCGGCCAGAACCGTGGGGACGTACTCCAGCAGCTGCAGCCGACCGTCGAAGGTGCGGCTGGCAACCATGTCCAAGGCGACGTCGGGGTACCCGTCATAGATCCGGTCCCGACCGCTGCTTCCGGTGATGACCGGGAAGACGACCACGCGGAAACGGTCCACGAGACCGGCTTTCAGCAGCGAGCGGCACAGTGTGAGGCTGCCCAAGGTGCGCATGGACTTGATGCCTTGGTCCTTCATCTCCCGCACGGCCTCGACCGGGTCCTGGGTGACCAGTTGGGTGTTCGCCCACGACAGCGGCTCGGTCAAGGTGGTCGAAAAGACGACCTTCGGCAGGCCCGCCAGGGTATCGGTACCCGGCTCACCGTCGGTGGCCAACCCGGACATGACCCGATAGGTGTTTGCGCCCATCAGGACCGTGTAGTCCGCTTCCGGGTCGTCTTCCAACCAGGCGAGGTACTCGGGCCCTTCCAGGCCCCACCAGCCGGGCCAGCCCTCGGCGGCCCCGTATCCATCAAGCGAGGTGATGAAGTCGATGACCAGTTCTGGCATCTGCGATCCCTTCACGTGAATTGGCGAGTGGCTATCCGCCGCCAACAACTCGCGACGCAGTGCTCCCAGGACCCTACCGCGACGCCACCGACTGCGCCGAGGAGCGCGCCCGTCACGTCGACCACTCGTCCAGCATCCCAGAGAGGCCGCCCGGTTCTCGTGGTGATGCGCTGCGCTCGTGAGGACCTTCCTTCCTCGGTAACGTTCGAAGGTCAGTGACGACGAAGCAAACCAACGCGACGTGCGAGGTCCATGGGCGGGCTCGGCGAGGCCTCGATCCAGGACGCTGCCAGGCGGGTCATGCCATGCCCTCTCCCCACCATCGCCCGGTTGACCGTCACCGGCGCTGTCGGCATCCGGATTAGGACTCCAACCAGTGATCGTGATCTTCATGGTTGCCGAGCCGCCTGTCGTCGGTAGTGGCAGGCGCGAGCACGGGCTTGCCGGCGGCGTCGCCACCACGACCAACGCAACCGGTGGCCAGCATCACCGGCGGGGACGGCGACCAAGGCGGCAAACAGGTGCTGGATCTCGTTGCAGGTCAACGGGATGAGCCCCAATGGCGGCGGGTGGCGGGCGTGCTCGGTGACCGCGGCCACCACCAGGAACGCGTACGCCAACATGGCCAGGGTCACCCACCGGTACCAGCTGCGCCAGCGGCGGACCTGGTGCTGGTCCAGGCCGCACAGCCCCTTGCCGGCCTGGAATGCCTCCTCTACCCGCCAGCGGGCCCCGGCCACCCGGACCAGGGCGACCAGCGGCCGGCCGGCCGGGCCGGCGCACAGGTAGTAGGCCAGCTCCCCGGTGCGTGGGTTGCGGCGCACCAGCAGCCAGCGGCCCCACCCGGTGGGCGCGCCCGTGCTGGCCAGCGGCAGGTGGGCCCACGCATACCAGCGGCGGCCCTTGGCACCATGGCCGGCGCTGAGGCGCAGCCAGCACCAGGAGGGGATCTGCTCAGCCAGCCGCGCCGCCGACGTCGACGGTCCACATGGCGCTGGCGATGGCAGCGGCTCGGTGGCCTTGACCGCCAGCACGTAGGGCAGCTGGCGGGTCTCCAACCAGCCGCGCAGCGCCGGGCTGTTGCCGTAGACCTCATCGGCGGTCACCCAGCCGGCCGGCACCCCGGCCTCCAGCGCGCGTTGCAGCATCACCCTGGCCAGCTCGGGCTTGGTGGCGAAGCCGACCTGGTCGGGGATGCCGGCGGCCCGGCAGCGCGCCGGGTCGGCAAGCCAGCCTTGGGGCAGGTACAGCTCGCGGTCGATCACCCCATGCCCAGCGTCAGCTGCGTAGGCCAGGTAGACGGCGACCTGGGCGTTGTCGACCTTGCCGGCGGTGCCGGTGTACTGGCGAGCCACCCCGACAGTGTGGCGGCCCTTCTTGAGATCGCCGGTCTCGTCGACCACCAGCACCCCGGTGGGGTCAGCCAGGTGCTCGAGCAGGTAGTCCCGGACGTCGTCGCGGACGGCGTCGTGGTCCCACACCGCCCCGGCCAGCAGGTGCTGCATGCCGTCGGGGCTGGCGTCGCCGGCGTGCTCGGCGATCGTCCAGCAGTTCTTGCGGGGGAGGTCGGCCAGCAGCCCGAGCACGAAGGCCTTGGCACGCCGTCTCGGTTCTACCCTGGCAAACCGGCCGGCGACCCGGCCCAGCAGCTCATCCAGCCCCGCCTGCCAACTGGTAGGGGTTACGCTGTGGCCTGCGGCCATCGTGTGATCTTCGGTTGTCCACATGCCACCGGATCATCACCGCTGGCCGCCCTGGTCTGCCGGCCGGCTCAACCGCGTCCTGAGCCGCCCTGACCAGCAAGATCACGAACTCCGGTTGGAGTATTAGGACGCCATGGCGGCGTCGGCGGCCACCTCGGCGACGGTGATCTCGCCGTCGCTCGCCTCGCTGGCGACCAGCGCGTCGACCCGCTCGCGGTCGAGCTCGAGCCGCAGCACGTCGTAGCAGCCGTACAGCTCGCCCATCATGGTGGCGATCTCGCCGAACAGCGGCAGCAGCGTGCCCTGGTGCTCCCTGAAGTGGTGCGCGTACGCGCTCACCTGTGCCGCCGCCGACTGCGACGGCCCCCCCACCTTGAGCTCGACCACCACCAGCCGCTCGCGCTCGATGTCGACCGCGACCAGGTCGGCGAAGTCCTGCCGCTTCTTGCCGTTGGGTCGCTCGACGCGCCACTGGCTGTAGAGGAAGCGCAGGGCCGGCGAGAAGGGCTTGGGCAGGCGCAGCGCGGTGGCCTGGGCATGGCGGATCAGCCGCGCCTCGAAGCGGTGCTCGCGCGACGGCTTGGCCTGCTCCTCGCGGGCCTTGCGCAGGTGCTCGACGCGCTCGGGCATGGTCGGGACGAGCTGCTCTGCGGTGGTGCCGCGCTTGATCAGCGAGCCTGGCTCGACTGGGATGCGGGGCTTGGGAGATTCGGGGTGCAGGTCCACCACGCGCACGCCCGGCTCGAGCGGGCGGAAGTAGGCCCCGCCGATCTCCGGCACCGCCTCGAACAGCTCGCGGATCTCCGCGAACTCCGGGGTCAGCATGTAGGCGACCGACTCCTGGTGGCTGCCACGCCCATCGTCGCCTCGCACTGGCGTCTACCTCCCAACGGGCGTTCGCCGAAGCTCGCGCTGGACCGACGAAGGCGGGGATCTGGTCGTCGGCGGCAATCGTATCCAGCAAGCACCGGCCGAGAAAAATTCAAACGCTCGGTGGCCCTTCGCCGCTTTGTGCGCTGGCTTCCCTCGTCGCTCCTTCGTCGCCTGCGGCTCCTCCGTCGCTCCTCAGTCCAGCCAGCGCGCGGCTACGGGCCACCTCGCTAGTGCCAGCCGGCGCGCGGCGCTGGCCCACCTCGCTTACAGTGAGGCGATGGACTATCCGCAGGCCCGCCGCCTCGACCTGGTCGAGCGGATCCACGGCACCGAGGTCGCCGACCCCTACCGCTGGCTCGAGGACCCGGGCTCGGCGGAGACGGCGGCCTGGAGCGCGACCCAGGACGAGCTGGCGCGCCGCCTGCTGGACGGGCTCCCAGGGCGCGAGGGCCTGCGCGCCCGCCTCGGCGAGCTGCTCGCCGCCGGCCTGGCCAGCGTCCCAGAGGTGCGCGCCCGGCGCGCCTTCTTCACCCGCCGCGGCCCTGGCCAGGAGCACGCCGTCCTGCTGGTGCGTGAGGGCGACACCGAGCGCGTGCTGATCGACCCGAGCACGCTGAGCGACGACGACACCGTCACCCTCGACGGCTGGGTCCCCTCGGTCGAGGGCGACCGCCTCGCCTACTGGCTCAGCCAGGGCGGCGACGAGGAGGCGTCGCTCTCGGTGATGGACGTGGCCAGTGGCGAGGTGATCGACGGTCCGATCGACCGCACGCGCTACTGCCCGCTCGCCTGGCTGCCCGGTGGTGAGCGCTTCTGCTACGGCCGCCGCCTGCCTCCCGACGCCGTCCCGCAGGACGAGGACCGCTTCCACCGCCGCCTGTGGCTGCACCGGATCGGCGACGATCCCGACGGCGACGAGCTGGTCTTCGGCGAGGGCCGCGACAAGACCGAGTACCACTCGGTCGAGATCTCCCACGAGGGCCGCTGGCTGGTGATCGGCGCCGCGCTCGGCACCGCGCCGCGCAACGACCTCTACGTCGCCGACCTGGCCGGCGACCTGGTGCTGCGCCCGGTGCAGGAGGGCCTCGACGCCAGCACCTACGGACAGGTCGCCCACGACGGCCGCTTGTACCTCCGCACCAACCTTGGCGCGGCCCGCTTCCGCGTGGTGGTCGCCGACCCGGCCCGCCCCGAGCCGCTCGGCTGGCGCGACCTGGTGCCCGAGGGCGAGACGGTGATCGAGGACTTCGCCGTCACCGGCGACGCGCTGCTGGTCGCGGGGACCAGGCACGCGGTCGGCCGGGTTTCGGTGCACGACCTGGCCGACGGCGCCGTCCGGGCCGAGGTGGAGCTGCCCGGCCTCGGCTCGGTGCGGGGCGTCACCGCCCGGCCCGACGGCGGCGACGAGGCCTGGATCGGCTGGACCGACTTCACCACCCCGCCGCGCGTCTACCGCTACGCGGTCGGCAGCGGCACGCTCGAGCTGTGGATGGACGCGCCCGGGCGGGTCGAGGCCAAGGGCGTGGTCGCCCGCCAGGAGTCGTACCGCTCGGCCGACGGCACCGAGCTGCGCATGTTCGTCCTGCACCGCGAGGGCCTGGCGGCCGACGGCGGGCGGCCGGCGATCCTCTACGGCTACGGCGGCTTCAACATCGCCCTCACCCCGGAGTACAGCGCCAGCATCCTCGCCTGGGTGGAACGCGGCGGCGTCTACGCGATCGCCAACCTGCGCGGCGGCAGCGAGGAGGGTGAGGCCTGGCACCGGGCCGGGATGCGCGAGCACAAGCAGAACGTCTTCGACGACTTCGCCGCCGCGGCGCGGCGCCTGGTGGAGCTGGGCTGGACCTCGCCGCGGCGGCTCGGCATCGCCGGCGGCTCCAACGGCGGCCTGCTGGTGGGCGCCGCCCTGACCCAGCACCCGGAGCTGTTCGCGGCGGTGGCGTGCAGCGCGCCGCTGCTGGACATGGTCCGCTACGAGCGCTTCGGCCTCGGCGAGACCTGGAACGACGAGTACGGGCGCGCCGGCGACCCGACCGAGTTCGGCTGGCTCTACGCCTACTCGCCGTACCACCACGTCACCAGGGGCAGCGACTACCCGGCGGTGCTGTTCAGCGTGTTCGAGTCCGACACGAGGGTCGACCCGCTCCACGCCCGCAAGCTCTGCGCCGCCCTGCAGTGGGCGACCACCTCGTCCCGGCCGGTGATCCTGCGGCGCGAGGTCCGGGTGGGGCACGGTGCCCGCTCGGTCAGCCGCACCGTCGACCTGGCGGTCGACACCTTGAGCTTCCTGGCGGCTCAGCTCGGTCTCGAGCGCGACTGAGGCGGCGCGCCGGAATCACCCCTTCCAATTTTCGGTGATTAGTCCAAATATAGCCGAGTGTTCGATTCCAGCGTCGTCGCCCCTCTCCTTCGCCGCAGCGTCCCCGCACCCGGACGCAGGTCTGGCCATGGCGGCCGTCGGACCCCGTGCGTCCACGGTGCGCGGCGCTCATCCGGTCGCGCGCAGACCGTGCGCGCCTGCAGCGTGCAGAAAGGCAGCCGCCATGAGGTATCGCCAGCTCGGTCGGTCCGGCCTCACCGTCTCCGTCGTCGGCCTGGGAGGCAACAACTTCGGCTCACGCTGCGACGCCACCCAGACCCGGGCGGTGGTCGCCGCGGCGCTCGACGCCGGCATCACCCTGTTCGACACCGCCGACGTATACGGTCACCGTGGCGGCTCGGAGACGCTCCTCGGCCAGGCGCTCGCCAAGCACCGCGACGAGGTGGTGGTGGCCACCAAGTTCGGCATGGACATGGGCGGCCCGCCCCACGAGGCCCGCGCCTCCCGCCGCCACATCCGGCGCGCGGTCGAGGGGAGCCTGCGCCGGCTCGGCTTCGACCACCTCGACCTCTACCAGCAGCACGCCCCCGACCGCCGCACACCGGTCGAGGAGACCCTCGCCGCCCTCGACGAGCTGGTCGGCGAGGGCAAGGTGCGCTACGTCGGCTCCTGCAACTTCGCCGCCTGGCAGATCGTGGAGGCCGACTGGGTCGCCCGCAGCCAGCACCACCCCCCGTTCGTCTCCGCCCAGAACCACTACAACCTGCTGGAACGCGACCTGGAGGAGGAGGTGGTGCCCGCCTGCCAGCGCTACGGCATCGGCGTGTTGCCGTTCTACCCGCTGGCCAGCGGCCTGCTCACCGGGAAGTACAAGCGCGGCGAGCCGCCACCGCCACGCAGCCGCCTGGCGGAGCGCGGGATCACGCCCGACGACGAGAGCTTCGACCGCATCGGGGCACTGGAGAAGTACGCCGTGCAGCGCGGCCTCGCCCTGCTCGAGGTGGCCGTCGGCGGCCTCGTCGCCCAGCCGGGGGTCGCCTCGGTGATCGCCGGCGCCACCCGGCCCGACCAGGTGCGCGCGAACGTCACCGCCGCACTCTGGGAGCCGACCCCTGAGGACCTCGACGAGCTGGCCGCCATGTACCCGCGCCGCCCCCAGGGCAAGCAGATCTGACGGCCTACCGCTTGGCGAGCGTTCGCCGGGACCAGGGGGTCGAGGGCTGAGCGGATGGTGGCCTTCTGCCCTCCACCTGCCCGCTCATTTCGGCCGCTCGCCCGAGGCCAGCGCCGCCGCCACGTCGGGGTGGATCTCGATCGCCTCGTCGAGCCGGGTCAGCGCGAAGATCTCGCGGTAGTGGGCGCCGAGGCCGGCGGCGAGCAGCCGTCGGTGCTGCCGGTTCGCCCTGACCAGCAGCGCGACCAGCAGGCCGATGCCGCCGCTGTTCATGTACCGGAGCGCGCCGAAGTCGAGCACGACGGCCCGAGGATCCCCCTCGACGGCGCGCGCGTACGCGTCCATCAGCCCCTGCTCACTGGCGGCGGTGACCTCCCCGGCGAGCTCGATCACGCTGGCCATCGGGCTCGCCTTGCGGACCTTGGGTGTCGCGATCGCCTGGGCGCTCATCCGCTGCCTCCTCGCTCGACGGCCTCGGCGACCGCGGTCGCCGGTCGACCCCGCCGGATCGGGATCGAGCGGGCTTCCGCGGTCGCCTCGGCCAGCCGGCCCGGCTCGGCCGGACGGCCGGCATCGACGCCGGCGGCCGACCGCTCCAGGGCGACCAGGGTGATGTCGTCCTCCTGCTCCCAGTCCGGCCCGGTGAACTGGTGCAGCTCGTCGAGGAGCAGGCGGATCAGCGCCTCGCCGTCCAGCTGCCTGGCGGCGAGGGCGGCGATCCGGCCGGCGCCGAACATCTCGCGGCCGGGGCCGTGCGCCTCGGTGAGGCCGTCGGAGTGGAACAGCAGGCTGCCGCCGCGCGGGACCAGGGTGACCTGCTCCTGGTAGCGCATGTTCGGCATGAGCCCGAGCGGCATCCCGGTGGCGCGCAGCTCGGCCACCTCCGCACCGCTGCGCAGCAGCGGCAGGTCCTGGCCGGCGTTGGCCCAGCGCAGCCGGCCGGTGGTCGGGTCGAGCACCGCGTACACGCAGGTGACGAACATGGTCGTCAGGGTCTCGGCGAGCAGCACGTAGGAGGTGACGATGCCGAGCATGACCCGCCGGCGCCACAGCATCCTGGCGTAGCGAACGGCCGCGAGCGCGTACAGCGCGATGCCGACCACGGCGAGGCCGTGGACCAGCTGGTGGCTGGCGTCCTCGGCCATCGGAGCGTCGAAGGGCGGCAGCGCCAGCAGGGACAGCGCCGCCCAGACGGCCATCACCAGGGCGAGACCGCCGCGCAGCAGCCACTGGCGGCGCAGGACGGCGGCGGCCCTCGCGGGGGTCAGGTCGGTCGAGGAGGCGAACGCGAACCAGGCGCCGAGGAACAGCCCGAACGGGGTCGCCACGGTGAAGCCGGTGTTGCCGCCGGGCAGCAGCACCGCCGGGGTGGCCAGCGCGTGCAGCAGCAGGAAGCCGGCGGCGCTGAGGAAGGCGAGCGAGACCAGCAGCAGCCGCGCGTCGCCGCGGCGCCGGGCGGCCTCGCTGACCCAGACGCCGAGGACGACGCTCACCAGCGCGGTCACGGCCACGATCCAGACGTGGCCGGCGTGGTGCTCCCAGCGGGCGTCGAGGCGCGGGTTGGCGCGCAGCAGCCACAGCCCGAGCAGCGGGAGCACGAGCTGCGCGAGCCACACGGGCGCGCGCAGACGTGTGGCGGCGCGTGCCGTCACCCTGACCTCTTTCCCCTCCGACTCGGCCCGTGGCAGGGCACGATGACGCCGGGCGGCCATGGCGAGGGCCGTGGCGGACGCGGCGCCCTACCACGGCCCTTCGGCCTGCCTCCCGGCTGCGCCATGGTCGGGGGCCGCGCTTGAGGTTCGGTTGGGAACCGCTTGGGAACCGCGGAGTGACGATGATCGGGCGGTGCGTGGAGCGGTCGGCGCCCCGGCGGCTCAGGCGGGCGCGAAGCGCTCGCCGAGACCGCCGGGTGCCTGCCGGTCGCGGGCGCGCGCCGCGACCTGGGCCATGCCGAGCGGTCCGGCGTCGGCCAGGCAGGCCTCCAGCAGCGCGGCGGCGCGCTCGCGCTCGCCGGCCACGCCGCCGTCGAGCAGCAGCTCGGCGAGGTGCAGGCGGGTGCGGGCGAGGAGCGCGCGGGCGCCCATGCGGTCGTGCGTGACCAGGGCGGTCTCCAGGTGCCCGCGGGCCTCCCCCGGCCGGCCCATGGTGGTGGCAAGGCGGCCGAGCCAGTGGTCGACGGCGCCGAGGAACAGCAGGCCCGTGTTGGTGACCACCACCCGTCCGGCGAACGGCGCCAGCTTCTGGTAGAGCACGCCGGCGGCGTCGCCGTCGCCGAGCAGCGCGACCGCCTCGGCGAGCGCCACCGGGGTCGCCTGGTCGGGCGTGAGCGGGAGGGGGCCGTTGTCGCCGTAGCCGAGCACGCCGTCGGCGCCGAGATGGGCGAGCAGCGCCGCGGCCTCGGCGTCGCGGCCCGACGAGGCGAGCAGCAGCAACAGCGCGCCCTGCCACAGGTAGGTCTGCGGGTGGTCGGCGGCCCAGCGCCGCACCTGCGGCTCCAGCTCCGCCATGCGCCCCTGCTCGTGCCGGATGAAGGCGAGCTGGGCGGTGTGGGCGGGCACGGCGCCCGCCGGGTTGCCGCGGCGGTGGCGCTCGAAGGCCTCGCCCGCCAGGCGCTCGGCCTCGCCGAGGCGCCCGGAGAGCAGCGCCCACATGCTACGCAGCCAGCGCAGGTGCACCAGGAACAGCGGCTGCTGCAGCGCCTCGGCGGCGCGCGCGAAGCTGGCCAGCTGCGCCCGTGCGCCGGCGGCGTCGCCCTGTTGCAGCAGCAGGATCACCCGGTACTGGCGGCCGAGCGTCGCCTGCTCGGGCAGCCCTGACGCCTCGGCCATGGCGACCAGCTCGTCGGCGTGGGTGAGGCGCTCGTCGGAGCCGGCCACCGGCCAGGTGATCAACTGGGCGGTGAGCGCGTCGGCCAGGGCACGCGGGTCGCGCAGCCGCCTGGCCATGCCGAGGGACTGCTCGCTCAGCGTGCTGAGCTCGTCCTCGGTGTGGAAGTTGACCGCGAGCTGCGCGAGCACGCTGGCCTTGAGGGAGGAGTCGCCCGCGCCGAGCGCCGCCCGGGCACCGTCGAGCAGCCGCACCGACGGCTCGTCGGGCTGCCACAGGTCCAGCCACGAGGCCCAGAGGTTGCCGCTGTTGAAGCCGAGCGCCGCCCGCGCCATCCAGGTCGCCTCGCCCAGCTCCCTGGCCAGCGCGAAGGCCGGCTCGAGGGCGGCCCTCGCGGCGCCGATCTCCCCGGAGCGGCGGCGCGCGTCGCCGAGGCCGAGCAGCAGCTCGCAGCGGACCCGCGGCTGCGGCTGGGCGTCGCGGTCGAGCGCGGCCAGCGCCCGCGCGTAGTGGCCGGCGGCGTCCTCGTAGGCGAGCCGCGCGCTGGCCTGCTCGGCGGCGAGGCGGGCGTAGCCGACCCCCTTTGCGGCGACGCCGTCTGGGTCGCCCCGTCCCGGCGGCGCCAACGCCGCCGCCTGGCCGAAGTGGTGGGCGAGCTCGGCGGCGGCCTCGCCGGCGCGCTCGGCGAGGACGGCCTCGAGCGCCGCGGCGTAGGCGGCGTGCAGGCGCGCCCTGCGGACCGTGGAGGTCCCGGCGTAGACCGCCTCGCGGACCAGGTCGTGGGCGAAGCGCCAGCCACCGCGCCGCTCCGGGTCCTCGACCACCATCCGGGCGGCGAGCGCGGCCTCGACCAGCTCGAGCACGCGCTCGCCGGGCAGGCCGGTGACCACCGCGAGGGTGTCGACCTCGAAGACGTCGGGGGCGAGCGCGGCGACCGTCAGCACCTCGGCGGCCTCGCCGGGAAGCCGGGCCAGCCGCTCGCCGACCACCTCGCGGACGGTCGCAGGCACCTCGCTGCTGGCCGCCTCGGCCAGCCCGCCCTCCACTACGAGCAGCCGGGCCAGCTCGCCGAGCAGGAACGGGTTCCCCCCGGTGCGGCGGTGGAGCCGTGCGCTGAGCCGGTCGGGCACCGCCGCGCCGGTCGCGCCGGCCAGCAGGGCTGCCACCTCCGCCTCGCTGAGGCCGCCGAGGACGATGCGCCCGGCCACCGGCTCGCGCGCCAGCCGCGCAAGGGTCTCGGTGAGCGGGTGGCCGGCGCGCACCTCGCCGTCCCGATAGGTGGCCAGCAGCAGCGCCGGGACCCGGCCGAGGCCGCCGGCCACGAAGGCGAGCAGCCGCAGGGACGGCAGGTCGGCCCAGTGGAGGTCGTCGAGCACCAGCAGCAGCGGCCGGCGGGCGGCCACCCTGCCGAGGAAGCGGGCGACCGCGTCGTAGGCGCGGAAGCGCGCCGCCTCGCCATCCAGCAGGGCGGGCGGGGCCGTGGCGGCGACGCGGTCGCCCAGCTCGGGGGCGACCTGGGCGACGTAGGCGGCGCCGGGGCCGAGGGCCTGCCGCAGCTCGCCGTCGTCGAGCTGCTCGGCCACGCTGCGCACGACCTGCAGCCAGGGCCAGAAGGGCGGCGCTCCTTCCAGCTCGTAGCAGGCACCCCGGTGGACCTGGACGCCCCGCGCCGCCGCCCGTGCCGCCAGCTCCTCGGCCAGCCGCGTCTTGCCGATCCCCGCGTCGCCGCCGACCAGCATCAGCCGCCCGTCACCCCGCGTGGCCGTCTCCAGCGCCTGCGTGAGCGCCAACAGCTCGGCGTCGCGCCCGACCAGCGCGGCGGCCTCCGGCGGGGCGCCCGCCGCCGGCCACACCGCCGCCGCGTGACCGTCGTGCCGCTCCGCGGCGGGACGGCGCGACCGACCGGGTTGCGCCTGCCCGCCCGCCGACGCCTGACCAGCCACCGGCGCCTGGCCGAGGCGATGGCCTGGCGCCGACCGCCCGCGACCGGTGGCGCCGGGCTGGCCGTGCGCATCGCCGGAGCTGCCGCGCTTGCCGTCGGAATTGCCACGGGTGCCGCCCGTCGGACCGCGCGTGGCGCCGGCCTGGCCGTGGCTGCCGGCCGCGGCTGCCCGTGCCCTGCCCGGCGGTTGCCAGTCCAGCGTCGGCGACTGCAGCAGGATCTCCTCCTGCAGGCGCCGCAGGGCCGGTCCCGGCTCGATCCCCAGCTCCTCGACCAGCAGGTCCCGGCCGTCGCGGTAGGCGCGCAGCGCGTCGGCCTGGCGTCCCGACCGGTACAGGGCGAGCATCAGCTGGCTGCGGAGCCGCTCGCGCAGCGGGTTGGTGGCCAGCAGCCGTTCGAGGTCGGGGACCACCTCGGCGTGCCTGCCGGCGGCGAGCCTCGCCTCGACCTGGTCCTCGGCGGTGGCCAGGCGCAGCTCGCCCAGCCGTGCGACCTCGCCCTGGGCGAACGGCTCGAAGGCCACGTCGGCGAGGGCGTCGCCACGCCACAGCGCCAGCGCCTCCCCGAGCATCGTCTCGGCCGCCACCGGGTCGGAAGGCAGGACGGCGCGGCCGTCGCGGGCCAGGCGCTCGAAGCGAGTGGCGTCCAGGTCGTCGGGGCCCACCCGTAGCACGTACCCGGGGGGCTGCCAGGCGAGCACCGCGGAGGTCGCTCCCGGCGCCCGCTCGGGTTCGACCACTCGGCGCAGCATCGAGACGTAGGAGCGCAGCGTGACCGTCGCCCGGGGCGGCGGGCGGCCGCCCCAGAGCTCCTCGATCAGCCGGTCGACCGAGACCACCCGGTTGGCGTCGAGGAGCAGCAGCACGAGGAGGGCGCGCAGCTTGGCGCCGGCGACGCGGAGCGGCCCAGCATCCCCGATCACCTCGAGCGGCCCAAGGATCCCGTACCGCATCGACCCATCCCCCGTGGCGCCGCCGGCTCGCGGCCCCGAAACCTAGCCTGCGCCAGGTCGCCGCTGCCGTGTCGGCGCCCCTGGCCCTGTTGGCGACCTCGGTGACGCCAGCGTCGATTCAAACCGATTCCGCTGGATTCGAAAACCTGAATGACCGAATCACCCACTGCTGCCGGCTTCCCGCCGCCATCGTGCCCGCTCCGACCGCTGTGGAAAGCGCTTTGATCCAGTTTCCACCCGGTTGCTTCCATCCTCCTGTGTTCGAGCTTGGTTGGGAGTCGGATCGACTGGGAGGCGCGGGGTGCGGGAGACGATCGTCGTGACGCCGGACGCGGTCAGGGCGGTGGCCGGGGACGTCCGCCGCCTGGCGAGCGAGCTGCGCGGGGCCACCGCCCATGCCGGTGCCGGCGCCTGCCGGGTCTCCGGCGCCCTCGCCGGCAGGAGTGCCCAGTTCGACGCCATGTGGCTCGCCTGGTCGACAGCGCTCGACCAGGTCGCCTCCGCGCTGGAGGCTCATGCCCCCACGCTGGACGCCGCCGCGGACGACTACGGCGAGACCGACGCCGGCGCCGTCACCGACCTGCCAGCGGGGCCCTGAGTGCTGCCGGATCCCGGAGTGCTCTGGGCGGGTTCCCGCGGCTTCGCCGCGCTCGCCTCCAGGTACTTGGAAGCCGGCTCGTCAGACTTTGAAGCCGGACCATCGAGGGACATCCGGTGGCCCCTGCTCAGCGTGATCACCACGAGCTGCCGCGTTTGGGTTGTCAGAGCGGTGTGCGAGTATTTCTCGGCAACGGCGTCGTTCACGGTGACGGCGTCACCGTCACCGTGGAGTGCCCTCCCGTCGGAAACCTTCCATGCGAGGCAACGTGCGCATCGTCCTGCAGCTAAGGGCATCGGCTGGTCAGCTGGCGTGGGATGAGGTCCTCACGCCTGGTCGTGGACTCGTCTACGGGGCGCTGGCCGCGCACAGTCCGGAACTCGGGCGGCGGCTGCACGACATCGGCTACGGCCGTACCAGCTTCGGCCGTTCGCGTTCTGCCCGCCGACGTTCCCGTCCGCCTCCCAGGTCGCCCGAGCCTACGCGATCGGCGGGGCGGGGTCGGTGGCCTTCGGCTCGCCGTTGCTGGTGGTCGGACACTGTTGCATCTGGACGAAGGTCGTGGCTGACGAGTCTCCGAGTGGAGCCTCTTCCCATGTGGAGGCCTCTGAGAACTTCTCAAAGCGGCCGATCATGAGGGCGATTCGTGGCGTTCCGGATCTCAGTGGAGGAGGTCGAGGCGGCTGATCGCCAGATGCAACAGTGCCGCCGCCGAACCCCAGCACCCCCGCCAGCTCCTTGCACCGTGGGCACACCGGGAACCGCTGCGGATCACGAACCGGCGCGAAGCGGTGGCCGCACAGGTGCACGTTTCCTACTACAACCACCCAGGAACGTACGTTTGAAGAGACTAGCGGGAGCCCTTTTCGTCCAGCCATCGGCTGAGGCACCCGTCGGTAGCGCATCGTGACAAGCTTGGCCGTTTGCACATTGATCGGGATGTTCGCGCTCCCGCGGCGGTAGGATTGGGTGGGAACGAGGCCGCGCACCAGGCCGTTGGGGGAAGCGTGAACGACAAGCCCTGGTCCGAGCTGCGCGGACACGTCGCGGTCCTCCGTCGGCGCAAGTGGTTCCTGCTCGTGGTGACGGCGGCCGCGACCTCCGGTGTGCTCTTCTACGCCTTCCTGCGGACCCCGGTGTACGAGTCCAACGCCGAGGTGCTCGTACGGCCGATCGCGCTCGTCCGGGTCGGCCCGCCTGCCCCAATATGGCCCGCCCGCCTACGTGGCCTGAATAGGCCGCACCCGTAACAGCGCTACGTGGCTGACCGTAGTTACGGCCGAGGCCAGACGCCCTGCGCAGCAGGATTGCGGTAGGCTGATGCGGTGCACAGGGGCCGCCCGCCTGGAGGGATCGTTGTCGCCGGTGCTGTGGGCGCGGGCCTTGCCCTGTCCCACTGGCTGGCTTACCTGATCGCGGTTCCCCACGCCCACGATCGGGAGCAGTTGCTCGAGCACACCGGGCACGGGTACTGGCCGCGCCTTGTCGCGGTTGCCGCAGCCTTCGGCCTCGTGGCCCTTGTGGTGACCGGGTCGCAGGCGGTGGCCCGGGCACGTGCTGCCGACCTGGGCCAGCAGCGTCTTCGCCATCTCGTGGCCTACCTGGTCCGGATGCAGCTCCCCGCGTTCGTCCCTACTGGAAGCGATCGAGCGCCTCGCCTCCGGAACAGCGGGCCTTGACCTTTTCCTGCAGGCTCCCTTCCTGGTGGGGTTGGGGGCTCAGCTCGTCGTTGCGACCGTCCTTGGGGTCGTCCTGTCACGGTTCGCGCGTGCGGTTGCACGGATCGCCCGCATCCTCCTGCGGGGGAAGCTCCCCGTCCGGCCTGCCGTACCCTTGCCGCCCCCGGAACCCACCGCGATGCCCGTGCGCCTGCTCGGCCTTGCTGCGGTGGGCGTCCGGGCCCCTCCCGCCTTCTGACCCGCTCCTGACCTTCCGACCGCGGAGCGGTCGGGGGCGAGGAGCGTTCGCGCAGAGTTTCCAAGCGGCTGCATTCCGGGAGGGGATGCGGCGTGCAGCACGGGCGCAGTTGGACTGTTGTGGTGGCGCTGGCGATGCCTTCGTCGGGCTGTTCCTGCCGCTCCGGCGGGGCGACATTGGACCGCCGGGAGAGGTGGGGGGAAGCCTGGAGGTCGCCCTTGCGGCGGCTTCAGCCTGCCACCAGCCGCCGGCGAGACCGCACCGCGGCGCTGGAAGCTGGCTTGTCGTGGCAGGGGGGCCGCGATGCCAGCTGACCGCGTCGGCGGCTTCGTCGACCAGGCCAGGCTGCGGGAGTGCATCGAAGCGCAGCGCTGTCCGTGGTGCGACCGGGGTGGGTTGCGCTCCTTGGCGAACCACACGGTGCTCGCGCACGGGGTCTACGCCGATGAGCTTCGCGAGCTCGCCGGGCTGGCCCCCGACACGCCGCTGTGCTCGAGCGGCCTGAGCGAACGCCACCGCGAACTGGCTCGCGACCAGGACACGCGCCAATGGCTGCACCGACCAGGGGTCTGGGCGGCCGCGGCCGCCACCCGAGAGGCCAACTACGACGACCAGCAACGCAGGCGTCGCGTGGCGCACCTGAACGCCGTGCGCCAACAGGCCCTCGACGCCTGGCGGCGCTCGCTGCAAGCAGAGAAGGACGACCCCGAGCTGGCGGCAGCCCAGACGATCGCTCGGTCGAAGGCTCACAGAAAGTACCGCCCGGGCGAGGAGTGCGCGGTCTGTGGCGCCTGGTTCTGCTCCGTCGTTCCGCCCGGCCGCGACTACCGGCAGCGCAAGTTCTGCAGCGAGCAGTGCCGCGGCGAGGCGATCCGCCGCCTTCGCCGACGAACGTGGGTGCGCCGCACCCTGCAATCCCTTGACGAACCAGCCGTCGCACCACTCCTCGCCGCGCCGGGCGTCACCGACCGCCCGGACAACGAAACGGGCGATGGCCAGGGCAGCCAGCGGATCGCCCCACCATCAGCCTGACCGTCGTTCAGCCCGATCCTGTGTGGTGAGGAAATGCGTTCATGCAGTTTTTTTGTTATTGACGCGGCGACCACCGAGAAGGTCTCGTCGGCTTACTGTGCGGGGCCGATCTTGGCCGACGACAATCGGCTCGGCGCGTGGGTCGGGCGCTTGCAGGCCCAGTGCCCGGTGCGGGCGGTGCCGGTTGTAGTGCTCGACGTAGACGCGCAGGACCTGTTCCAGATGATCTCGCCCGATCAGGAGCCAGTCCAAGCACTCGGCGCGGACCGTGGCGACCCAGCGCTCCGCGTAGGGGTTCGCCGTGGGTGCCTGCACTGGTGTGTTAGGAGGATCCTGGTGCCCTCGGCGCGGAACACCTCGTCGAAGCCACGGCAGAACACCTTCCAGGTCGTGCTCGCCCGTCGCGGCGCAGGATCAAGCCCATGGCGGCGCAGCGTGGTGCGGATTGCGGTGGCCGACGCCTGGATGCCAAGCCGCAGCAGCTCGCCTTGGATGCG
>Ga0137372_10000982_pt1 | contig 27414 bp, 23 predicted proteins | sample SagtaG_6_FD_104911 | JGI IMG/M metagenome (GOLD analysis project Ga0137372, IMG submission 104911) | Vadose zone soil microbial communities from Sagehorn Ranch, Mendocino, California, USA - Sage1_R_60_16 metaG | ecosystem: Environmental > Terrestrial > Soil > Vadose zone | place: USA...
CCAAGCGAGCGAGTGCACATCCCGCTGAGCGCCGGGACGGTGGTCCTGCCAGCTCGCGCCGCCATCGCTCGAGCGCATCAGCCCACCCAGCTCGATCCCGACCAAAAGCAGCTCGGCCTCATGAGGGCTGGGCGCAATCCAGCGTACATGGGACGTCCACGGCCGCGGCGGAAAGCTCCAGGTCGGCCGCGACGGCAGCGCGAGCAGCGCCTCGAGCTCACGCCAGCTCGCACCGTCGTCGTCGCTCCGGAACAAGCGGCTCGGCTCAGTGCCCGCGTACACAGCGCCATCCGCGACACTGACGGCGAGCGAAAAGACGCCTGCCTCGGGGAGCGCACAATCGACCCAGCTGCGACCGCCATCCTCGCTTCGGCGCACGCCGCCGGCGCGGAGGCCGGCGTACAGCCTGTCCCCGTCAGCCGGATCGACCGCCAGACACTGCGCACCGCTGCCGCGCAGGAAGACTTCGGCGGTCCACTCATCGCCCGCCTCCTCCACACGAGCAATGCCGTCACCGGTTGCCACGTACAGGCGCGCCACTGCCTACAGACTAGGCATCGGCCGCCCGGCCAGGAATCGACTCGTCACCCCAAAGCGCCCGACCAGACGCGGCTCGCTACCCCAATCTGGGCACGGGCTAGCGATCCGACCTGTTGTCAGAAGAGACAGCAGGCGCGCGTACGAATGCGCGTACAGGCTTGTCTCCACACGGAGCTGTTTGCTTCAGTTCGTTGCAGCCACGATTCGCCCGATTTGCAGGCTGTTTCAGTTTCTCGCAGCACGCTGCAGCTTGTTTGGCCGGACTTTTAATCCCAAGGTCGCAGGTTCGATCCCTGCCCGGCCCATAACTGACACTGCGCAAACCACGCACGCATTGTGCCGCGACGCACAGTCAGGCTTCACAGGCGACGGCGATCTCCAGGGCTTCGCAAATCTGTCGCATTCGCTCATCGCTGAGTCGGCCGAGGCGCTCGACGAGCGTTCCGCGCGAGACGCTCTCGACCGAGTCGAGGTTGACGACCGAGGTCCGCGGGACGGGGTCCTCGCCAGGCTCGAGCAGCACCTCGCTCGGAATACCGCGGATCGTGGTTGTGCATGGACCGATCAGCGTCCGTCGAAGGCGCGGAATCGCCGCGTCGCGAGACAGCACCACGACCGGCCGCCGCCCGATCTCTGCGAGCTCACACCACCAGACCTCTCCGCGCGCCGGAAGTGCCGTCACGACGCGCCGGCAGCTGTGCGGAACGAGGCGAGGCTCCCCCACTCGTCGTCCGCGTCGAGCGGCACACGGTCGTAGGCCGCGTAGGCAGCGTCGATCTCACCCGTGCGATGGCGGGCGAGGAGAGCACTGAGCGCCTCATCGATGAGCGCGGCATCCGCAAGCTCCGAACGCGTCCGCCGCGCCGTCGCAAGCAACTGCTCGTCGACCGTGGTGCTGATCCTGACCCGAGCCATACCATGCTTATACCACATGTGTGGCACGAACGTGGCATCACCGATGTCGGCGCTCGTCAGATCCGCAGCGCCGGCGCACCGAGGAGTCCGTGGTTTGCGGCCCGGCCCATTGCGATCTGCAGGTGTTTTCAACGATGCGATAGCTCGAGACGCCGGTGCGGGTTTGGCCTACAGCCCCGCGGACTCGCGCACCCGCGCGGCCGCTTCGGTGCGTCGCTCGACCTGCAGCTTCTCGAGGATGTTGTGCACGTGGTTCTTCACCGTCGCCGGCTCGATGCAGAGCCGGCCCGCGATCTGCTTGTTCGAGAGGCCCTCGTCGATCAGGCGCACGACCTCGCGCTCCCGCGACGTCAGGCGGCGGACTGCGAGTGCCGGTGCCTGCTCTGCCGCGAGCGCGGCGACCCGGCGCAGCAGACTCGCGGCAATGCGTGGTGAGCAGATCGCCTCGTCGCGTGCGGCGCTCTCGACGACCTGGACCAGCTCCTGGATCGACGCGTCGCGCGTCACGTAACCGGCGACTCCTGCCTCGGCGCGCGCGATCACCTCGCGCTCGCTCTCGGGCACGGCGATTGCAACGACGCGCGTGTCCGGCGCAGCGGCGACGATTGTGCGGACGGCCTCGAGGCTGCCCGGCATGGCCGTGTCGACGACGACGACGTCCGGCGCCAGCACTCGGATCTTCTCGACGGTCTCGTCGCGCGAGGACGCGGTTCCGACGAGCTCGATACGCTCGTGCCGGCCGAGGATCGCGGCCACCCCCTCGCGATAGAGCCGGACCGAGGCGGCGACGAGCACGCGCGTGTGCGTCTGGCTCACACGGCCTCGTGGGAGTGCCAAGCGCCGCAGCAACGCTCATCAGCCCGCACGGGTACTCCCCCGGCCGTCGGCGTTACCGTCACGCCGAGATTCGCACCTCACCGGGGGCTCGTCAAGACGGATCTAGTTCTGCGGCGGCTGCGGACTAGGTCCCCGCCTGGACCGGAGATGCGCCCAACGGTCCATGGACTCGACGCGGGCGGCGCTCGAGACTCGTGGGGCCGCAGGACATGCCGGTTGCCACGAACCAGCCTCCTCCTTGTCGACGTGCCGCGAATGCTCGGCGAGATCGTGACTGACGTGCTCGAGTCCCAGGAGGACTTCGAGGTGGTGGGCCAGGTCGACGTCGCCGCCACGCGCGAAGCGGTCGAGGGGAAACCGGTGGACTTCGTCGTCGTCGGCCGCGACGACGAGGAGCTCGCCGCCGAGCTGCTCGACCTGCGCCCGCGGCTGAAGATACTCGGCGTCATCGACGACGGGCGCGATGCAGCGCTCTACGAGCTGCGACCCCACCGGGTTCTGGTGGGCGAGCTCTCGCCCGAACGTCTGATCGCCGTCATCCGGAAGGAAGGGCCTCTGGCCTCGACCAGCTAGGAAGGGAGCGTTCCTTGCCTGTCAAACCGACCTATCCGGGCGTCTACATCGAGGAAGTCCCGAGCGGCGTCCACACGATCACGGGCGTCGCGACATCGATCGCCGCTTTCGTCGATTTCTTTGGCCGTGGGCCGATGAACCGGGCGGTCCAGCTGTTCAGCATGGCCGACTTCGAGCGGGAGTTCGGCGGGCTCGACTCCCGCAGCGAAGCCAGCTACGGGATTCAGCAATTCTTCCTCAACGGCGGTTCGGAGACGTGGGCCGTGCGGGTGGCGAGCACGCTCGAGACGACGCTCAGCGCTGACGTGAACGCGTCCGCCGTCGTGATCGAGGTCGCCGACACGAGTGCCTTCCCCGCCGCGGGCGCGATCACGATCGAGAGCGAGGTCGTCCTCTACACCGGCAAGGACGCAACCCACTTCACCGGCTGCACTCGCGGCGCCCAAGGGACGACCGGCGCGAGCCATACGAGCCCCACCGCCGTCAGCCAGCCGCCCGCCACAGCGGCGGTCGTCGCGCTCGACGGCGTCTCCGGCGGAGCGGACGCGCTGCGAATCACGGCGCTCAGCGCGGGCCGCTGGGGAAACGACCTCCGCGCGAGCGTCGACTACGCGACGAGCGACCCCTCGACGCTCTTCAACCTCGTCATCTCCGAGGTCGGGATCTCGAACGGACGAACGATCGTCGCTCGACAGGAGATCTTTCGCGATCTCTCGATGGCGAGCGCCAATCCCCGGTTCGTCGAGACGATCGTCAATTCCGGCTCCGCTCTCGTCACCGTCGATGCGTTGGGACCGAATCGCCCCGCAGCTTCCGGGACCGTCGGCGGCGCGATCAGCGGCTTCCCGATCGCCACGCCGGCCGCAGGTTCACGCATCTCGATCGCGTTCTCGCCGAATGCCGACGGCTCGTCGAGCGACAGCCGCGACGTCGACCTCGGCGCGACGCCCTTTTCGTCACTCGACGCGGCCGCCGCGCGGCTCGAGGCGGCGATCAGGAACGCACGGCCGAACGAGCCCGCCTGGGCGCAGGCCGACGTCCGCGTCGTTGCCGACGCCCTGCAGGTGATCGCAGGGCCCTCTGCGCCGGGCGGCAACTTCACGTTCTCCAACGTATCGGCGTCGGAGAATTCCGCCGCGCTGTTGAAGCTGCGCGTCGGCGACGGCGCCACCGTCAACGTCGCCGCCTACCAGCTCGGCGCACCCCTGTCGGGCGCGGGACAGGGAGACGCGATCGTCGGCCTCGACGGCGGTCCTCCGAACGCGACCGAGCTCATCGGCAGCGCTGCGACCGATCCGCCGACCGGCTTGTTCGCGCTCGACAAGGTGCCGCTCTTCAACATCCTCTGCCTGCCGCGAATCGCCCGCGTCTTCGGCACCGCCACAAACTTCCAGGCCGGGCAGGTGGCGACCGTCGTCGGTGCGGCGACGAACTACGTCGAGAGCCGCCGGGCGTTCCTGATCCTCGACACGCCGAGCGACCTGGACACGCTGCTCAAGTTCAAGGCCTGGTTGTCGGCCCTCGATCCACTCCGCCACCGCAACCTCGCTCTGTACTTCCCGCGTCTCCAGCTCGCCGACCCGTTGAACGACTTCCGCCCGCGCTCCTTCGGCGCGAGCGGGACGATCGCGGGGCTCTACGCACGCACGGACGCAGCGCGCGGTGTGTGGAAGGCACCTGCGGGCACCGAGGCGGCGCTTCGCGGCGTGGCCGGGCTGGACTACAGGCTGAGCGACCAGGAGAACGGCGTCGTGAACCCGCTCGGGATCAACGCGATCAGGAAGTTCGACGTGTACGGCATCGTTTCCTGGGGCGCACGAACGCTCGTCGGCGCCGACCAGCAGACCTCGGAGTGGAAGTACGTCCCGGTTCGCCGGCTCGCGCTCTTCCTCGAGGAGAGCCTCTACGAGGGAACGAAGTGGGTCGTCTTCGAGCCGAACGACGAGCCCCTCTGGGCCCAGATCCGGCTCAACGTCGGCGCGTTCATGCACAACCTCTTCCGCCAGGGAGCGTTCCAGGGAAAGACGCCTCGCGAGGCCTATCTCGTGAAGTGCGACGCAGAGACGACGACGCAGGCGGACATCGACCTCGGCGTCGTGAACATCGTCGTCGGCTTCGCCCCGCTCAAGCCTGCCGAGTTCGTGATCATCAGGATCCAGCAGCTCGCCGGGCAGATCGAGACGTAAAGGAGATCCGCCGTGGCCGAGTTCGCTGTCAACCCGACCCGCTTCGACCCGTACAAGAACTTCAAGTTCCGTGTCAAGTGGGACGGCCGCTACGTCGCCGGCGTGAGCAAGGTGAGCGCCCTCAAGCGGACGACGGAGGTGGTGGAGCACCGACAGGGCGGCGATCCCAGCACCGTCCGGAAGTCGCCCGGCCGTTCGAAGTTCGAGCCGATCACGCTCGAGCGAGGAGTCACGCACGACGTCGAGTTCGAGGCCTGGGCAAACAAGGTCTGGAACTTCGGTGCCGGCCTCGGCGCGGAGGTCTCGCTCAAGGACTTCCGCAAGGACCTGATCATCGAGGTCTACAACGAGGCCGGCCAGGTGGCCCTCGCCTACAAGGTGTTCCGCGCCTGGGTCTCGGAGTACCAGGCGCTGCCCGACCTTGATGCGAATGCCAACGCCGTCGCGATCCAGCACATCAAGCTCGAGAACGAGGGGATCGAACGGGATCACGAGGTGCCTGAGCCGAGCGAGCCGAGCTTCCCCGGCACGTAGATGGAGAACACGCGCTCGATCACGCTCCCGACGGGACTCTGGATCGACGGAGCGCGCGAGTCCGTGGTCCAGCTGCGACCCCTGACGGGTTTCGACGAGTCGGCTCTCGCGGAGGCGGTGCAGGCAACGCCGGCGGAGCGGACGACTGCGCTGCTCTCGCGCTGTGTGCTGCGGCTCGGCGGCAGGGACGAGGTCGGCCCGGAAGACGTGCGCCGGCTGACGGTCGGCGACCGGGAGGCGCTGCTCTTGCACGTGCGCGGCACCACGTTCGGCGAACGCCTGCAGTGCGTGGTCGGCTGCCCTGCCGAAGGTTGCGGGGAGGCGCTCGACCTCGAGCTCTCGATCCGCGATCTCCTGCTCCCGCCCTACGCGACGGCGGAAGAGGTCTACGAGAGGGACGGGTGTCGGTTCCACCTGCCGACCGGCGCCGATCAGGAGGCGGCGGCGCGGCTCGCCGACGATCTCGAGGCGGCCGTCGCGCTCTTGCTCGAGCGGTGCGTCGAGGCCGGCGCACCCGCCCGCGACCTGTCGCCGGTGATGGCCGAGCTCGATCCCCAGGCGGAGCTCGTGTTGACGCTCGCCTGTCCCGCGTGCGGCGACGAGTTCGAGGTGCCGTTCGACGCAGGTGACTTCCTGGCACGGGAGCTCGCCGGAGTGCGCGACCTCGAGCGCGACGTGCACCGGCTCGCCCTTCACTACCACTGGAGCGAGCCCGAGATCCTGGCGCTGACCGTCGAGAGGCGCAGGCGTTACCTCGAGCTGCTCGCCGAGGAGCTCGCTGCGTGACCGAGTTCCTGACCGGAATCGTGCGCCGCGGCGCCGGGCTGCCTTCGCCGGCCGATGCGCGACCTCGACGCGACCCGGTCTTTCCACTGCGCCCCCTCCGGTCTGACGCGAGGGCGACGGCGACAACCGCCGCTGAGGTGCGCGAGGAGGCAGTGGAACCGCCGTTTGCCCGGTAGGCGGTGGCCGCGGGCGCTGACGCGAACGGCGCCCGAGCAGCTCCGCCGGAGGGGCGGGTCGTGTCGGACGCGGCGCCAGAGCTGCTCGCCGCGACGGCGCCGCCGCCGCACGAGGCCGCGACGCCCGCCGCGATCGCGGCCGCGACCGGGCCGGCGGGCCGCCAGCCTGCGATGCCGCAGGTCGAGCCGCCGGACATCGTGACCGCGGCGCCGGATCGGCTCGCAAGCACGGTCGAACCGGTTGCAACTCCGTCTCAGGAGTCGTTCGGAGACGCGGGCCGCCCGAGCCCCACCGAGACCGAAGGCGTCGCCCTCATCGGCTCCGACCAGAGCGAGCCCGTCACCCTCGCGACCGTCCCGCCGACCGCCGAGGCGCCCACCCGCCCGCGCCACGAGCGCGCACACCCGTCGCCGGCCGAAGAAACCGGGCCGCTGCCGCAACACACTTCCGCCCTAGTCCCGCGCCCCTTGGTCGTGCGTCCGGTCGCGGAACAGCGTACGGAGGGTCGCCAGGTCGTCGTGCCCGAGCGGCCTCGCGTCGAGGTGACCATCGGGCACGTCGACATCCGCGGCGCCGAGCCGGCCGTTCCGACGCAGGCGGACAGCTTCGCGGGCGACGCCGCCGCCCGCAGGTACCTCGACCGGCGCTGGTACTGATGGCCGGGTACGCGTCAATCGCGGGCGTCACCGCGACCCTCCGCAAGCTGCTCCGTGACCGCATGGAGGATCCGGTCACGGTCACGGTCGCGCCGCCTGACGTCACCGTCTCCGGTGTCAGCGGACGGCGGGTCAACGTCTACCTCTACCACGTCGAGGAGAACGGGTTTCTCGCGAACCAGGACCTCCCGGGCGCCGTGCGCCCGGGAGAGCGCGGACATCCTCCGCTCTCGCTCGACCTCCACTACCTGCTGACGGGCTACGCCGGCACGGAGAACGCGATCGACGCGGACCTCGAAGCGCAGCAGACACTCGGCGACGCGATGCGCGTGCTCCACGACTACCCGGTCGTGACGGGACGCCTGCACGAGGACGACGACCCCACGAAGCCGACGATTCTCGACCCGAGCCTGATCGGGGAGTTCGAGCAGATCAAGATCGACCTGCAGCAGGCGACGCTCGACGACCTCTCGAAGCTTTGGTCCGTGCTGCCGGAGACGAACTACCGTCGCTCGGTCGCCTATCACGTCTCGGCAGTTCAGATCGAGAGTCAGGCACGGCGTCGTTCGGCGCTGCCCGTCCGCCGTCGGACGGTGAAGGCGGTCGGCCTGCGCACGCCGCGGATCGACGAGGTCTTCCGCGAGCCGCCGCTCGGCGGGTTCCGGGTGGCCGTGGCCGAGGTCGGGGAGACGATCCGCATCGTCGGCACGAGGCTCGCCGACCCGACGACGCGCGTGCTGCTCGGAGACGTGTCCATTCCGGTGCCGTCGGCACAGGACACGCAGCTCGATGTGAGCGTGCCGGCCGCGCTCGGTGCGGGCCTGCACCCGGTCCAGGTGCAGCACGACCTCGAGCTCGGCGACCCGGAGACCCTGCATCGCGGCTTCCAGTCCAACCTCGCGGCGCTGCTCGTGATCCCGAGGATCACCGCCGTCACGCCGCCCTCGGCGGGCGCCGGAGACACGCTGACCGTGACCGTCGATCCGCCGGTGCGTCCGGGGCAGCGGGTGTCGCTGCTGGTCGGCGACACCCTGCTGGCCGCGCTCGTGCCGAGCCCGCCGCCGCTTCCGAGCGACCCGCCGTCCGCGACCGTGCAGTTTCGACTGCCCGCCCCGCCCGGCGCGATTCCGGCCGGAACCCACCTCGTGCGAGTTCGTGTCGACGGCGCCGAGAGCCGCCTCGGGTTCGACACGACGACCGGGCTCTACAACTCCCCGACCTACACCGTGACATGAGCGATTGGGCAGCCGCCAACGAGGCCTTCCTGCACGATCAGCTCGAAGCCCTGCGAGAGCGACTCGCCCGGCTCGTGCACGACGCGCGCGCCCGCCGGAGCGGCGATCCGCTGCGTGAGCACCGCGCGCTCGTCGTGAGCGAGGCGGAGGCCGACGTGTTGCTGGCACCCCGGGCCGACCCGTCTCCGCAGGTTCCGCTCCGGGGCGCCGAGCCCACCACGGGGTCTCCGGCGCTGGAGGTGCTCGCCGCGCAGTTCTCGCTCACCCCGTTCGAACGCGGTGTGCTCGTTCTCTGTCTCGCGCCCGAGCTCGACCCGAGCTTCGAGCGTCTGTACGGCTACCTCCAGGACGACCTGACTCGGAAGCGCGCGACCCCGCAGCTGGCGCTCGCCGTGCTCGGCGGCGGCCTGCGGGCCCGGGAGGCCTTCATGCCGGACGCGCTGTTGCGGCGATACGCGCTGCTCCGGCCGAGCGACGCGCCGAATGGCGGTGAGCTGCGGGTCGACGAGCGCATCCGCGATTACGTCCTGGGCGTCGACCGGCTCGACGAGCAGGTCGACCCGCTGGTTGCACCGCTCGTGCCCGCCCCGCTCTCGCCGGCGCACCTCGACCTCGCGCGACGCCTCGAGCGACTGGCGGGCGAGCGCGGCGCGCCGGCGCTCAACCTCTACGGCGCCGAAGGCAGCGGAAAGCGCGCGCTCGCTGCAGCGCTCTGCGCCCGGCTTGGTCTCGAGCCTCGCCGTCTCGTTGTGAGCCGCCTGCCGCCGCCTGGTCCGGAACAGCGCGAGCTACTGAGGATTCTCGAGCGCGACGCGTTGCTCTCCGGGCTCGGCCTCTACGTCGAGCCGGGTGAGGACGACCAGACGGCGGACGCGCTGAGCCGGCTCGAGGTCTTCGTCGTGCTCGGCAGCGAGGAGCGGCTACGGCTCGGAGCCGACGTCGTCACGGTGCCGGTTCCGAGGCCGGGGGCGCTCGAGCGGCGTTCGCTCTGGACGCAGGCTCTCGGCGAGCGGGCTGCGTCGCTGAACGGCCAGATCGAGGCGATCGCCGAGCAGTTCGAAGCCGGGCCGAGCGATGTCGTTCGCGCGATCGAGGCCGCCGTGCAGCTTGCACGACTGCGGGGATCCGACGCGCCGCCGACCGGAGACGATCTCTGGGAGGCGTGCCGCGAGCAGACCGTGTGGACACTCGACGAGCTCGCGCAGCGCATCGAGCCGGTGTACACCTGGAGCGACGTCGTGGTCCCGACCGACGTGCTCGCACAGCTCCATGAGCTGGCGGACCAGGTCGCTCATCGCGCACACGTGTACGGCGCCTGGGGTTTCGGCGAAAAGCTCGGCCGCGGCCGCGGGATCAGCGCCCTCTTCGCGGGCCCCAGCGGCACCGGCAAGACGATGGCGGCCGAGATCCTGGCCGGACACCTCAGGCTCGACCTCTACCGCATCGACCTCGCCGGCGTCGTCTCGAAGTACGTCGGCGAGACGGAGAAGAATCTTCGCCGCGTCTTCGACGCCGCAGACCGAAGCGGCGCGATCCTCTTCTTCGACGAGGCCGACGCGCTCTTCGGGAAGCGCTCCGAGGTCCGCGACAGTCACGACCGCTACGCGAACGTGGAGATCGGCTACCTGCTCCAGCGGATGGAGGACTACCGCGGTCTCGCGATCCTCGCGACGAACATGAAAGAGCTCCTCGACCAGGCATTCCTGCGCAGGCTGCGCTTCCTGGTGGACTTCCCCTTCCCGGGCCCCGCCGAGCGGCGGGACATCTGGAGCCGGGTCTTTCCACCGCAGGCGGAGGTCGAGGAGCTCGATCTCGACTTTCTCGCCCGGCTCGAGATCACCGGCGGGAACATTCGCACCATCGCCGTCAACTCGGCCTTCCTCGCTGCGGCGGAGGGCTCTCCGATCCGGCTCGAGCACGTGCTGCACGCCGCCCGCCGCGAGTACGCCAAGATCGCGAAGCTCGTCTCCCCGGCCGAGTTCGGCCCGCACTACGCGGCGGTGGCCCGGTGAGCGGCGGGCAGACGCCGACCGCGGACGAGCTTGCCGCAACGACCGCCGAGGCGCTCGCGGCGCTGCTGGCGGAACGTCAAGAGGTCGCGGCGTCGGGCCGGGTCGAGATCGGGTCGCTCGAGCTGCCCGCAGCGGGCTCGGATGCCCTGCCCGCGCAGCTCGCGCGTGCGATCGCGGAGGCGCTGCGGTGAGCGGAGCGACCGCTGTCCCGCGCCCTCCGCGCCGCCGGCCGGCCCCGGTTCCGCTCTACGCGGCAGCCCCGCGGGAGGGCGTGCCTCCGGCGCACTCGCGTCCAGCCCGCCGCGTCCGCCCGGCGCCCGTGCTCGCGCGCGCGAACGGATACATCCTTGCGTCGTACGGCGTGTTCGTGTCCGCCGGCTTCGCGCTCGGCACCGCTCTCTGGTTCGTCGTGCTCGGCTACCGGCTGCACCAACCCGCACCCGCGCCGGAGCTCGCCGCAGGCATCGCCGCGGCGGCATGGACGGGATCGAGGCTGATGTTCGCCGCCGAGCTCGCCTGGGCGCGGCGCCTCTCGCAGGCCACGGTGTGCACGGGCGGCCACTCGCTCTACGGCGGCATCGCCGGCGGGCTTCTGCTCGTCGGGGTCCTCTTTGCGGATGACCCGAGCAGGATGCTCGTCCTCGCGGACGCGGCCGCGTCCGCGATTGCGCTCGGCTACGCCTTCGGGAAGCTCGGCTGCCTCGTCAACGGCTGCTGCACCGGGAAGCCGACCCGCTCGCGTGTCGCGGTCCGCTACACGCACGACTCCAGCCGCGCCGTGCTCCAGCACGGCCTGCGCGGGGTGCCGCTGACTCCGCTCCAGCTCGTCGAGAGCCTGCTCGGCTTCGGACTCGCGATCGGGCTCACGCTCTTCCCCGAATCGCAGTTCGGCACCGGGCGCGTGCTCGGGACGTTCCTGCTCGCGCTCGGGATCACGCGCTTCCCGCTCTTGCGCCTGCGTCACCGCGCTGTCGACGAGCACGCCTCGCGCCGCGCCTCGGCGGCGCTGAGCGTCGCCCTGGCCGCGCTCGGGCTTCCGCTCGCAGCCGGCGTCGGCGTCGCGCACGCTCCGGGGCCTGGAAGCGCGGCGGCCGAGCCTCTGGCCGCACTCGGCGCCGCGGCGCTCGCCGCCTGCGCCGCACTCCTGCTCTTCGGACTCAGAAAGGAGCCGTCGTGAAGCAGCACTCGACCGTGCGACGCGAGGCACGCAGCGCTCCGACCCGGACGCCGTCGCGCGCGCACCCTCCCCGCAGCTCTGCGCCGAGCTTGACCGACCTGCAGGCGCTGATCGGCAACCGTGCGCTCCAGACACTGCTCGTGCCCTCGTGCACGTGCGGCGGCAGTTGCGCCGAGTGTTCCGCGCGGGACGAGCTCGCCGATCTCGTGCCCGGCACCGGGCCCCTCCCCGGCTTGCTCGACGAGGAGGAGGCCCCGCCTCCGGGCTCGCTGGCAGCATTCGTGCCGCGCGCCGACTCGGCGAACCTCGATCCGGCGAAACAGGCCGGCGGCATCGAGTGCCAGCACGGAACGATGAACGTCTGGGTCGTTCCCGGACTCAGTCCCTGCCTCGAGCCGTGCGTCCGGCGGCACGAGGAGAAGCACATCTCCGACTTCGAGGGCGACCCCGACTACAAGGACGCGTGCGTCGGCATCCCGGACGGCAAGACCTTCCTCTACCACTCGGGCGCAGACCGGGAGCGGTTCGAGACCGCAGCCACCGACCTCGAGATCGACTGTCTCGACGGCGAGCTGATCACCGAGACCGATCCCAAGTGCCGCAAGGAGATGACGCAGCGACGCGACGTCGACCTCCCCAAGTACAAGCGCGACGTCAAGTCGACCGGATGCTAGACGTGCGACTCCGCCTCCACCGAAGACCGAAGCTCGCGGCCCGTGTCGTTCCGGTCTCCGACCGCTACACGCGTGGCGGGCCGATCCCGCTCCACGTCGAGATCGCGAACCCGGGGAGCGAGGAGGTCGAGCTGCGCGCCGTCGGCATCCCCTGGCTGACGATCGACGCGATCCGCTTCGAGGCAAATGGGTTCCATCCGGCGTGGCGGGAAGGGCTTCCGCAGACGCGGCCGTCGGTCCGCATACCGCCGGGCGCCACGGTGTCGGGCGAGGTCGACCTGGCGCAGGAGCTCGTCGACGCAGAGGGGCGGAGCATCGCCGAGCACCCCGGCGAGCACCGTGTCCGCGCGAAGGTCGTGACCGCCGTGGCGCGCTACCGGGGCGAGGACGACCGGCTCGAGCTCGACGTCGAGCCGTTCGTCGTGCGGATCGAGGAGACCGAGCGTGACGTCTGAGTTCCCCGGCAGCCCGAAGCTCTTGAAGGGAGCGCTCGTCGTCTTCGAGACGAAGCTTCCCGTGCCGACGAACCTGATCGTCTTCCAGTACAACCCGGACACGATGACCCGCCGCGTGGAGCCCGTGTCGCTCCCGCAAGGTCGCGGCGGCGGGACGGCGGACACGCAGCACGTTCAGATCCCGCCGCTCCAGACCTTCCAGCTGTCGATCGAGCTGGACGCGACAGACGGGCTCGAGGAGGGGAATGCGCTCGCTTCGGCCGTCGGCGTGCATCCTGCGCTCGCAGCACTCGAGCTCCTGCTCTACCCACCCTCGACGGCGCTGATCCTGAACAAGGTGCTGTCGCTCGCCGGCTCGTCGATGATCAGCCCGGCCGCAACGCCCCTCGTCCTCTTCGTGTGGGGCCCGGCGCGGGTCGTGCCCGTGCGCGTGACGTCGGTCTCGATCGTCGAGCAGGCCTTCGATCAGCTTCTGAACCCGATCCGGGCGAAGGTCGACCTCGGCCTTCGGGGGCTGACGATCAAGGAGCTGCAAGAGGCGGGAACGCCGTTCGACGCACTCGCGCTCGTCGGCCACGTCTCGAAAGAGGTTCTCGCACGCATGGCCGGCGTGGCAGCGGTCGCCGACATCGGGGGGTCGATCTCGCTGTGATCTTTGCGGGCAGCCGCTACGAGCGCGTGCCCACCGCGCTCTACGCCGCGCCGGACGGACGGCAGGTGCGATACCTGCTTCTGCGTCAGATACTAGATCCGCCGCCGCGCGAGCTGACCATCCGAGCCGACGGCGCGCGGCTCGATCAGCTCGCCTACCGCTACCTCGGCGACGCGCAGCAGTGGTGGCGAATCGCCGACGTGAACAGCGCTTCGGACCCGGACGAGCTCGTCGATCCGGGACGCCGCCTCGTGATCCCACTCGTCACCCGTTGATGCCACAGCCGCTCGCCTACACGCTGCTCGTCGCGTTCGCGCCTGCGCCCGCGCCCGTGATCGACGCTCTCCAGGAGCTCGAGATCGAGACCTCCGTCGAGGACGCCGGCATCGTCCGCCTCAAGCTTGGGATCGGCCAGCGCGAAGGGGGCGATTGGGAGCTCCTCGCCGAGGACCTCTTCAAGCCGGGCGTGCCGCTCGCCGTGCGGATCCAGGCCGGGGCCGGGATCCCCACCGCTGTGATCAACGCCTTCGTCAGTCGTCAGGCGGTGACCTGGCCGGACGAGCCGGGCGGCACCGTGCTCGAGGTCACGGGGCTGGACGCGACCGCGCTGATGAATCTCGAAGAGCAGATCCAGCCGTGGCCGAACATGCCGGATTCGCTCGTGGCCGCCGCGATCTTCGGCAAGCACGGGCTCGTCCCCCTCGTCGACCCGACGTCGCCGGTTCTTACGGAGCCGGAGGGCACCCTCGTCCAGCGTGAGACGGACATCCGCTTCCTCCGGCGGCTCGCGGTCAGGAACGGCTTCGACTGCTACGTCCAGCCGGAGCCGCTGACCGGGATCGACCAGGGCTTCTTCCGGAAGCCGCAGCTGAACGGCCTCCCGGACGCCGTCCTCTCGGTGAGCATGGGGCCGCAGACGAACGTCCACCGCTTCCGCGTCAGTTACGACACGTTGAAGCCGACGAGGGCGATCGCCGCCGGCGTCGACACGTCGACGCGGGCGCCGCAGCCCGCCGTCGCGCCGGTTTCGCTCGAGCGCCCGCTGGGCCTCGAGCCGACGCTCCTGCGCTCGACGACCGCCGGGCTCGTGCGCCCGGCGGGTACGGGGCTGCAGCGCTCGGGCGACCTGCAGACCTTCGCGCAGGCGATCGTCGACCGGTCGAGCTGGGCGCTCGTGGCCGAGGGCGATCCCGGTCCCGACGTGAAGGTGCTGCGACCGGGAGGAATCGTGAACATCCGCGGCGCCGGCCGGGTCTACAGCGGCTCGTGGTACGTCACACGGGTCCGACACGCGATCGGTCCGCAGGGCTGGAAACAGCATTTCGAGGCCCGTCGCAACGCCGTCGGGCTCACCGGTGGCGAGCTCTTCGTCGAGGTCGCCTGATGCCGGTTGGAGAGCTCGAGCAGGTCCTGAGCTCGGTCGACGAGTTCCGCAGCCGCTTCTTCGGCAAGTACCGCGGCACGGTCGTGATCAACGTCGACCCGACCGGTCAGGGGCGCCTGCAGGCGCTCGTCCCCGAAGTGCTGGGCGAGACACCGAGTGGCTGGGCGCTGCCGGCGGCGCCGTTCGCGGGCCCGCTGTCCGGGTTCTTCGCGGTGCCGCCGGTCGGCGCCGGCGTCTGGATCGAGTTCGAGGCGGGCGATCCGTCGCGGCCGATCTGGTCCGGCGGCTGGTGGGCGGCGGGTGAAGCGCCGATCAGCGAGACCGGGTCGCCGGCACAGCAGACCACGAAGATCATGCGCTCGGACTTCGGGTTGATGGTCTACCTCGACGACCTCACCCAGACGATCACGATCGCAGACGCGGTCGGCCTGAACCTGATCCACGTCAAGGTGCTCGAAGGAACGATCGAGGTGAAGAGCGCGGTTCGCGTCGTGCTCGAGGCCCCGCTCATCCAGCACGGTCAGGCTGCGGCGCATCCGGCGGTCTTCGGCGACCAGCTGCTCGCCTACCTGAACCAGCTCGTCGCAATGTTCAACGCGCACGTGCATCCGGGCGAGATGGCCGCCGGGATCCTGCCCGTCACCCCGGCGCCTCCCGTGCCTCCGTTCCCGCCCGCGACGCCGAGCCTCATCTCGACCAAGAACCTCGTGGAATGACGGACGACACGACCCTCTACTTCGGAGGTCTCGACCCGGCGACGTTTGCCGGCAGCATGGCCGACGAGATCGAGCAGGCGTTCAACCGCCTCTTACCGGAGCCACTGCCGACCGCCGACTCGCGCGAGACCCGCGACCGGCGCCGGTTGTTCGTCGCGATCGCCGAGGGCGTGATCAAGCATCTCGACTCGCACAGTCCCGCGCTCAACGTCGTCTTCGACGCGGTCCCGTTCGAGGGCACGATTACAGCGCACGTCACGGTCTCGAGGCAGCAGCCGTGACGGGACCGTTCCTCGACGTTCCGTTCCACGTGGACGGCCGCGGTCGCACGGCGGTCACAACGGAGGACGACCATATCCGCGACCTGATCTTCCAGGTGCTCTTCACGAGCCCGGGCGAGCGCGTCAACCGGCCCGACTTCGGCTGCGGGCTGAAGACGCTCCTCTTCCGGCCCAACAGCGACGCCCTTGCGACGGCGACGAAGGTCCTCGTGCAGACCGCGCTTCAGAAGTGGCTCGAGCAAGAGATCGCGGTGGAAGCCGTCGAGGTGGAGGACGCCGAGGAGCAGCTGATCGTCACGGTCGCCTACAGCAGGCGCGACACCGGCGAGCGTCGGGTGGAGCGGTTCGCGCGATGAGCACCGTCCAGCCGGTCTGCCGCGACGACGAGATCCGCAGGGCCGACCTCCTCGACGCGCCGCCCGGCTCCGTCGACCTGAACGGCATCGACTTCGTCGAGATCGACCCGGCGGACCACCGCATCATCAAGGTCTTCTTCCTCAAGGACCTGCCCGCCGACGCATACGAGCTGCCGCTCGACCCGGCGGCGATCGCCGTGCGCGGCGGCACGCGCGTGGTCGGGATCACGGTCGTCGCGGCGACGCGCGAGACGGCTCGACGGCTCCGCGTCGACGTCGACAAGCCGGGCGACTTCTCCGCTTACGTGCTCGAGCTGCCCGCCCATCCGGGCCTCGACGACGAGGTGCGCCGGATCACGTTCTCGTTCATGGCGAGCTGCCCGGCCGACGTCGACTGCGGCAGCGAGCTCAGCTGCCCGCCACGGCCGCTTCCCGAAGCGCCGCTCCTCGACTACCAGGCGAAGGACTACGCCTCGTTCCGGCGGATGCTGCTCGACCTGCTCCCGCAGCTCAACCCGGACTTCGTCGAACGCAACCCCTCGGATCTCGGAATCGCGCTGGTCGAGCTTCTCGCGTACGAGGGCGACCACCTCTCGTACTTCCAGGACGCCGTCGCGAACGAGGCCTTTCTCGAGACCGCGCGGCGCCGCATCTCCGTCCGCCGGCATGCGCGACTCATCGACTACCGGATGCACGATGGGCGCAACGCGTGGACCGCGATCCACGTCGTCGTCGGCGAGGGCGGGCCCGGGACACTCGCGTCCGGCACACCGGTGCTGACGCGGATCGCCGCTCCGCTCGCGCACACGACGGGGCCGCCGGGCGCGATTCTGCCGCTCTCCTCGATCACGGTGGAAGCGCTCGAGGCCGACCCCGCGCTCGCAGCGACGACGGTGTTCGAGACGACGCACGACCAGGACCGCCTCGCCAGCGAGAACAACGAGATCGCCATTCACACCTGGGGAGGCGAAGAGTGCTGCCTGGCACCGGGGACGATCGAGGCCTACCTCTACTCCGTCGCGCCGGGGAGCGATGTCGCCGGCCGGCCGAATCTCGCCGCGGGCGACTTCCTCCTCCTCGAGGAAGCGCGCGGCCCGGCGACGGGAGCGGCAGCCGACGCCGACCACGCGCACCGCCAGCTCGTCCGGCTCGAGGAGGCGGAGGAGACGACGGATCCGCTCTACGGCGAAACGCTCAGCGGCGGCGCGACCCAGGTGCGGAGCCCGGCCGACCCGGAGCTGCCGCTCCTACGGGTGCGCTGGCGGCGTGAGGACGCGCTCGCCTTCCCGCTCTGCCTCTCGGCGCGCCTGGCGGACGGGAAGATCGTGCGGAACGTGTCCGTCGCCCGCGGGAACATCGTGCTCGTCGATCACGGCTTCACGGTCGAGGAGCCGCTCGCACCACCCCCGGAAGCGGCCGCGTCCCGGGTGGCGCTCACGCGCGGCCCACTGACGATCGAGTGCCGGCCCGACGACGTCGTCTACGACGGCAGCAGCGGACGGCTCCGCACCGATCGCTTCCAGCTCGACTGCGACGTCCACCGCGCACAGCCGGCCGTGGCGCTGCTCGCCGACACGCCGGCCTCGCTCGGGCCGCAGCTCTGGACGCCCGTCCCGGACCTGCTCGACTCGACGCCGTTCGCCGAGGAGTTCGTGGCCGAGGTCGACGATGAGGGAGTAGGCCGTCTTCGTTTCGGCGACGGCGAGTTCGGACGGATTCCCGAGGAGGTGTCCGAGCTCCGGGCGGTCTACCGGATCGGGAACGGCCGAGCCGGCAACGTCGGCGCCGAGGCGCTCGCGCATCTCGCGCTCGACGGGCCGGCGCCGTGGGTCGTCAGCGTCCGCAACCCGCTCCCCGCTCGCGGCGGGGTTGACCCGGAGACGATCGAACAGGTGCGCCAGCTGGCGCCGGAGGCGTTTCGGGCGGCCACCTACCGGGCGGTCACGGAGGCGGACTGGGCCGCGGCGGCCCGGACGCTGCCGAAGGTGGCGGGCGCCGTCGCGACCTTCCGCTGGACCGGGAGCTGGTTCACGGTCTTCGTCGGCCTCGACCCCCGCGATCCCGCCGACCTCGTCACGGAGGCGGAAGGACTGATCCGCCTCTCGCCGGCCTTCGCGCGCCGCGTTCGCGCGTTCCTCACGCGGTACCGGCTCGCCGGCTACGACATCGAGGTGCGGCCGCCCCGGTTCGTCCCGCTCCAGCTCGAGCTCGACGTCTGCGCGGCGGCCGGGCACTTCCGCAGCGACGTCGCGGCAGCGGTGGCAGACGCGCTGTCGGCGCGCGTCCTCCGCGACGGGTCGCGCGGCTTCTTCCATCCCGACAACTTCACCTTCGGGCAGCCGGTCTACCTGAGTCGGATCTATGCGGCGGTCGAACGGGTCGAAGGCGTGGACTCCGCCGCCGTGCGGGTCTTCCGCCGCTACGCGCGCCCGGACGCTGGAGAGCTCGCGAGTGGCGTTCTCACCGTCGGCCCGTGGGAGATCGCACAGCTCGAGAACGATCCGAACTTCGCGGAGCGCGGTGCGCTTCACGTGACCCCACTCGGAGGCAAGGCGTGAGCTGCTCGGGCGGAACCTGCGTCTGCGGCTGTTGTGAGCCTGGAGCGGCAGTGACGCCGGTCGCCGTCGCGAACCGGCCCGCGCTCCCCGCGATCGCCTACCGGATCGGCTCCTACGCGGAGTTCCGCGAGTCGATGCTCGAAGCCATTGCCCGAACGCCCGAGCTCGCGTCGTTGACGACTCGCGAGAGCGACGACTACTCGGTGACGGTGCTCGAGCTCTGGGCCGCCGTCGCGGACGTGCTCACCTTCTACCAGGAGCGCTACGCGAACGAGGCCTACCTGCGGACCGCCACCCAGCGCGCGTCGGTCGCGCGGCTTGCACGCCTGATCGGCTACGCCCTGCGACCCGGAGCCGCGGCGATCGCCCGTCTCGCCTTTACGGTCGACCAGGGCAAGAGCTTCACCGTGCCGGTCGGCCTGCGCGTTCAGAGCGTGCCCGGGCAGGACGAGCTCCTGCAGACGTTCGAGTCGCTCGAGTCGCTCGTTGCCTCCGCCGCCCTCAACCGACTCCGGATCCTGCCCGCGCCGATCGGTGTGAACCCGCTGGCGAAAGGGACGACCGAGGCGCTACTCGGGCCGGGCGCCGACGGCCTCGCGGCAGCAGCGGCGCTTGCACCGGGCGATCGGTTCCTGCTCGCCGCTCCGGGCGGAGCGCTCGAAGAGCTGACCGTCAAGGCGGTTCGAGCCGAGGAGGAGCGGACCCGCGTCTCGTGGGAGGGCCCGGTCCAGGGCGCGGGGTGGGACGCGTCGTCGACGGTGTTCAAGTTTGCGCGCGTCTTCCGCCTCTTCGGCCACAACGCGCCGGCGACCTCGATGACCCCGTCGGCCGACGACGACGTTCCCGGCGGCATCCGCTGGCGCCTGCAGACCACGACCCACGCCTACCCGCAGGCGAGCGCCGAGTACATGGCTTCCGCCTCCACCCTGCTCGCGGCCTTGCAGCTCGGCCCGGTCGCAACGGTCCGATGGCTCGTGCTCGACGGCCGCTACGAGAAGATCGCGGTCGGCACACGGCTCCTCGTTGCACGGCGCAACGCGAACTCGCTCGTCACCGTGACCGCGGTGGACCAGGTGCAGGACTCGCTCGGCGGCCTGAGCGACACCGCCACGAGGGTCGCCGTCACGCCCGGTATCCCGGCGGGGTTCGACCGGCGCCCCGTGCGGGTCTACGAGCTCGCCGAGCCGCAGATCCCGTTGTGGGGCTACGCCTACCCGGATCGCATCGAGGGCGACGCCGTCTACCTGCCGGGACGCCGGCTCGACGGCCGGACGATCGAGCTCGGCCGCACGATCGTTCGCAACGCTTTCGAAGCCGGGACGCGGCTGTCGCTCGACCAGCTCGAGCGCGGTCGCGCGGTCCTGCTCGGCGATGCGGGCTCGGAGCTGAGCGTGGCCGAGATCGCCGAGGCCGCGATCACGGGCGCGGAGGTTCGCGTCGCGCCCACGGTTGCCGACACAGCCGCGGCCCAGCGTCTTCGCCTGGCCGGAGGCGGCGCGCAGGCCGTCACCGGCCTCGCGTCGGAGGCGCGGCCCGGCGTGGTCGACCTCACCGCGGCGACCCCGTCGCTCGCGGTGACGATCGGCGAGACCGGACCGCGGACGATCTCGCTCGCCGTGACCCAGGCCACGATCGGGAGCTTCGGCGCCTTGCTCGAGGCCGGTATCCGCGGCGCGGACGACGATCCGGGCTTCGCGCACGCCCGGGTCGTGTCCGTCGACGATCGTATCGTCGTGCTTCCGGGCACCGCCGGAGCGCGGGTCAGGATCGCGCCGACCGCCGCCGATCCCACCACGGCGCGCGAGCTCGGGCTCGACGCGGAGCACGCCCATCTCGCCGAGGGCCTCCTCTCGGGGCCGCCGGCGTTCACGCTCTCCCGCTTCACGGGTCTGCTCGGCGGAGCGCTGCTTCGCCGGCGTTTCCAGTCGCAGCTGTCGGTCGCGATCGGACCGGTCGGCCCGCGCACGATCGCGTTCCCGAGCTTCTCCGACCGCGCCCGGCTCGCGGCGGCGATCCAGTCCGCGCTGAACGCCGCCGATCCGGCACCCGCCTTCCGGCGCGCGCGTGTGCTCGTCGTGGGCGACCGCCTACTGGTGCTCGCGGGGCCGGTGGGCGGCGAGATCCAGGAGTACCTCCGCCTCGAGCTGGCAGGTCCCGCGGTCTCGCTCGACGCGGCTTCGGCGGTCTTGCTCGGCAACGTCGTGCGCGCGAGCCACGGCGAGACGGTTCACGACGAGGTCGTGGGCAACGGCGATGCAGCGGCAGCGTTCCAGCGCCTTGCGCTCGCCAAGAAGCCGCTCACGTACGTTCCGACCTCGAAGGGTCTCGAGAGCAGCCTGCACGTGCTCGTCGACGGCGTCCGATGGACCGAGACGCCGACGCTCTACGCCCGCGGTCGCGGCGACCGGGTGTACGTGGAACGGCGACAGGACGACGGAACGACGTTGCTCCAGTTCGGAGACGGCCTCACCGGCGCGCGGCTACCGACCGGAGCCGCAAACGTCCACGCGAGGTACCGCACCGGGATCGGCCTCGCCGGCCGCGTTCGAGCCGAGACGCTGACGACCGCGCTCGACCGTCCGCCCGGGCTCAAGGCCGTGACGAACCCGCTGCCCGCTGAGGGCGGTGCCGATCCCGAGGAGGCCGCCGACGCGCGGCGCAATGCGCCCCAGACGGTCCGCACATTCGGGCGTGCGATCTCGATCCGCGACTTCGAGGATCTCGTGCGGGAGTCCGGAGAGGTCGCGAAAGCGCGCGCGACCTGGGTCTGGGCCGGGCTCGAGCGCGCCGTGCATCTCACGGTCGCCGGACAGGAAGGCGGTCTGTTCTCCGACGACGAGCTGCGCCGGATCGGGGCCGCGATCACCGCCGCTCGCGATCCCAACCATCGCCTGCGCCTGGCGAACTATGCCCCGGTGCCGGTCGTCGTACGGGCGAACGTCATCGTCGAGCCCGACCGGCAGCGGGACGCGGTGCTCGCGGCGGCGCGCGCCGCCATTCTCGACGCGCTCTCGTTCGACGCGCTCCAGCTCGGGGGCCGGATCGACCTCAGCGACGTCATCCGCATCCTCCAGGACGTGCCGGGGGTGCTCGCCGTCGACGTCGACGAGCTTCAGTTCAAGCGTCCGGCCGACCGCAGCCGCAACGGCAACCTCGATCCGGTGCAGCCGCACCTCCGCGTGCTACAAGCGCGACCGGAACCTGCGCACCGCTGGACGGTGCTGCCGGCAGAGCTCGCCGTCGTCGAGACACCTGCGGACGACGTCGCCCTCGTCGGCTCGGGAGGCCTGATCGCATGAGCGGCGCCCTCGCTCCCGACCGTCTGTATGCGTTCCTGCCGGCGGTCTACCGCGAGCAGGATGCCGAGGCGGGATCTCCGCTGCGCGCACTCCTCGGCCTCGTCCAGGCGCAGGCCGACCTGCTCGAGGGCGACATCGAGGGCCTCTGGAACGACCTCTTCATCGAGACCTGCCGACCGTGGGTCGTTCCCTACATCGGCGACCTGGTCGCCAACGACCTCCTCTCCGACGCGAGCCGCACGCGCGGCGCCGACCGCGCCCGCGAGCTCTTCCCCGACCTCGCAGGGCCTGACCTCCGGCCGCCTCTCGCGGCGCGGGCACGCGCCGACGTTGCGAAGACGATCTACTACCGCCGGCGCAAGGGCACGCTCCCGATGCTCGAGGAGCTCGCCCGCGACGTGACCGGCTGGCCGGCGCACGCGGTCGAGTTCTTCGAGCTCCTCGGCTGGACGCAGCATCCCGAGCACGTGCGGCCGCAGGCGCGCTGGACCGACGTGCGCTCCATCGAGCGGATGGAGCGCATCAACGGAGCGTTCGCCGAGACGAGCCACACCGTCGACGTTCGCCCGCTTGCCCAGCAAGAGGGGTGGCACGCGATCCGCACCGTCGGCTTCTTCCTGTGGCGGCTGCGCAGCTACCCACTCGAGAACGTCCCTGCTCGGGTCGCCGGCGCAGCCTGGCGGTACCACCTGAGCCCGCTCGGGAACCCGGCGCCGCTCTTCACGCGCTGGCGCCGCGAGGGCGACGAGACCGGGCTCGCAACCGAGCTCCACGTTCCCGGCCCCATCCGACGCGCCTTCTTCGCCGACGACCTCGGCAGGCACAGCGCGCTGCCGCCGCCCGATTCGACAGACCTCTACGGGCTCTTCGAGCCCGTCGAGGGAGTGACACTCGCTCCGGCTCCCGAGGCCAGCTTGTTCGTCTTCCGCAACGAGCAGCCCGTCGCCCCCGCGCAGATCCTCTGCCGACGCCTCGACCCATGGCCTCCGTCGCCACCTGCCGGTGCCGTTGTCGCGGTTGACGTCGAGCGGGGACGACTCGCCGTCGGCGACGGCTTCGGAGACGCGACGACTCGGATCGACGTGTCCTTCCACTATGGGTTCCCGGCAGATCTGGGCGGTGGCCCCTACGGCCGACGCGCCTGGCTCGTGCGGCCCGAGCTCGCGACGGCGCACTACCGCGTGCGCGAGGCGGGGCCCGACCCCGAGATCCAGCCGCCCGTTACGCACACGAGCCTGGCGGCCGCCCTGGCCGACTGGGACTCGGACGAGCGGCCGAACGCCGTTGTGACGATCCTCGACAGCCGCACGTACCCACTGCCGGGCGCGCTCGAGCTCCGCAACGAGGGCTGGCTCGTGGTCGAGGCGGCCGACGGCGAGCGTCCGCTGCTGCAGACCGCCGCTGCCGGCCTCGAGCTTGGGTCCGAAGCACCAGGCCCGGGCGATGACCCGACGCGGCGAGGCGAGCTGACGCTCAACGGCGTCGTCGTCGAGGGCTCGCTGCACGTGATCGGCGACCTCGGCCGCCTGCGCCTTCTCCACTCGACGCTCGTCCCCGGCCGGCGGCTGCAGGACGACGGCTCGCCTGCGACGGCGGATGCGAGCCTCGAGGTCGAGTCCACGGCCGGCTCGAAGCGCATCAACGACCACCTGCGCGTCGTGGCGGCGTTCAGCATCACCGGCCCGCTGGTCGTGCCCGCGCGCGCGGCGGGCGTGACGCTGCTCGACTGCATCGTCGACGGGCTCGGCGGCACAGCGCTGACAGGCCCCGACCTCACGTTGGAGCGGACGACGGTGCTCGGCTCGGTCACGGCGCGAACGCTCTACGCGAGCGAGTCGATCCTCGCGGCCGACGTCCAGGTCGAGCGGACGCAGGCCGGGTGCGTGCGCTTCTCCTACGTCACCCCGGGCTCGCGGACGTCGCGCCGCTACCGCTGCCAGCCCGACCTCGCTGAAGTCGCGGCGGTGGACATGGCGCTCGGCGTCGACCCGACGTTGTCGCAGGCGGCTCGGGATGCGATCCGCGCCGTCACGCAAAGCCGTGTCGTGCCGTCGTTCACCGCGAACCGCTACGGGCTACCCGGCTACGGCCAGCTGCGGTTCGCATCTCCGGTCGAGATTCGCAATGGCGCCGAGGACGGCTCGGAGATGGGTGCGTTCTGCCACGTCAAGCAGCCGCAGCGCGAGAGCAACCTGCGGATCCGACTGAACGAGTACCTCCCATTCGGCCTGGAGGCCGGAGCCATCTACGTCACCTGAGGAGGCGAGCATGGGCGGCGACTACACGCGTTTGACCTTCGACCCCCGTCGGGATCACGCGGGCGTCCTGATGCAGCAGGGGCGCGTGCAGCTCGACGCCGACTGGAACGAGCTCGTCGCCCTCCTCGATCGGCGGCTGCGGGCCGAGACGGTCGACATCATCGGCCGCTGCGTGGTCCCGCGCGAGACTCCCGACGGCTTCCGGATCCAGGTCGGAGGCGGCGACCTCACGATCGGGCCGGGGCGGATGTACGTCGACGGTCTTCTGGCTGAGAACCACGGGTCGGCCCCGGACGAGTTCGACGCCACGCTCGCCGAGACGAAGGGCTCGGCGCCGCTGTCGTATGCGGCGCAGCCCTACTTCCCGGGCGCCGCCGACCTTGCCCCGCTGCCCTCCGGCGGACCGCACCTCGCCTACCTCGACGTCTGGCAGCGGGAGGTGACTGCGCTCGAGGAGCCGGAGCTCGTCGACAAGGCCGTCGCCGTGGATACGGCCACGCGGCTGCAGACGGTCTGGCAGGTGCGGCTGCTCGCGGACGTCGGAGACGTCACCTGCGAGACCGCGGACGAGGACCTGCCCGGCTGGCCGGAGCTCCTGCAGCCGTCTGCGGGCCGGCTCACGACCGCGGCCGTGGGCGTGCCGTCGAGCGACGACCCGTGCACGATCCCGGCCGACGGCGGCTACCGCGGTCCAGAGAACCGGCTCTATCGCGTCGAGATTCACGAGCCGGGCCCGCTCGGCACCGCCACGTTCAAGTGGTCGCGCGACAACGGCTCGGTCGCAACCGCAGTCACCGCGATCGACCCGGCACGCACCGAGCTGACGGTGGTGCGCGTGGGACGCGACGCGGTGCTCCGCTTCGCGGCGGGAGACCAGGTCGAGGTCACCGACGATAGGCGCGTGCTCGCGGGCCTGCCCGGCGAGATCCGGACGATCGCGAATGTCGACGAGGTGACGCAACGGCTCACGCTCGATGCGGCACTGCCGAGCGGTGAGTTCGACGCCTCCGATCCGGATCGCCACACGCTCGTCCGCCGCTGGGATCACGTCGGCTCCGCGGATGCGCTCCAGACGGTCCCCGCCGACGGCTCGCCGGTCGTGATCGACCCGCAGGCGGGTGTCCAGCTCACGTTCAGCGACGACCCAGATGGAGGCAACCTCCGCACGGCGGACTACTGGGTCTTCGCCGCCCGCACTGCGGACGCGTCGGTCGAGGAGCTGCAGGATGCACCGCCGCGCGGCATCTCGCACCACTACTGCCGGCTCGCCGTCGTCACGTTCCCCGGCTCGGCTACCGACTGCCGCACGCTCTGGCCGCCCGACACGGCGGAGGGCTGTGACTGCTCCGTCTGCGTTAGCGCGGAGTCGCACAACTCCGGTGCCCTCACGATCCAGCACGCGCTCGACCAGGTCCGAACGACCGGCGGCAAGGTCTGCCTCGGGCCGGGCCTCTACCGCCTCGAGCGCGGGCTCGAGCTCTCCGGCGGACGGTCCGTGACCGTCGAGGGGCGAGGCTGGCGCACGATCCTCAGTGCGCCGGGCACTATGGCGGCCCTCTCGATCGAGAACTCGGTCGGCGTGTCGATCCGTGAGCTGACGATCATCACCTCCTCACGTGGCCGTACGACCCGCGCGACGGTCGGCGGCACGGCCGTCGCCCTCCGCAACTGCGCCGGTGTCACCATCGAGCGTTGCGTGCTGCTCCAGAGCAGCTTCATCCGAGCCGGGGCGACGCACCTCGCCGCCGCGACGATGCGCCTCGCCTCGCCGTTCGTCGCTTCGAAGGCAGCGGGAGGACCCGCGATCGGGTTGAACGGCTTCGTGCTGCTCACGACGCTCCGCGAGAACGTCGTCGTCGCGACGGCCGGCGTCGGCAACCTGAGCGCTCGTCCCAAGCTCGACCTCGCGTCGGCGCGCTCGATGGACCTGCTTCTGCCAACGGCGCGCGAGCGGGCCTCGCGCGCGAGCTACCTGCTCACGGGCGGGCTCGTGATCGAGGACAACTTCCTCCGCTGCGACCGCACGGGTGTCAGCCTCGAAGGCTTCAGCTTGCACATGTCCGAAACCCGGATCGCGGGGAACACCGTGCAGGGCTGCTCGCGCTCGGGCGTCGTCGCGACCGGAGTCGTCTCCCCCGGAGGTCACCTCGACCTGACGGGGAACACGATCAACGTGCGCGGGGACGCGATCGTCGTCGGAGTCGACGACGTGCTCGTGGCTCACAATTCGATCGGCAGGCCGGGCACGTCCGCCGATCCCCTCTCGCAGGACGCCGCCGCGACGGTCGCGCGGGCGCCCGTGACCTCGACCGGCTCCGGGATCGTGCTCGGGCCGGGGCTCGGACCTGTCGGTCTCGACCGCTGCCAGGTGCGCGCGAACCGGATCACCGGAATCGGCGGTGACGGCATCTCCGTGCGAACGAGGATCGGCTCGGCGGCGATCGGCGAGAACGTGATCGGCGGTGTGGGCGGAGGCGGCATCGTCATGACCGACGCCGCCTCGGCGGATGGGGTCACTATCGCCGGCAACGACGTCCTCGGCGTGGCCGGGTCACCGGCCGCGGGCACGCCCGCCGTCGGCGTCCGGGTCTTGAAGGCGAGGCGTGTCGACGTGGCGGGCAACACCGTCGCCGGCGTCGGCGTCGACGCGGTCGAGAGCGCAAGCCGGACGGGAATCGAAGTCCTTGGATCGATCTCGATTAGGATTGCCGGCAACGAGGTCGTGGACATCGGGCCCACCGGCGACTTCGTGAACGTCTCTCTCGGCGTCGCGGTCGGCGCCGGCTTCGATCGGCTCGACGTCGTCGACAATGTCGTTCGGCGCAGCGTCGCGGTGCCGACCGATCCGGGGAGCTCGCAATGGTTCGCGCTGCGCGTGGGCGCGCCACCGGTGCTCCAAGGTGCGTTCGCGCTTCTCGAGCACACCGTCGATCTGGCGACCGAGCCGGCAGCGGCGGCCGCGGAGGCGAACCAACCGGCGGTTCCGTCGACGGAGCCGGCGAGCGGGCTCTTTGCGCCCGCTACCTTCCAGCTCGCCGACGTGGCGTCGAGCCAGCCGACGCTCGTCGACCTCGCCGGCAGCTCGGTCGTCGCCGCGGTCGCCGACTCGGGCATTCTGCTCGGGCTCGACGCCATCGCGGTGTTCCCCCGTGG
>Ga0137372_10000984_pt1 | contig 27387 bp, 24 predicted proteins | sample SagtaG_6_FD_104911 | JGI IMG/M metagenome (GOLD analysis project Ga0137372, IMG submission 104911) | Vadose zone soil microbial communities from Sagehorn Ranch, Mendocino, California, USA - Sage1_R_60_16 metaG | ecosystem: Environmental > Terrestrial > Soil > Vadose zone | place: USA...
AAAGAGAAAGGCCAATCTGATACTAGAGATCCGCACATACCTTGAGCCAAAGGCCTTGTAAAAGGTACCCAAATAGCGTAAACGCTATGCTCTTTTAAGAACCAAAAGCCGTTGTTCCTAAAAATGGAACAACGGCTTTTGTCCACATTCCCATTCGTAGGTGCCGATTTATCGTGCACACCGCCGATTCATCGGCCCTCGGTACAATTCCCAGTATCCAATTGAAAAAAGCCAATATGCATTAACACCGCTTTATCATTGGGCACGTTGTATAATACATTTGGCTGCACAAACACTGGTTTACTTCTTCATACATGACCAGAAAACACATGGCGGAAAGGGGACACCATGACACAGACCAATTGGACTTCGCTAGGCAAGCCCACAGTAACTATCAAGTCAAGTCCCTCCCTGGGACAAAACTCCGATGGACGTCTCGAAGTCTTCACTATTGGCTCCGATGGAACACTCTGGCACATTTGGCAGACCATAGCGGGTAAGTCGTGGAGTAACTGGAACCCGCTGAACAAACCTCTCAACACAAACGCTCTTGTGATGCCAGGTGTGGGCAAGAATGCCGATGGACGCCTCGAAGTCTTCACCATTGCCTCCGATGGAGCTCTCTGGCATATCTGGCAGGCCTCGCCTGGACAAGGGCCCTGGTCCAACTGGTTCTCCTCTGGCCAGCCTGTCACATCCTTAGCAAACGCCCAGTTTCCTCCCTCGATGGCACAAAATGCAGATGGACGCCTCGAAGCCTTTACCGTTGGTACAGATGGAGCTCTCTGGCATATTTACCAGGTGGCTCCGAACGGCACGTGGAGCAGTTGGACTCCCCGAGGCAAGCCCCCTAATCTGACCGCCATCAATGCTCCATTCGTGGGCAAGAATGCCGACGGACGTCTCGAAGCTTTCACCATCGGCTCCGACGGAGCCCTCTGGCACATCTGGCAAATCACCCCGAACGGCCTCTGGTCCAACTGGTTCTCCTCGGGTCAGCCTACCGCATCTGTAAGAAATACTTCGCTCTCCCTGGCTGTGAGCCAGAATCTTGACGGACGTCTCGAAGCCCTCACCATTGGTTCCGATGGGGCCCTCTGGCACATCTGGCAAACTACCCCGAATGGCACCTGGTCCAACTGGGCCTCTCTGGGTTTACCCAAATCAATGAGTATTACATCTCCTCCCACTGTCGAGAAGAATAAGGATGGACGTCTTGAGGTCCTGGTCAGTGGCCACGACGGTGCCCTCTTGCATATCTGGCAAACGGTACCCGGAAGTGTTTGGGGCAATTGGGACTCATTGGGCTCGCCGCCCAACATTGCGATAAACTCTTTTCCTTTTGTGTCAATTAATGCCGATGGGCGCCTCGAGGCTTTTGTTAATGGTTCTGATGGAGCGCTCTGGCATTGTTGGCAAGTGACGCCAGGCGGTCAGTGGGGAAGTAGCACACCCCCAACTGGGGTAACAACGGCCACAATTAGCATTACCCCCATGAGTAGACTCTTGTCAGATACGTTTGCCATCACGGCTGTGACAGGAACAGCCAATCCAGTGCAGCGCCAGGTACAGGCAAGGATACTTAGCGAAACGTCACCAACACAGTCGAAAACCGTGCCTTCAACCGGGTCTATTCCAGGGAGTCGGGCATCGGGGGTTTTTACATTCGAAAATTTAAATAATTTTAGTACAGTAACAATTCAAAGTACTGTGCTTATTGGCAGATCTGGCGTCCCGGTATCGTTTAACGGGCCATTTGTTGCTCTCCCTCTAGTACAGTTCAGGCAACCTGGCTTTGCGGTTAATGTTGGGGCGAGTGGGAATATTCCCGCACTTGATATCAATGGAACTAACTTTATACCTGATATTATCGTGAGAAATGAAGCAGCATTCAGCGGCGGCCAGGATCCACAGCCCAATTCTATAGTGCAGCAAAGTGACATTGATGGCGCGGCAAATGCGCTCTCTGCCTCGCTTACTCCTGGCACACAGGCAGCCTTGCAGGGGCAGATACAGCCGCGTGAACAAGTTGTTCCAAACACACTGGCCTGCCAGAAGTCGAATTTCACTGCCAATCATGCAGCAGGAGACCATGCACCAAACGTAACTGTCACAGTGGCAATTACCTGCACAGAAGAGGTCTATGATCAGCAAGCGGCGCTTATGATGACGCAGAACCTGCTGACGCAAAAAGCGGTTAATGAGCTTGGGCCAAATTACATGCTGACGGGTAATATAGAGAGCACAGCCACGCAAGCAACAGTGATCGATATCCACGGCACAGTTTCTCTGCTCGTTCAAGCTCAAGGCACGTGGGTCTACACATTCAACGCGTCTGACCAGCAGAACATCAAGAATCATTTGGCCAACATGAGCCAGCAAAATGCCCTGCAATATCTCACATCCCAGCCAGGCGTGGCTAGGGCCCAGATAGAGCTTTCGAATGGCAATACCTTACCAGCCGACCCGGCACACATTACGATCGTTATCAAACCCGTCACAAGTGCGCCACCTCAGTTGACGTTGAGCGCAAACGCTTTGACATTCACGACAACGGCTGGAAATAACCCCCCACCGCAAACCATCAGTATAACGAATAGCGGCAGTGATGTACTGTTGTGGACGATTGCAGTGTCTTCGCCATCCTGGCTGAAGATAGTACCTGGCAGTGGTAGCATCGCTCCCCAGGAATCCATTATCGTAACGTTCGTTGTTGATGTAGCAAGTTTCACCCCAGGCACCTCCAGCACGATGGCGATTATTACGCCCACATCTGGTACGCCCGAGACGGTGGCGGTGATTGTGGAGGTGACATAAAATGAGGCCATGCCAACGCTATGGTCTCATCAGTGAGATTACTCTGCCTACTTTTCACCGTACATAATGCCATATCCTCCAACTTCCCCTTGCACTGCTTCATATTGTACAATTCCAGCTTTGCATCCAGCAATAAAAACGTAAGGTACTATATGAAGAACCGCTGCAATGACAATAAGAGGATACATAAATCGGCAGATGAGGTAAAATCTTTTTACTGATGGCAAAACTTCATGTGTTTTATCAAACACGGCAACATGCTTAAATCCCGTTTTTTTCATAGCGTCTTCAAACTGATCAAAGGTATATAAATTAGGAAGCAACATTCCTTTATAAAAATCTGTAACTAACTGTTTTTCTCTCTCCGTTTTTGGTTCTCTTTTAATAAATCCGTCTGCAATAATAATTCTTCCTCCTTTTTTTAATACTCTATATGCTTCATCTAAAAAATCTTCCTTCTTCTTTGCATGACAAACACTTTCTATAGCCCATACAACATCAAAGGATTCATTTGGAAATCCTGTATGTAAGTAGTCAATTACAGAAAATGATACCAGGTGATCAACTTTTGCCTGTTTTGCTAATGTCTTTGCCTTTTCTATTTGTTTTGCACTAATACTTATTCCTACAACTTCTGCTCTCTTATTTTTTGCTAACCATAAAGCACTTCCACCGATACCACACCCTGCATCTAAAATCCGATCATTTGGGGTAATTTTTGCTTGCTCAGCCATAACTTTGTTTGTATTTTGAAGTGCATCCCCAATGTGTTTAGTTTTCTTATCCCAAAAGCCATAGTGAAGAGCAAAACTGTCTGAGTTTAAGTACCAGAAATATCGATACAAAGGACTGGATTCGTCATACCATGTCGCAATTGCTTGCCTATCCATACAAGTATTCGCTCCTCGAGGCAATGCCCTTGAGCGACTTGGGAAGCAACAAGCCTGCGCAAGAGCAAGACAACTTGGTTATACAGACTAGCAGAGAAACAACAAACGATAAAATTGGATTCGCTTAGGGGATAGTGAGTCCTTCGACAATCACTTCAAATGCGGGTAGATAAAGAACCATAACGAACTCACCCTCTGGCACGTCGCTCAATACGATGTGTCCAAGATCGTCAATTTTTGTACTCAGCAGTGGCTTTCCTACCCATGTATCACCATGTATCCAAAGCGGTCCAGGAGCAGCGTAGAGATCTACGTCCATTCCCTCAAAAGCATCGCTATTCTCACTCGTATCCCTGCTGGTAAGTATACCGAGTAGCAAATAGCTTCCACTACTGGAGCGTGAAAGGTGAAGAGAGATATCGAGAGACTCAGCCCTGTATAGGCGAGGATAATCCGATAGCGGTATATCGCCTCGCACTGTAAAAAGCGGTTCTTGTCTAACTAAAATAGCGTTTTTTCTCATTAGGCACCATCTTATAGTGTGAAGCACCTTTTCAAAGAACAATCAAGCCCTTGGACTAACCACAAAATGATATCCTGGCTCAAGCCTTACTCCACCTACTTTTCACCGTACATAATGCCATATCCTCCAACTCCCCCTTGCACTGCTTCATATTGTACAATTCCAGCTTTGCATCCAGCAATAAAAATGTAAATTGGCAACTTACCGCTTGCGATCCACTAGTTCCTTGCCCTGAGCCCACAGCGCGATCTGGTTGCGCGAGGTAATGCCTAATTTCGAGAGCACACTACTCACATGGGTTTCCACCGTCCGTTTGCTCACCACCAGTAGCTCGGCAATCTCGGCATTGGATTGGCCCTGCCCAATCAGTGCTGCCACCTCCCGCTCGCGCTCGGTCAACCCGCCGTACTGGCTGGCAGCGGCCCGGCGCGGTGAGACGGATTTCTCCTGCGGCAGCGTCGCGGAGGCGGTCTGCCCAAAGTGCGAACGCAGCGCCGGGTCCTCGATGCTCTCCGAAAGCAGAGCAATCCCCTGACGAGCAGCGGCGAACGCTTGCTGTGCCTCCTCCTGGCGCCTCTGCCTCTGGTAGGCTCGCCCGAGCGAGCGCTCGATCTGCCAGAGCAGAGAAAGATACCGCTGTAGCTTCGCTCCACGCCTGGCCTCCTCCAAACGCTGGACTGCTTCCTCCGTCTGGCCAAGCGCGAAGAACGCCTCGCCCTGGCACTTCCAGATTCGGGGAATGACGCGCTCTTCTGTCTCTCCTGCCCGTTGAGGAGCGGTCGAGAGCAACTGCTCGCAGCGTTGCAGAGCCTGCTCGGGCTGGTGTTGTACCAGAGCCAGTTCCGTCCAGGCCAACAGGAGAGAACGCTCCGACGCCTGGTGCGGGTTTTTCGCCCATGACCGTATCTCTTGCAGTATCGCCTCGGCCAGCTTCGGCTGGCCCAGAGCCGCATAGGCCTCTATCTGCATGGCGACGGACTCAGCGATCCAAAAAGCTGAACCCAGTTCTCGCGCTGCCCCTAGCCCAACCTCCGCATGCGAGAGCGCCTGCTCAGGGGCAAGCAAAGAGAGATAGATGCGCGCCAGCGTATCGTGCGCACCAGCCACCCACTGCTGGTGATTGATCTCCGTGGCCAGGCGCAGTCCCTGCTGCGCATGCGCCAGCCCGCTCCCCATCTGTCCCAAGGGAACATATATCCTACCGAAGATGATTTCGGCAAAGGCTTCCCCGGCAACCCACTCGATCTCGCGCGCCAGCTGTAACGCCTCGACCAGGTCACGCTCGCATGCAGCCAGGCTCCCGTTCACGGTGCAGCTCGTGTCCCCGCCCCAAGGGGCGGCACAGGTCGCACGCATGGTCAGGCAGGAGCACAGCACGCTGCGGTTGCCCACCGCGCGCAGCAATTCGATCGCTCGCCCTTGCATGAACACCGCAGTGATCGAGTCGCCTGCAAGGTTATAGACGGTCCCCAGCAGATCGAGGGTTTCGGCCATCCCCGGCTGGTCCTGCTGCGCTTCAAAGAGCGCCAGCGCTTCCTGATTGGCTGAAAGGGCCTCGGCGATCTGTCCGATGTTCAGCAGCCAGTTGGCCTGCCGGTTGAGACTATGTGCGTGCAGCTCTGCCTCGCCCAGCTGTCTGGCTATGTCTACCGCTTGCTGAAAATACGCTCCGGCCCGTTTGTAATCGCGACCAGTCCACAGAACGCCCAGGTTCAGGATACTCTGCCACTCGAGGTGTCCATCCTCCGTCTGACGTGCTGCGTGTAGCGCCCGTTCGTAGTCGGCCTGCGCCTGCTCAAAGTCGCCCAGGGTCGCATACGCTTGCCCGCGCGCCAGGTAGCAGGTCGGAGGCACCGCCTGTCCAAGATGGAGGGCAGCTTGTGTTACTCGTGTCCACTGTTCCACAGAGGCGCGCGGCGTGGAGAGGGCTTGCGCCTGCTCGGCAGCAAGCCTCGCGTACTCCATGGCCTTGCTCCACAGTTCCGCTTCGGCACAATGATACGCCAGGTCCGCAAGATAGGCATCTAGGGCTGTTTCATGTAGATGCTCAAGGGTCAGGGCGATCGTGCCATGCAACGCGCGTCGCTCCCGCGCCAACAGTCCTGAAGAGATCGCCTGCCGTGTGAGCGCGTGGCGGAAGACAAACTGCTCCGCTGACTCCTCAATGACCAGTTGGACGGCTATTAACTCTTTCATGAGTTCCAAGAGAGTCGCTTCGTCATCCTGCGTGATTTGCTGGAGGAGGACAAAATCGAAGCGCCGTCCCGCCACGGCCGCCAACTGGACGACCCGCCGGGCCTCCACACTCACGCGCGTGAGGCGAAGTTCGATGGCATCCTGCAGACTGAGCGGGATGTGCCAGGTATCTGTCTGCTTCCAGTGCCAGCCATCCTCCCCCTCGACCAGATCTTCGGCCATCATCAAGGCTTTGAGCATCTCTTCCAGGAAAAAGGGATTGCCCTCGGTCAGGTCATAGAGGGCATCGAGCATCCCTGTGGGCAGAGACTCCGCCTCCTGCAAGATGGTCTGCAGCATAGTCTCAGTATCGGCCCTGGTCAACCGCACCAGGGCGATTTCCTGTCTCAGGCGTTCGCGGTCGAGCTGTGCCAGCAAGGAGCGCAGCGGCTGATCCACTTCATCACTCCGATAGGTCAGCAGCACGAGGAGCCGGGATGCGACCGTCTTGCGCGCGAGGAAGAGGAGAAACTCAAGGGTGCTCTCGTCGCTCCAATGGATATCCTCCACCACCAGCAGCACCGGTCGTGCGTTTGCCTGTTTCGCGAAGATCTCTGCCAGTGTCGCGAAGAGGCGACGTTTCTCTTGTTCAGGTTCCAGAGGCGACAGTGGAGGGAGGCTTGCTACTTCGGGCAGGTGCTGGACCTGCTCAGGAAGTAAGGGAAAGAGCGCACGTGCAGAGGCTCCCAACATCGTAGCGATCTGTGTGGCTGAGAGAGGAGCCAGGAAAGCACGCAAGAGGTCAAGCAGGGGGGCATAGGGGCAGGAGCGGTCGGCTGGGAAGCACTGGCCACCGAGCAGCTGGAACCCAAGAGTTTCGGCAGACCGTTGCAGTTCCGCCAGCAGCCGCGATTTGCCAATGCCAGCTTCCCCAGAGAGCAGCACAACGCCCCCCTGCCCATGCACGGCGGCTCCGAGGCGTTCCTGCAGCGCGGCCATTTCTGCACTGCGCCCGACCAGAATTGGGCAAACAACAGGCTGATCAAGCAGGATCGTCATTGAAGGACCTCTCTGGTAATCTCTCGCAACAGGACCCTCGCACTTGTCCAGTGTCCCTGCGCGTGATTATGGTGCTTCCTCCGTGAGCAAGCCGATGGCCGTGGGTTGCCTTCAGCAGCACATAGGATGCATAACTGAACCACAGTATAGCACATCTCTACGTATCTCTTCCACAAAATCTCCGTGGGTCCGTGTGATCTGCGCACAAATCATCAGTGTGTTCACTGATGCCAAATCGATGATCGTAGAGCATACTCTCTGGTAGGGCAGTCGATTGGGACAGCCTGTTCGTTTCGAGAGAGAGCATACCAAGGAGAAAGAAGCTCATGACAACGCAACCGACAAACGCATCCTCAGAGATGGGAGATGCCGCACGAACCGGCACAAGCAGGGTCAAGATGTTCTGGTTCGAACACAACAGCAATCGTATCTACTATGAAGAACAGGGCAGTGGCGCTCCGGTGCTCTTGCTCCCAGGGTTCACCCAGAGTATCGAGGAGTGGTCGCCCTTCCGGGAAGCCCTGGCGGCTGCAGGCTACCGGGTCATCGCAGCCGATCTCCCCGGTTCCGGCCGCTCGGAGCCACAGCCCCGCGCGTACACGGCCACCTACTTTGAGGATGATGCGCGTTCATTTGCGGCCCTGCTCCAGCACCTGGGGAACGGACCGGCGCACCTGGTGGGCTTCAGCGACGGAGGGGAGGTCAGCTTACTGATGGCAGCTATGATGCCTGGTGTGACACGCTCGGTAATAGCCCTGGGCGCAGCGGGGGTGATCAACGATCCCAGCGGAAAGCTGCGGGAGGTACTGTACAACGTGGTTGACCATCCCATCCCGCAGCTTCAGGAGTTCCGCGACAAGATTGTCGCCGCCTATGGCGAGGCCAACGCTCGCGCCATGATGCAAAGCGAGATAGGCGCCCTCAGCGACCTCATCAAGCAGAGCGGCGGCGAACTCAGCCTCTCAAAAGTGGGCAATATCACAGCTCCCGTGCTCCTGATCGTGGGCGATCATGACATGTTTGTCCCGCCCGCGCTCGCCTCCCAGTTAGCCGCTCGTATACGCACGGCGGAGGCGCTGGTGGCAGAAGGCGCCGAGCACAATGTGTATGGGGACCGCCCCGAATGGCTGACGCAAACGATCCTCGACTGGTTGGGGAAACGCTAGAGCCGGCACCCTTCTATCAGCAACCAGGAGGCGAAAAAAGCTTCTACACACGCTCGTTGCCATGCGAATATCCAACACTGTTGCCAGATCACGTCGCCCGGAGAGTGGCTGGAGAACATGAGCAACGAGCCGTTCGCGAGACCGCTTGAATGTTCGCGAAGCAAACACCAAACCCTACTCCCACCTACCAATCTTCACATACCCCTTTAGCAAATCTCTCGCAATAATAAAATGCTGAATCTCATCAGTCCCCTCGTAAATCCTTGTAACACGCAGGTCGCGGTACCAACGTTCAATAGGCATCTCGCGCGTATAACCCATACCGCCGTGAATCTGCATCACACGGTCAACGACGCGGTTCGCCATATTCGAGCCATAAAGCTTCGCCATGCTGGCCTCGTGACGGTTATCCAACCCCTGATCAACCTTCCAGGCGGCATGCATCGCCAGCCACTTCGTCGCCTGTATCTCAACAGCAGAATCGGCAATCATCCACTGAATGGCCTGGCGATCAGCGATCGGCTGACCGAAGGTCACACGCTCCCTAGAGTAATCTACCGCCATTTGTAGCAACCGTTCAGCAGTACCAACACAGCGTGAAGCAATGATCCAACGTCCCTGACCGATCCATTGCATACCCAGCGAAAAGCCTTTTCCGACCTCCCCAAGGATGTGATCTTCTGGCACTCGCACATTCTCAAAGAACAATTCCGCAGGAGACCACCCACCCATCGTCGGCACCGGACGCGAGGTCCAACCCATCTCGCGGTCCACCAGGAAGCAAGTCACACCACCATTCTGTGGTGGTTTTGTGCGATCAGTGACGGCAAAAATCATCGCAAAATCAGCTTCATTGCCACCTGTAATAAAAACTTTCTGCCCATTGATAACCCAGTGGTTACCGTCCTTAACAGCGGTCGTGCGAATAGCGGATGGATCGGAGCCTGCTCCCGGCTCGGTAAGCGCGAAACACGACTTACGTTCCCCTTCTATAGTAGGAATGAGATATTCCTCCTTCTGACGTTCATTGCCATAATAGAGGATATTATCGGCGCTTCCGGCAAACATAAAAGGCACAAGCGTTTTTCCCAACTCCATGAATATCAGTGCAGTCATAACAGCGCCCAGGTTTGCGCCACCATATTCCTCTGGAGTGTTGATTCCCCAGAAGCCCATTTCTTTAGCCTTCATCTGGAGCGAGTGATAAAGTGATGGCTCTACACCATTTGGATACTTTCCTTCATTCTGCAATACTTCGTTTTCCAGGGGCATCAATTCGCGTTCAACAAATTGCCGTACCGTTTGTTGAATCATCTTCTGTTCTTCGGTGAGCGAGAAATCCAAGGCGACCTCCTTCGTTGTGCCAATGCGCCATATTTGAGAGCTTAGAATTATCAGTAAGACAATTATAACATGTTAGACAGCAAGTACCAGGAGATCAAGTTGATCGATGATGCACCGGTGAACCTCTTGAACTTTCTGACCACGAATCGCAATTTGTTGCAAGAACCTGGCCAGGATGAGCAAGAGACGTTCGCAGAGGATTGAATAGCTGGCACGAGAACGACAAGCTCTTTTGTAAGCACTCTATACGTATGTTATCATCCCTGAGATAAAATTCTTATATTAAGGAGACATGCAATGGCTGCGCGCATACTCGTGGTGAATGATACGCAAGAAATCCTGGAATTGTTCCGCATGCTTCTGGAAGAAGAAGAGGGATATGACGTTATCTTATCCGGTTTCCCCATTCAGCAGATCAAGGAAATTGAACAAATCAAACCCGATCTTATCATCCTGGACCTGATCTTAGGTGATGAAAGGACTGGAATGCAGATGCTCCAAATGCTCCAAATGCAGCGATCTACGGCGACCATTCCTGTACTCGTCTGCACAGCCGCTCTCCAAATTGTGCGTGAGCAAGAAGGCTATCTCGTCTCCCAAGGGGTTCAAGTGGTCTACAAGCCGTTCGATATCGGTGATTTGTTGACCAACGTCAAGCAGCTATTGGAGTCACATGAGCACATCTCCTCAGTTGTCAAGGAAGAGCGAAAGAAGCACCAGTAAGTCTACAGCCTATAATCTGGAAAAACTTGGATTGACTGTGAGTGAGACACAAGCCAGGTTGGGCTCGACTGTTTGCTACACCTTCGCCTATAACGGAATGAACTCCTCTGACTCCAGAACACTTTAACGAGTTCATGCTCGCTATGTTCTTTTTCAAGGCTAGAGCGTTTTTCGAGCTTCCTACCTTGTTCTTTGTGAGGCTCTCCTCCATTGAGACAAAGGCCACTAGTTAGGCGGACTAGTGGTTTATGTTTGCGGTGCAATGGTGATTTTCACTGCTGGTCACTGGCAATCGTTACCATCACTCTGAAAAATCAGGGCGGCAGCTCCTATTTTTCAATCGTTTGGCAATTCTTTTTCTCAGCTTGATCACAGGTACATCTCAGCACGATGGTGCATACTATGAGAGTGAGTAGGGACTTCTCACACCACACGGCTGAGCTAGGCACCGCGATTGCTAGCTCAGCCGAATATGTACCCCTCTTCTCAGGTTCATCTCAGCTTGTTCTCAGAAAGATCTGGCATACTCGTATACAGATGGGTCGAACTTTGACTTACCCGTCTGCTTTGGCTGGGCTACTACCATCATTACTAGCCCAGCTGATTACTCTTTTGGCTCTATCGCATAAATCGGATTTCCGTTCACAGCTTCATCTTCTGAGTGATGATTGCGTGATAAGGAAAGAGTGGAAATGATGCCACCAGTACAAAAATCGTCATGTCCAATTGGCCCTGCTCCTCACAATGCAGGTGGTCAAATAGATGCTTCTGTTGGGGAACACCTCGGTCAGAAGATGAGCATAACGTTTACCCCTGCTTTTGGTCAAGGTGATCCTTCCGAAGCCTGCGCACTTATCGGTTTAGTTCAAACAGCAAAAGATAATCCTACTATAGATATTACCCAGGCATGCCGTAGATGCTTACGTGCTGTACGAGTTCAATCTGCGAAATAGAACCATCTAACAGAAATGACGCTCTTGGGTACCTTTCACATAAGACGATGCCCCTCCAGAGCGACTTTCATCCCTCTTCTTCTCGTCGTTGTCGTTGCCGGGCAATCTGTCGCTCAACAAGTTCCACCGCATACTCATCGGGAAAGCACTGAATGTTAAGGCCATAAAGGCTCTTCCCCACATTAAGTGAGCCTGCTTGTTTCGATGCGGGCAAGGGTGAAAAAGAGCTTTTCCCAGCGTTGTACTTGTAGGAAAGAGGGTATGACCTCTTGATAGCAACCATGACCGTAGAAAAAACTGAAAGAACAGGGAGAGAGCAATGAAAAGTTGGTTTATGGCTGGCAGCGATCCTCAAGACTACGAGCTAGGGATTGACGCGAACACAGTCCATAACGGCAAGAACAGTGGTTACTTGAAGGCCAAAGTATCTGAACCGAGAGGATTTGGCACGATGATGCAAATGTTTAAGGCGAACGACTATCTGAACAAACGCATGCGCTTTTCTGCCTGGGTGAAGTCGGAAGGAATTGAAACTTGGGCAGGGCTGTGGATGCGCATTGACTGCCCGCACCAGGGTTCGCTCGGTTTCGATAACATGCAGAACAGGCCAATTAAAGGGACAACCGACTGGCACAAGTACGAAGTGGTCTTAGATGTGCCTCAGGAAAGTGTTGCCATTGCTTTGGGTATTCTGCTGGGAGGCAAAGGGCAGGCCTGGATAAGCGAAGTCCAGTTCGAAGAGGTTGGGGCCGACGTGCCGACGACATCCCATGAGGGGTTCGGCGAATTGCCAGAGAACCCAGGCAACCTGGATTTTGCCGAAGACGGAGTGTGAGAAGGGAACACACAATTCCGAGCGTGGGTAACGAATGAAGTTACGCGCTTTGGCGGGCTGGTTCCTGGTCAATGCGGTTCTGATCTAAAAACAAAGCAACCAGGCATACTTACATTGGGGAAGAGCCATCCAACGAAATTACTTGTTCCGCCCAATAAATTACTGGCGCCTTCATGTAGGGCATGTCACCATGCCAGTGGGATTGTTCGTGTCTAAAGGAGGAGATCATTCCTTTTTCCCAGCAACAGGACCGAACCATGAGCTGTGAATCAAATCATGTCCGCAGTGAAGCAGTGGTGACACAGGATATTGAGAACACAAGCACACTCATGAGGCGCAGCCCAAGCAGGCTCACCAAGCATCCACCACCCTGCTCCAGAGAATAAAGGAGATGTGAAAGACTCACCGCTTCAGACACACAGGAGGATAACACATGTCAAACTCTCAGAACGGCAACGAACAAGGGAGGAAAGCTGAGTTACCCGTCATTGCTGCTATCTTCACCTGGTACAGGCATGACCACTTCTTCTTTAAAAGACTCATCAATAGCAATCACATGACAACGCCTCATTCGCTCGTTATTCAATGGGCACGTTCTTAAAGAGAGAACAGTTTCATGGCACATGCTGGGCAGGAGATAGAGCCCGACCTTGCGGCTGCCTCCTTTCTGGCGAGCCAGAACCGTTTCCCATTCCCCGCAGTAAGCAAGCGAACGCAATGTGGGAATGAGTCGCAAAGGCCGCACGGCTATTACCAGACGTGCCATGTTTGCTGCGTTGTCTGAAGGGAGTATGCCCCTCCTTTGAGTGCGTCAGAAAAGAAATTGGTGTGTCAGCCTATTACGACGTACCCATTCCCACTGACATGGGGGGAATAACGGAAAACATTCACAAACGGGATATGCACCACACTTATGCTGTTTGAATTTGTAGATCGAAAAGAGGACGAAGCCGATACCAGCGATATAAGGGAGAAATGCGAGAATCTTGGCGATCTTGGATATCGGTGACATGCCTTTTATGCCTTTCTCATATACTCGCGTAAACGAAAATGGGAGAGACAACAGAAAGTGCAGTAAAACAATGAATAAGCACGGAAAGTAAAACGCTACCAATAAGTCTACACGTAAAACACAGAAATGACAACACTTGATCAATTTTTGTGTTAGCGTTCAGTGATATTGGGTTCTCCATCATCTTCCGTGCAAAGTTTATACCTCCTATATTGTTAATCCACATTATCGGCATCAACATGCAACAACCAAAGAAAGCTACCTCCTGACGTGTTCTCCTAAACGCAACAGTGTCATCCTTCGCTTCGCTCAGGATCTCGTTGGCTGGGCCGAGATGCTTCGTTGCACTCAACATGACAGTGCCCCTCCTGACTGCCGTGCTGAGGTTGATGCGTATTACCTCCGAATCCCCGATCAAATAACAACCCAAAAACCACATATCCACAAATCGAATTGTTGTGGTTAAAAATACCGCTCAAAATGAGCGGTATGTGAGCGGTATTTTCGCTAATCGATAGAAAATCGTTGATGAATAATAACTGATAAAAACCTACTGTATTTCGTTAATAGCTGTAATCATCTTTTGCTTTACATCCCCCGTGTCAGTTTTTAACAAGGCGTTATTACGCGACTCCGAAATGTGTACCAGAATACCGCCAACGATTACACACATGCCAAAGAGCACACCTATCGCGAATAGAGGTAATCGGTAATTCAAGCCATATAGAAAAGTACATCCGCTCGCCCCTACAAAGCCGCCGACAATCCCAGCGGCAGAATAGAGACCCTGTATCCTCGCTCGCGCACCAGCTATCGTTGAATTAGCAACATGAGCATCAACAGCAGGTTCCATCATCGAATAGACCACTCCATGAATAATGAAGAACCCAACAACAATCAACAGAGTATTTGCTAACCCATAGATAAAGTAAATTGGGACCTGTGCCAGGCCAAAAATAAGAATGAGTGATGATCGACGCCTGCGGTCAGCAACTTTTCCTCCAAATGGCGCGACAATAATACCGGGTATGGAAAATGCAACGTAGGCAAATCCAATTACTGCGATAGATGCTCCCAGATGATCATGCAGCCAGAGCGCCGTGAGTGTAATATCGAAACCGACGAACAAGAAATTGCCAAATGCCAGAATGTAGGCGCCGGTGAGGCCAATCTTAAAGAGCGTTCGTAACGAAACAGGTCTGGCTGCTTCCTCTATTTCTTGTTCACCTCGTACCTTGACGTGGATCATTGTAACAACAATCACCATGGCAACCAATCGGAAAATTACTGCTCCTATGAATGCGGTAGCATAACCAGTGGCGGCAAGTAACCCACCCAGACCTGGACCCAATAGGAAGCCAGCATTTAAGAAAGCGCTAAAGATACCAAATGCTTCTCCCCTCTGTTTCGATGGTACAGCATCAGTAATCAGTGCGCGAGCGGATGGCAAGAATGCCGCTGCGGCCGCCCCTTCAGCGAAACGCAGAACGATGAAGAGTGCAGGATCGTTAATGACCAGGTAGACCGCCGAGAGCAGTGCCTGGACAGCTAAGCTGAGGATCATCATCGGTTTGCGCCCCCAATGATCAGCCAACCAGCCACTTGGATATTGGAACAGGAAATTTGAAATGAGGTAAGATGATGCCATTGCGCCAATAATGGCTAACGATGCGCCGCGCGATTCGGCATACAATACCCTCACTGGCACTATCATTCCAATGCCTGTGAATGACGCACAGACGGCCAGTGATACAGCAAGCAGAGTCCGATTGCGCAGCATAAAATCTCCAACTAGTACAAAAGAAGCTGCACACCTTTATCAGAGTAAAAAAACTTTGAAGGCCCTTAATGTGGTGAATTGAAACGCAAGTAGCGCTTTGCAGCAATTGAACAATATAGCCATTATAGTCTCCCCCGCCCAATTGCCGCAAGGTACGTAATTCAATACGTGCGTCAGGTAACTTTTTAGGAGATGACATTTTACGGATACTCTACAAGGTTATTGTGATATACTGACGGTGTTTTCAAAACACACCTGCACTGCTGAAAGGAACGTTACGATATACATGAATGATCAATTGAACCTGCCTCCCAACTACTTTTATCACCGCCTCCCCAATGGCATCGAAATGATTGGCCAGTACATGCCAAGCTTGAGTTCGATTACGTTTGGATTTCAGCTCGACGCTGCGGTAATCAACGAACCAGAAGAGAAACAGGGACTTGCCCACCTTTTTGAATATATGCTTTTTCAGGGAACGAAGCAGAAGGATGCGCGTGCCTTGAATGAGGCTTTTGAGTCACTGGGCGCGCGTAAAGGAGCGAATACCGGCCTGGAGACATCGCAAGTGTTTGCGCAAATTGTCAACACAAAATTTGATGCAACCCTGCAACTTATTAATGAACTCTTGCTCACGCCTACCTTCCCCAAGGAAGAAATGGAGCAGATGCGTAACATTGTGCTGCAAGAGATTCGCCGCCGTGATGATGAACCAATGAGTCGGATCTTTGAACTTGTGCGCGCCAACTTCTATAAAGGAACTGCTCTTGGTCGCCCGGTACTGGGTACTACCGAGAGAGTCAATCAACTGCAGCGACATGATTTACAGGCATTCTGGAAGGCACGTTATCAGCCCGATAATACGCTTTTTGCCATTGCGGGAAAATTCGATTGGGATCATATAATCGAGCAAATGCAAAACCTCTTTGGCGACTGGAGCGGTCGAGCCGAACCTTCACCTGAACAACGTCCTCAGCCAGCCGCGAGTATTGCGTTAGAGTATCAGGAAGGAAAACAAGAGCACCTGGCCCTCATGTTCCCATTCCCCAAATATACTGATCCTGACTATTATCCAGCTATGGTGGTAAGCGAGGTGCTGGGTGGCAATATGGCCTCGCGCCTCTTCGTTGAGGTACGTGAGAAACGCGGACTTGTCTATGGGATTTCCGCCGGGTTAACGAGCAATAAACATATCGGGGGCATGCGCATTTATGCAGGTACAACTCCCGAACAAGGCCATGAGTGTCTCGAGGTTATTATCAATGAACTACGCAAACTGGAACAAGAAGGCATCACCACCGACGAACTAGACCGAGCTAAAGTCCAATTAAAGAGCGAAAACGTCATGCGCAGCGAAGGATCTGGTGCGCGCATGAGTGCTATCTCGCGCTCCTGGTGGTTTGAACGCAAGGTCCGTACCATCCAGGAAGTCAAGCAGGCCATTGATGCTGTGACTCAGGAGCAGGTACTGCAAGTGCTACATCGCTTCTCTCCTCTAAATCCGCTCACCATTGCAGCAATCGGACCACTCAACCAGGATGAACTCGTAGGTGATACGCTCTAGACGCCATACCGTCTTCTGCCCCCGCGTAGGGGCGGGGGCTGTTGGGATGATGGGTGGGGACGCTTGCGTCGCCCTGGTGCCCTACTCATTTATACGCCACAACCCCATAAGCTTCTGGTTTGCGGACAACTCGAACAAAGCTCGCTTCTTGCAAACGCTTCAGCGCACCCTTTGTGACGCCACCGCTTGCTTTGCTATTTGGGTCACCAATATAGTGATAAAGGCGGCCACCGCGTTTGAGCACCCTGAAGAGTTGTCGATAAAACGCTCCTGAATAGAGATCCCCTGCCAGGCTAAACGTGGGTGGATCGTGGATAATACGCGCAAAACTGCCATCTTCGAAGGTTTGCACAACCTCGTAGGCATCACCCATTATGTGATGGATTTTTGGTGAATGGAACAGTGCCTGAGACCAGGGATTGAGCCGCGCTATCTCCTGTGCGCCTGGATCAAGTTCTATAGTGACGACTTCCTCAGCAGTTTTGGCTGCCTCGATGGCTGTATATCCCAGGCCTGTAGCTGTGTCCAGAACGCGTCCCACGATAGGCGAAATGGCTGCAATTTTCCTCAAGGTATCTTGCATCGGATCAATGTCTTTGATGCGATGCATCACGAAGCCTGCAATGAGCATGCTAGGCGCTCCCCTTGTAGGCATCAGGCTACATACACGGTTTGTGTATTCAGAGAATACCTGTATAGGTCTGACAGCGTTATCTTCGAGAATGAAGCAGTTAACTTCGGATTTGCTGATCCTCTCTATGCTATGCCAATCGATGTGTTCGCCATTCGGAAATGCGATAACTTCGGAAGTGAGAGTCACAATTACCGTTGACAGGCCCAAATCAGGTGATATTTGAACGGAAGTTATTCCCTGCTGTTTCGCTTTGAGCAGCAACTCTGCCTGAACGTAGGATAAGATAATCGGTTGTGTAAGTTGCATGGTAGGATTGTATCATTTAGCTTGCCAGACCTGCTGCTATTTCATATGTTACTCTCTGCTAATTATACGTATTTGAGGCTGAGTTATCACACGTTACAATTTGACGAAAATCATCTTGCCTCGTCTATTATAGTAGACTATAATGACACCATTCACTGACCTTGATTGATTATTAGAGTTGAGAGCCAGCAGAAATACCGATGCAAATCAGCGAACCAGCCGAATACGCTATCCTGGGACTCCTTGAGGGTCAACCGATGTATGGCTATGAAATGTTTCAACAGTTTCAGAGTGGCACATTACGCCAGATCGTCCACCTGGAGATGAGCCAGATGTACGCATTTCTAAAAAAGCTGGAACGCTTAGAATATATCGAAGCAGAGTTGGAACCACAGGGTATTCGCCCTCCTCGCAGAATCTTTCACCTGACAGACCCCGGACGCTCTGTATTTCACGAGTGGCTCACAACACCTGTGGAACGTCCGCGTGAAATTCGTGTGTTTTTCCTTCTCAAGCTCTACTTTGTACGACAAATCATTCCTGATCAGACAACGCGCTTGATTGATCGAGAAATCATCGCCTGTCGTAAATTTCTCGACTACCTTGAGTCACAGCGCCTCCCTGATGCCAGTACTAGCGACAGCGCTTTCCTCGATCACGTTGTATTACGCAGTCGTATTCATCAGACACGTGCCTTGCTCGACTGGCTGTGTGAATTACAAGGTGACTTTGCGAAGACACTATGAGGTTCATATCAAAACCGGACAGAAAAACAATATTTCTTCCGTTTGAGATAGTTTGCCAGGTATTATGCTATACTAGAACCAGTTGTTTAAAGACTGAAAGGCAGATTCCCTATGCCAACACAAGAAGAAAGATTAACAGCACTAGAGCAAAAAACCGCCACACATATCCAAGAAATGGATGAAAACTTCACAATTATGGTAGGAGTTATACGACACCAGGGGCAAGATATCAAAAGAATTTTCCAGCGTTTAGAAACAATAGACGAAAGTCTGAATACCTTAAAGTACCAACTTAATCAATTCGAAACAACTTTCGATGAACACACCACACTACTTTCTCAAATCCTCGCACGCTTGCCAAAAGCACCCTAATAGCTGCACAAACTGATACCTTGCCAGGAGTAGACAAGCCGTGCTACTATCTAATGCGTAGTCTATTTGTTTTCATCGCATAAAACTGGCTTCATTAATTCATACATACCAGCCATTTGTCATGCTAAAACGAGGTTTATTATGCAGCTTTTATCTCTAAACGCGTCTGCTGATCTCACAGGTCTGGCTTTGATGTCCAAATATTTTTTTACAGCAGCGCTATGCATGCTGATTGTAATGACTCTAGCATATCTCTGGTACACTATCGGCACCGTGCGCCTGGCGAAACAAGTAGCAGAAGAGCGCGCGCAGAGTCGCAGTCGAACTAAGTCCAGTAAAGCCAGCAAAAGTAATGTTACGAACGATAGCGGTGGAGTAACAACCATTGTGCTCAGCGATGTTGTGCTACATGAGCAGCCGGATGGTGAAAAACCCATCGCCCTGAATCGTAATCTGATCACCATTGGGCGCATTGGCACAACGTTAGGCTGGTTCGTTGTCTTCATGCTGTTGATGTCACAAATCTTCCGTACCATTGTGGAGCAGCACGCCCCATGGAGCAATCTGTACGAGTTTAGCCTGAGCTTCACCTTCGCGCTGCTATTATGTTACTTGATTTTCGAGGCGCGCTTCCACGAACGCGTACGAGCATGGGGTCTATACGTATGCCTGCTGGCGCTCGTCACAATCGGTATTGCGATTTTTCTCGGCATTACGTATAACATGATCAATGGATCTCAGCAACTTATTCCTGCCCTTCAAGATCAACCAATCCTGACCGTCCATGTCTCGATGGCTATCTTCGCATATGCACTGTTTAGCGTCTCCTTTGGCGCTGCTTTGATTGTGCTGATTCAAAATGGCGAAGGTCAGCGCTTTTCCTGGCTTCCTTCAGCCGAAGCAGCCGACGAACTGGCGTATAAAGCTGTAATCGTTGGTTTCCCTCTGCTTGCCCTGACACTGATCCTTGGGGCCTATTGGGCGAACTACGCCTGGGGTCATTACTGGAGCTGGGATCCAAAGGAAACATCAGCGCTGGTCACCTGGTTGATCTACGCTATCTACCTGCACGCGCGTGGCATTCGTGGATGGCACGGCAAGCGAGCCGCCTGGTTATTGACACTAGGCTTTGCCGCTACCTTATTCACCTACTATGGCGTAAGTTTCTTTGTGCCAAGTTTGCACAGCTATGCTAGACCAATGTAAGTCCCTATTCACACCTTGGACGCGTAAAACTGTCCCTGATCAACTTTGACAACCAGATCGGTATTGAAGGCAAACCAATCGCGTAGGGGCGGGAGCGGTGTGGAGATGGGTGGGGACGCTTGCGTCGCCCTTTGTGCCTTGCATACGATGGAACATAGCCCAACCCCTCCCCCAGGGCGACCGCAAGGGTCCACACACCACACCACTCCACTCTCGCCCTTACAAAGACACGGAGGCTTCGCCAATGTTATAAAGGTGAGAGTTGGCCTGTAATGGGTCAGGCCATGCTTTCGAGTATCGTTACCATTTCACGAAATAATTCCACCATGCCGGGTACTTCCTGGACAACAATATCAGCCTGTGCCAATAGTTCAGGCAAGGTATCATGATGCTGCACAACAATTGAGAGAGCAGCTAATCCTTCTTTGCGCATCCTTGTGATCTCTGTGACAGCATCCAGGTCAGTGCGGTCGTCTCCTGCAAAAACGATCGCGTTCAGGTTATAACGCTGCACGAATTGGCGTATTGCCCGTCCTTTATGTACAGGTAAGGGCACGCGTATCTCTATAATCAGCTTTCCTTCGCTGAGACTCATATTGACCTGTTGGGCAGGCTGCTCTAATAGTGATATGAGTTTTTGTCGGGTCTGGATAGGGTCAGGCGCAAGACGATAATGTATCGATCCACCAATTCGTTTACGCTGTACAATTACTCCTGGCAGTTCTGAGAAATGCTGTTCTACAAGATCCAGCAAGTATTTCCCCGGCTCATAATAATTCAGAGCCTCTGGCGTAATCTCTACAGGGTGTAACCAGGGTAAGCCTTCACTCCACTCCAGACCGTGGGTGCCAATATAGGTCAAGCCATCTAAATTGACCATGCGAGCGCCATCGTCGATCGAGCGTCCTGTCAGAATCGCAACCTGGGCATACTTTTGAGCTTGTTCCAATAAAGGCAATACACCTGGGTAGATCCTTGCCTCGTCGGGTGTGGGCGCGATAGAGCTGAGAGTGCCGTCAATATCAAATGCAAGGCCACGAGGACTTTGAGCCAGGACGTTTAGTAAATGTAGTCGTGTATTCAATAAATGTTCCTGAATTCCTATAAGTGCGCTTTAATTGCTTCCCTGTAGACACGCTCGTACGCATCTATCATCTCATCGAGTGCAAAGTTCGATTCGACATGAGCACGGCAATGAGCACGAGGAATGTCGAAAAGGTCATCGACTAATGCTGCTGCATGGGCACGTTCACCTTCTTCTACCAGGAAGCCGGTTTCCCCATGACGAATGATTTCCTCCAATGCGCCACGTCGATAGGCGATTACAGGAGTGCCTGTCGCCATAGATTCAACTGCCGCAAGACCGAAAGGTTCATCCCATTCGACAGGGAAAAGCAATCCAAGCGATTGGCCCATGATCTTCCAAAGAGCCAGCCGTTCCAACTGTCCCAGGTAGGTAACACGCTCACCGACTGCTTGAAGCTTAGGCTCAATCCGCTCTTCATAGTAGCGACGATCATAGATACCTCCCGCAACCAACAGTCGATGGCCCGCCATTGCAGCAATCTCGATCGCCTCCTCAACACCTTTTTCAGGTGCAATGCGCCCGGCAAAGAGCAACGGCGCTTCTTTTGAAGGTTTAGGTGAAAAGGGAATGGCATCCAGGTCAAGCCCGTTATAGATTACACGATCAATCGGAGTGTATTCCAGGTAGGTATGGGCGCAAGCATGCGACACGGTAATCAAGGTGACAGGATGGCCTTGCTGATCCAGCACATGCAGTGCAGTATTAATCTCAGGTGACACCGCGGGTAAATGGAGCGTATGAAGTACCGGAACATCGCGAATCAGCGTACTGCAGGCATAGGCTGGCCAGTCAAACGCGTGCACATGGATAACATCAAATTCAGCGCTGCGATTTTGCAATTGCAAGAATAGATCGAGAAAGATGTTTGCCTGGGTGAAAAAGCTCGTATCAGCGGGACGTTCACGTTCCTCAGAAAAGTTTGCCGGCTGTACCTCACGCAGTACAACTACCGACTCAATATCGATGCCGGGTACGAACGAATCATCGCGAGCAAAGAGTGTAACGGTATGTCCACGCCGCAATAATCCTTGCGCAAGGTCTGCAAGAAGCGCCTGCGCTCCCCCAAGATACGGCTGGGCGATAGCCGATACAAGTGGCGCAACCAATGCAACTCTCATCGCTCACCTCGATAACTTGCAACATTGTTCTCAGTTTCGTACAATTTCACCTCAAACAACATACCTGCGGGAAGCGAGTCTGCAAGGCGCTCCCAGAACTTGATGACCAGTATCTCTGTTGTGGGAATGAAACCCTCTAACCAGGACACATCATAATTCAGGTGCTTGTGATCAACCCATTTCACGACCTGCTCATTCATGGCATGCTTCAAGTCTGTCAGATTCAGCACGATACCGGTCCGTGGGTCGGGTATACCCTGCACTGTGACTTCAAGCATATAGTTATGACCATGCCCATTAGGATTAGCACATTTCTCATAAATGGCATAATTTTCTGCATCTGTAAGCTGCTTACTCCATAAACGGTGGGAGGCGCTGAAACTCACGCGCCTTGTAAGGTAGACCATCCTCGTGTCCCTTTTATTTCATGCATTACTAAATATTTCAAGATTCGTTCCGCTTAACATCCTGCCTGATTCGTCAACCATGAAAAGTAAAATCTCGGCAAGATCATCAGGAGTCATGCTGGCCTTCAAGTGCGGCGCAGCCTGCTTAAGCATCTCAGTATCAACCGCGCCCGGACTCACCGCGCATACACGAATGTTATACGGCTTGCCCTCCACTGCAAGGATTTCGGTCAAGCTGGCTACCCCAGCTTTCGATACGTTGTACGCGCTCAGTCCAGGGAACTTTTCTACCCCTCTCACACCAGAAAGTGAGGAAAGATTGACAATTACCCCAGAGCGTTGAGTGGCCATAATGCGAAAAGCCTCGTGACAACACAAAAATGTGCCACGCAGGTTGACTCCAAGAACATGATCCCAGGTTGACGCATCCATTTCAGCAAACGGGCGTACAGCAACTACGCCAGCGCAATTCACCAAAATATCGACTCGCCTGAAGGCCTGCATGGCCTGTTGAAAAAGGGCCTGCACATCCTCTTCACGAGAAACGTCACCTACAACAGAAAGAAAGGGGTATCCTTCACGAGCAATTTCGGCGGCAATGTCATCTAAAGGAGCGGGTGTACGTCTGAAGAGTACGACTCGCGCTCCTTCGCGCGCAAAACGGAGTGCGGTAGCGCGACCTACGCCCCGACCCGCCCCCGTTATAATGGCAACTCGGTCTTTGATGCTCATATAATGATTATAGCACCTGGGACATATTCTTGAGATACTTGTTGAAACAAATTGACATCTGTTATAATGAGGCGAACAACCAGTAATACATTACTCAATTTCATTTCTTTGATCGATCATATGGGGGAAGAATGACAATTAACACCAAGCTAAAAGGGCTATTGACAGAATTTAGCCTGGTGGAAATACTGCAAATGATGGAACTGGGATCAATGACAGGCGCCATCCATCTAAAGCAAGCAACAGGACGCATCGGCATTGTATATTTCAAAGATGGAAAAATAGCCAGTTGTTCAGAACTCGATTCAGGCGCATTGACGCTTGGAGATGTCCTGCAGCAACTAGGTATGGCAACCAAATCCCAGATGGACTATGCCTTCTCACAACAGTTGCAGGATGCCTTTGGCAAGCGCATCGGTGAGCGCCTGGTCGCAATGAGAGTCATAAGCAATGAGCAGTTGAAAGAAGCGCTTCGTAAGAAGGCATTATGGACGATGCGCGAACTGGCTTTGTGGAAAGAGGGCACCTACGAATTTGTAGCCAGCCCAACCGGCCAAACACGATCAATCTTGCCCTATGGCGAGGAATCCCTTGATCTTGAGGTTATGGGCGTGACCATGGAGATGGTACTCTACAGTGACGAGTGGGAGCAAATGCACAATTTTCTTCCCCAGGGTATGCATACACTCCTGCAAATGGCCCCTGCTATTCCCTATGCCATGCAGTTTGATAGTCGAGCCATCGAGCTATTTGGAGGTATCAATCGCTATCACAGTGTACGACGTATCGCAAGTGGCATCCGCCGTCCAGAGTTAGATGTGGCACGCGATCTGGCACAACTCAGACAGCAGAGATTCGTACTGCCTGTTAGACAAGAAGCAATACCCCATTCGAACGGAAACGAGCGTAATGTAAGGCTCCCTGACCCTGCCGAGAGACTCCGTATGGAGAGCTTTGAGCTAATGAACCTCATAAGCCGTATGGAGCAGGAATGGCACAACCGCATTACTCCTGAACAGCAATTACCCGCCCTGGCCGAATTTGTCAATTGGACCATGGAGGCGCTTTCTGAAACATGCCGCGCTATCGGTACCGAATTAGACCCGAATACCCTGGAAGAATTACTCATGCGTTACAACCTGCGTTACATGGGCACCTACAGGTTTATCATCAATAACAATATGATTGATGTCGAAAACTTTACATCCCTGTGTCATGAAGTTTTGCAAGACGAAATGAAAAAGGCACATGATTTCTTTGAAGAAGCCTCTATCGTGCTCCAGCACATGTTGTTGTGTATCTTCGACTCGATCAATGGACGTGTAGTCTCCCTCTACGAACGTCTGGAGAACCAGGAAGTGTGGGAAGCCATGTTCACACAATTTGGCTTGCCACGTGGATAACTGTTCTCTTACAGTGTGATTATTTTGAAGCTTGTTACACTGAGTTGGGCTTGATAACACCAGAGACCCAACTGAGACCCTGTCAGATACCTGTTATCATTCACTTCAAGTACATTCCCACCATCTATAAAGAACCTGAGCAAGGTTCCTTTAGCCTCAAAGCGATAGGTATGCCTGCCCTTTCCAGGATCGAATGGTATTTTCGTTAGTTGGGTGCCATAATCCTGGGTTGTGATTTGCACATTACATACATTGCCATAATTTTTCGCATCGAGAGGGGCTATGGCTGTTGCATATATCAAGTGCCACACATAGTCCTTTTGTTACCGTTCATTTAAGAGCAGCGTATGTAATGGTATACTGTTTGCATAAAAGTCGTCGCATTTAGTAGCGCATGGGCCGGGCTATAGGAGGAAGCCACGGTTGACGAGGTGGAGGCTGTTCGGATCTTCAGCGGGGAGCCTCCAGGGTATGTCACTACCCTGAAAAGATAGCGCACAAACCCAACCGGCAACGGCTGGAACAAAACGCCATCAGTGATGTGGGTATAGAAATGTAGGGGCGACCCTTGCGGTCGCCCGGTCAGCTTGTCGTTGCCTCTATACCTACCCTACAATAGAAAGGATACCCGACCACATGTGCGGTATCATTGGCTACGTCGGCCCAAATGGGACCGATGTTACTTCCATATTGCTTGAAGGCCTTAGTAAACTTGAATATCGCGGGTATGACTCCGCGGGCATCGCAGTACTTACCTCTGATGGCACACTCGAATTAAGACGTCGTGCCGGTAAAATTGCTAACCTGGTGGCTACAGTAGAGAATGGTTCGCGACCTGAAAGGGGACCACTCGGTATAGGTCACACACGTTGGGCGACTCATGGCCGTCCAAACGATACCAATGCCCATCCTCATCCTGATTGTACAGGCGTATTGACCGTAGTACACAACGGCATCATTGAGAACTTCGCCGAATTAAGATTGGAATTAGAACATGAAGGGCATACCTTTCGCTCCGAGACTGATACTGAAGTGATCTCACACCTGGTAGAGCGCTACTACTTCGGTGAAGCCGGGCACGATCTTGAGCAGGCAGTGCGTCTCGCTTTGCAGCGTGTCACAGGCGCCTACGCTATCGCCGTTGTCAGTTCTGAGCAACCAGATGTGCTGATTGGCGCTCGTTTGGGGGGTGGACCATTGGTTGTTGGCGTTGGAGAGGGCGAGCAGTTCCTGGCATCCGATATCCCGGCCATACTCAAACACACGCGTCGTGTTCTCATTCTCGATGAAGGTGAAATCGTGTCACTGCATCCGAGAGGAGTCTCAATAAGCAAAATCGATGGCACACCAGTACAACGCGAACCCATGACCATCGAATGGGACGTGGAGTCAGCGGAAAAGGGCGGCTATCCCCATTTTGTGCTCAAGGAGATACACGAACAACCGGAGGCTATGCGCCATGCGCTAACGGGTCGTGTTCATGAAGGGCAGTTACACCTGGCAGAGTTGACACAGATGAAACAGGCTGGTCTGCTCGACAAGGTGCAGCGCATCGTGATCGTGGCCTGCGGTACCTCATATCATGCTGGCTTAATCGCCAAGTACGTGATCGAACGCTGGGCACGTATTCCTGTGGAGACGATCACTGCAGCCGAGTTTCGTTATTGTAACCCTATCGTCGGGCCGGAGACCTTATGTATCGCCGTAACACAATCAGGCGAAACAGCGGATACATTGGTGGGCATTCGGCAGGCACGCGAGCAGGGAGCGCCTGTGATTGCCATTACCAATGTCGTCGCCAGTGCGATCACACGCCTATCTGATGCAGTGTTATATCTGCAAGCCGGGCCGGAGATCGGTGTCGTGGCAACGAAGACCTTCATCACGTCCGTCACAGTGCTGTATCTGCTGGGTTTGTACCTTGCACAGCAGCGCGGTCGTATGACGAGTGAAGAGATAGGGACGTTACTGGAAGCCCTGGAACGTATCCCCCCTCAGATTCAGCGCATACTTGACAATGCCATAAGTCCTGATGACGTAATCGAGCCTCTAGCGAAGCACCTATCACATTGCAGTAGCATGATGTTTATCGGGCGCGGAGTAGGCTTTCCTACAGCCCTGGAGGGCGCACTCAAGCTCAAGGAAATTTCCTACATCCATGCTGAGGGACTACCCGCCGGCGAGCTAAAGCACGGTTCAATTGCCCTGCTCGATCCAGATACCCCACTGATTGCAATAGCAACGGCTTCCCATGTGTACGAAAAGGTAGTCAGCAACATGCAGGAGGTACGCGCCCGCGATGCTCGTGTAGTAGTGGTAGCAACGGAGGGAGACGAGAACATACGCAAGCACGCCGACGATGTGCTCTACGTACCCGCCACAATAGAGCAGTTGAGTCCCTTGCTGGCAATCATTCCCTTGCAGTTATTCGCCTATCACGCTGCAGTTGCGCGTGGCTGCAACGTCGATCAGCCAAGGAATTTGGCGAAGTCGGTGACTGTGGAGTAGAAAGCAACGCTTGGCTTTCAATATTGT
>Ga0137372_10000989_pt1 | contig 27343 bp, 17 predicted proteins | sample SagtaG_6_FD_104911 | JGI IMG/M metagenome (GOLD analysis project Ga0137372, IMG submission 104911) | Vadose zone soil microbial communities from Sagehorn Ranch, Mendocino, California, USA - Sage1_R_60_16 metaG | ecosystem: Environmental > Terrestrial > Soil > Vadose zone | place: USA...
CTTCGTCAAGCACAAGAATTTCTATCTGGCGCAGGTCGACCAGTTTCCGGGTGATGAAGTCCTGCAGCCGTCCCGGAGTCGCGATCACCAGCGGGGATCCGGCGCGGAGACTCTGGATCTGCGCCTTCTCCGATGCGCCGCCCATGACCAGCGCCGCCCTGGGCGTGTTTTTGCTGCGCAGGTTCTCATACTGCTCGTGGACCTGCATGGCCAGTTCGCGGGTGGGCAATAAAATCAGGGCGCTTGCCTGACTCGATGGTTCGAGGTCGAGCATTTCGAGGATTGGAATCAGAAACGCCAGTGTCTTGCCGGTACCGGTCTGGGCAGTGCCGATGACGTCTTTGCCTTCCAGGGCAGGAGTAATGGCACGCGCCTGGATCGGGGTGAGGTTAGTGAATTGAGCTGCCGCCAGCTTCCGCTGTAAGGCCGAAGACAAGGGCAGTTCCGAAAATGTAATCATTAAAGTGGTTTTCTTTCTGGAGTGGCCTGTGGTCACACACTCAGACACACGTCAGGAGTTGTTCATGCCGCTCACGTTTGAGATTTACGCTGAATAAAACGGCGGGCAGGAAAGGCGGAGATGAAGCTGATCCAACAACGGATCACCGCGTGACGAGCAAACCGTGACAAAAGCGTAAACACAGTATAGCAGAGAAGCGGTTCCAGGATCGTTCGGAAGCCGACACGGAAGGTCAAGGCCGGGCCGTCAGCGCGATGGCGGGTAGCCGTGAATGCGAAATGCGGTTACTCCGCAGGATCAAAAGCTGGTCATGCCCGCCCGAATGTGAGTGATACGGGCTTTCATATATGTGCAAATCTCACAATTGGTGACGAAAGTACTGATTCGGCAGAGGTTCCGGTTCTCCGCTGACGGATGACAGTTAACCAATTTAGAAACATGATGTTAGCTGGATTCTGACAAAAGCATGAGGCGCCGACCGGCCAGTCGGTTTCACTTGATTCGAGTCCGTGTCCATCTCATCCACAAGATTTTCCACAGGCTCAGGGGGGGCGGAATCGGGGGGCGGAGGTCTCGCGATAGTCAGAACTTCACTGGTCCATCCGGGACTTCACGGACGGGAGCGGCACTCTTCGGACTCGTTCCTGGAAGGCTCTTACAGGCTGCGGGAAAAGTCAAAATCGTAAGGGCAGCCCCTGGAGGCGGTTGAGGTTGAGAGAGTTAAGGACTTACGGCATGCTAAAAGCGCCCTGATACGAAACCTCGGGTTTTCTCCGCACTCCGCTCAAGTCGCGGCATGCCCGAAGCCACTCGGCCATAGTCTGCGCCATAGCCATTCTTTCGCCCCTCCGGGGCTCGCTTCTTTTCCGCTGGGGATCCACAGCTCACGCTCTGGGCTGCATTCTTACGCCGCTTCGCGGCTATGTCGGCGGTTACAACTCCCCGATTTCGCGGGACGGGCGAGGGCGCCCGTCTCTCCACCTTGCTACTGGACGGACTCGTTGTTGCCTTCCATCAGGTTGGCGAAGCGGGTGGAGTTGTGTAAAAACGCGAGCTGGAACTTACCGATGGGGCCGTTGCGCTGCTTGGCGATGAGGATTTCAGCGCGGCCCTTGAGTTCGGGGTCGTCCTGTTTGTAGATCTCCTCGCGGAAGATGAACACAACCACGTCCGCGTCCTGCTCGATGGAGCCGGACTCGCGCAGATCGGAGAGTTGGGGGCGGTGGTCGCCGCCGCGGCTTTCGGGGGCGCGGCTGAGTTGCGAGAGGGCGAGGACCGGGACCCGGAGTTCCTTGGCGATGGCCTTGAGTCCGCGGGAGATCGAAGACACCTCCTGGGTGCGGTTCTCGAAGCGCCGGCTGCCGCCGGACATGAGCTGGAGGTAGTCGACGACGAGCAGGTCGAGACGGCCTTGCGATTGTTTCAGACGTCGGGCCTTGGCACGCATTTCGCTGATCGAGATGCCGGGGGTGTCGTCGATGAACATGGGGGCGTGGGCGAGTTCTTCCATGGCGCGGACGACTTTCTGCATGTCGTCCCGTGTGAGAAAGCCGGTCCGCAACTTATGGGAGTCTACAAAGGAACGGGAGCAGAGGAGCCGCTGCACCAACGCTTCGCTTGACATTTCCAGCGAGAAAATTCCGACCACCTTGCCATCGTCGATGGCAGCGTTCTCCGCGATGTTCATCGCCAGGGAGGTTTTGCCCATGGAGGGACGGGCGGCCAGGATAACGAGCTCGGAGGTCTGCAGACCACTGGTTAACTCGTCGAGATCGGTGTAGTGGGTGGCGAGTCCGGTGATACGCTGGCCGCGCTGGAGCAGGGCGTCCACCGATCCGAAGGAATTGCGGACGATTTCCTGAATGCCCTGGAAGCCTTTGCCGATGCGCTTTTCCGAGAGCGCGAAGACGGCGGCTTCGGCGTCGTTGAGGATTTCGTCGGCGGGGTCGGCCTGTTCGGAGGCCTTGGCGATGGCGGATTGGGCGACGCTGATCAGGCCGCGGAGAATGGCTTTGTCGCGAACGATGCGGACGTAGTGCTCGATCGAGGGGCGGTCGGGGACGCCGTCGAGCAGGCCCGAGATGTAGCCGACGTCGCCGACCGCCTGCAGATCTTTTTTCTGCTCGAGCTCTTCGACCAGGGTGATGATGTCGATGGGGCGCGAGGAGTCGGAAAGGTCCATCATGCGCGAGTAAATGCGGCGATGGGAGTCGAGGGAAAAGTCTTCAGGCTTGAGGTGCTCGGCGGCATCGTTGTAGGCGTGATTATCGAGCAGAACGGCGCCGAGGATGGAGCGTTCGGCCTCGACGTTCGCCGGCATGCGTCCGATGCTGGTGTCGATAGTGGCCACGATGTTTAAGTGAGTGCGTTGCATCGTAATTTGTTTGAGGCTGTGGACGTGTGAGCGTCGGGTCGGAAAACGCGTCCGAAACTAAATCTTTTCGGCGCGCAAGGTGCGTTGCTCCGCCTCACCCTTGGCGACGGTTCTCTGACCCTTCTGAGGGAAGTATGGCATAGGGCGAACAGAAAGGGAATAACTAGAGGGGCGAGGCGGCTTGGTGGTTGTTGGTGTAATCGCGGTAGTTACAACAGCAATCGCCAAGAGAGCTTTCAGCCGATACGAGCACGGTTTGTGGACTCCGGCAACCGCGCTCCGTGCTACCCCCTTAGGGCTGCCTTGTTCGTGAGCCGCACATCGGCACGGCGAAAGCCGCGGCCCTCCCTAGACACCTATGTTTTGTTATGTCACGATAACCTCGGTCCATTCCGATTAAGTTTTGCTATCCGATTTACAGCGCATTCGTCTAGGCCCTTAGGGCATGCATCCGCTGTAAGGTGCCAATCCACCGCGTCGTGTCGAACTTCGAAGGCGAACAGCCTCACGGAGCGACGAAGTACGGGATACAAGAGACTCGTGAAAGGTGTCGATCGCTCAGATTCGGAGGAACAATTCCATGCAACTGAAAGCTTCGAGCCGTTATTTGTTGGCCGCAGTCGTTGCGTTATCTCTGGCGGCCTCGAGTGCATGCAACCAGACAAAAAATCCAACTTCGGCCAATGCTTCGTCTGAGGGAGGAAAGATTCCCATTACCACAAAGTCAAAAGAGGCAAGAAACGAATTTCTGCAAGGACGCGCCCTGGCAGAAAAGCTTTTGGCGCAAGACTCGCTCGCACACTTCGACCGCGCGATCGCGCTCGATCCTGAATTTGCCGCTGCAGAATTGGCTCGCTGCAACGCCTCTCCGACGGCTAAAGAATTCTTCGAGCATCAGCAAAAGGCGGTGAGCCTGGCGGATAAAACTTCCGAAGGGGAGAAACTCCTCATCCTTGCCAACCAGGCGGGAGCGAATGGCGAAGTGGCGAAGCAGAAGGAATATCTTGAGAAGCTGGTGACCGAGTATCCGAGCGATGAACGCGCACATTTCAACCTGGGCGGCTACTACTTCGGCCAACAGGAGTTCGCTCAGGCGATTGAGCATTATAAGAAGGCCACCGAAATCGCTCCCAATTACTCAGCCGCTTATAACATCCTGGGCTACTCCTACAGGCAACAGGGCGACTATGCCAATGCCGAGCAGGCATTCAAGAAATACATCGAGCTGATTCCGAACGATCCGAATCCCTACGACTCGTACGCGGAGTTGCTTCTGAAGATGGGGAAATTCGACGACTCGATTGCGCAGTACCGCAAGGCACTGTCGGTTGACCCGCATTTCGTTGCGTCGCACTTCGGGATTTCGGCTGATCTTACCTATATGGGTAAGCCGCAAGAAGCAAACGCTGAACTGCAGAAGATCATCGATCAGGCGCGCAGTGACGGGGACACCCGGCTCGCGCTCTTCGGTATGGCTGTGGTCGCCGCCGACAGCGGCAAGTTTGACCAAGCGGTACAGGAAATCGACAAGGAATATGCCGTCGCGGAAAAGAAAAACGACGCGGGTGCGATGGCCGCGGACCTTCAGGCCAAGGGTAACATCCTGCTCGAGGCGCGCACGTATGCGGATGCGCAGAAGGCCTTTGATCGCTCTCTGCAGGTGACGGAAGGTTCCGCCCTGTCCCAGGGGATCAAGGAAAATGCCAGGCGACTTCATCACTTCAACCTGACGATGATCGCGGTGGGCAAGAAGGACTACACCACGGCTAAGGCGGAGGCGGAGGAATTCCGCAAGGGCGCTGAGGCTTCGAAAAATCCCGCGCAGGTCAAACAGGCACATGAATTGGCCGGCGTCATCGCATTGGCTGAAAAGAATTACGACCGCGCGATCGCGGAACTGGAGCAGGCCAACCTGCAAAACCCGCGCAACCTTTACCGCCTGTCCGAGGCTTGTCAAGGAAAGGGCGACAGCGCCAAGGCCCAGGAGTACCGCTCCCAGGCAGCCAGCTTCAATCCGCTTCCGCAGTTGAACTACTCCTTCATTCGCGCGAAGGCACAGAAGACTGGAGGCAACAAAAAGGGATAGGGACGAGTTTCTTGGTGGACGCGGGCTCCGGCTAAGGGAACCACGCTGCCTTGGCTGGACTCACAATTGAGTTGCAGGCCGACCAGGTTAGCACCCCAAGGGAGAAGCGCGAAGCTGGGGTACCAAGCAGATAGCGAAAAAAATGAACATCTTCGGTTGAACATCGGCGACTAGCGTCGAGGGCGCGCCCTCGGGACAGCCGGCAAGGTGCCGGCGCTACGCCTTCAGGCCATTGGGCGCCAGCGGCAGCGCGCGCAAACGGACTCCGCTGGCTTGGAAGATCGCATTCGCGATGGCTGGGGCAAGACCTACCATCGGGCACTCACCCGCCCCGGCAGAAGGAAGGTTCTTGCGATCGAGCAGGACGGTCTCGATAACGGGAAGGTCGCTGAAGCGCGGAACTCGATACTCCGACATCCGCCCGTTGAGAATTTTGCCGTTTTCGAATTCGATGGCTTCGAAAAGCGCTCCACCCAGGCCCTGGACGTTCGATCCTTCGATTTGATTGCGCAGGTTGTCGGGGTTGACGATCGCTCCACATTCAAACGCGGAAACGACGCGCACCACTCGGACGCCGCCCGTCTTGCGATCCACATTGACCTCGGCGAAGGTGGCAATGTTCCCAAGCTTTTCATAGCCGCCGCCCATGCCAAAGCCGTGGCCGGGCGCGGCCGTCTTTCCCCAGCCGAACTTTTTCGCGGCCGCCTCAAAGACCGCGCGCAATCTCTCATCCTTCAGATTCTTCAGCCGAAATTCGAGCGGATCCATTTTCAGAGTGTGCGCCAGCTCATCCATGTGCGACTCGCGGGCGAAATGGTTCGCGGTGGCGGCCAGGGCGCGGTAGGATCCCTGCCGCAACGGAGAACGCGTGGGATGAAACACGATGCGCTGGTTCGGCACGTCGTAGTAAGTGCGAATTCCCGCCGAGCCGGAATTGTAGTTGTGAAATTCCCAGGCGGCGAGGGTGCCGTCGGCGCGAACCGCGCTCATAACGTCAATCACGCCCGCCGGGCGGAAGTACGCCCAGATGAACTCCTCTTCGCGAGTCCACGTCACTTTGACGGGTCGCTTGGCTGCCCTGGCAAGCCGCGCGGCCTCAATCGCCGTTTCCCCCGTATGCTTCCCGCCATATCCTGAGCCGGTGTCGGGCATCAGCACCCGGATTTGGTCTTCGGGCAGATGAAACGCCTCCGCCAGCTCAGAGCGCACTCCAAAGGGGCGTTGCGTTCCCGTCCAGACAGTCAAGTTGTCACCGTCCCACTTCGCCACGGCGGCCCGTGGCTCGAGCGGAACGTGTGCGATGTAGGACACGGTGTAGGTTTGTTGCAGCCGGTGATCGGCAGAAGCCAGGGCCTGATCCACGCTGCCCACCTCGTAGCGATCGCCGTCGCCGGTTGGATCTCGGCCTTCAACCGGGTTCTTCTTCAGATACTCGAAGAGTTCTTTGCCTGAAGGCTGCGGCTCAGATTTCCATTCGGCGTGAATGGCAGCCACCGCGGCTGATGCCGCCTCGGTGCTGGGTGCGGCAACACCAACAAAATTGCCGTCGTGGACTACAGTGACGGCCAACTGCTGGGCTTGGTGCGAATCCACCGACAGCAACGTTGCTCCAAAGGACGGGGGGCGAAGTACTTTGCCGTGCAGCATGTCGGGCAACTTGACATCCGACGGGTAGAGATGATTCCCGGTTACGAAGTCGCGGCCATCCACCTTGGGCGGAGATTGACCTGCTACGGTCGAATCTGTTGCGAGAGCCAGCGGGATGTCCGCGGGAACGCTCTGTGTCAGCTGCTGGCCCTTCACCAGCGCCGCGTAGTCGAGGGAACGCTTGCCTTGAGGATCGCGCACTTCGCCATCCACGGCGGCCAGGTGCTGTCGCTCGGTTTGCCATTGAGCGGCCGCGAGGCCGATCAGCGTCTCGCGGGCTGCCGCCGCAACCTTGCGAAGTTGCAGGTTCATGGTGGGCGTGGTTCGGCTTCCGAACGTACCCATGTCGAACGGTGTGAGCTTGGTATCGCCCATCACGAGATCGATGTTCTTCAAGGGGACATGAAGGTCTTCCGCAACGCCCTGGCTCAAAGAAGTCCGGATGTTCTGCCCGACTTCAACTTTTCCGGTGTACACCGTGACTTTGCCGTTCTCGCCGATATGCAGCCAGGCATCGATTTCCTTGGGTAACGAATTTCCTCTCCGCTGCCCGGATGCGCCCGATTCCTGCGCGAAGGCAGCATGCTTCATGACAGAAACGACGAGGATGCCGGCGCCGAGGAAGCGAAAGAAATCGCGGCGATCCAGGTCGAAGTGGTAGGTCGGGGCGGCCGCTAGTTCATAGCGCTCTGGCTCCCACGGAATCGGCGCATAAGTTTTTTCGCTCATCGCGCCACCTCTTTCCTGCCGCCTGACTCCGCTAACACCTTCGCCGCTTTCTGAATTGCCGCGACGATGCGCGAGTAGGTTCCGCAACGGCAAACGTTGCCGTTCATGAAATCGACGATGTCGCTGTGCGTGGGATGGGGATTCCGGTTGAGGAGCGAGACCGCTGACATAATCATCCCGGACGTGCAGAAACCGCATTGCAGTGCTGCCGTTTCCAGGAACGTCTCTTGCACAGGATGAAGTTGGTCGCCGGCCGCTAGGCCTTCAATGGTGGTGATTTGTTTCTGCGCGACCGTTCCCACCCTGGTGATGCACGAGCGCTGGGCCCGTCCGTTGACCAGTACAGTGCAGGCGCCACATTCGCCCTCTCCGCAGCCATACTTGCTGCCGGTCAAATCGAGATGATCACGCAAGACGCCAAGCAGGCTGGTTTGTGGATCTGCGTCCACCGTGTAAAGGCGTCCGTTTACAGCGAGGCGAATCGTAGCCATTCCCAACTCCAGATGAGGGATGCAGGGGGAACCCTTGGAGGGACTCCTTCAGAAATGATATACCCGTTGATTGCAGCGGAAGATAAGATGTCTAGGCGCTTCTGGAGGTTTGATATGCGTGTGCTGGCGACGCTTCTGTTTTTTGTGCCCACACTTTTCGCGCAAGATCCCGCGCTTCTCCGGCACTTCGATTACGATCGGAAGGCGCCGCTCGATATTCGGGAGGCGGGGGTCGAGCAGCGCGGTGACGTGGCAATTCATGACATTTCTTATGCCAGCCCGAAGGGCGGACGCGTTCCAGCTTACCTAGTTGTGCCCGGTGGGACGGGGCCATTTGCGGCGGTGATCTGGGGGCATTGGTATCAGGATGGGTCGGAGTTTCTGAACCGCAAGGAATTTCTGGAAGAAGCGATTACGATGGCGCCGTCGGGGGTGGTCTCTTTGCTGCCGGATGGTCCGATTGCGCGGCCGGGGTTTGTGCGCGACCCCGATCCGCTGGGTGATTTACAGATTGAGCAACGCTTGCAGGCGATCCTCGATATGCGCCGGGGTGCGGACTTGCTGCTGGCGCGGGACGATGTCGATGCAAATCGGCTGGCATACGTGGGGCACAGTTACAACGCTGCGACGGGCGCGTTTCTGGCGGGGATGGATAAGCGGTTCAAGGCTTTTGTGCTGATGGCGGGAAATCTCTCCGATGAAGTTGATATGAAGTCAAACGAGTTTGAGGATTTCCGCAAGCGCGTGGGAGCGCAGAAGGTGGATGCGTTTGTCGCGAAGTATTCGTGGCTCGATCAGGGGAAATATGTATCCTATGCCGCACCAGCTACGGTGTTTCTGCAATATGCGACCAAGGAAGAGTTCCTGACTTCGCAACGGGCGTGGGCTTACTACGCGGTGGTCAGCAACCCGAAGAACATAAAATTTTATGAGGCTCCGCATGCCTTGAACGCCGAGGCGCGGCGGGACCGGGTGGCGTTTCTGGTGAGGCAGTTGAAGCTGAAGGAACCCGACGCGGCGGCCATAGCCCGCATCCCTGAACTGGTGCAGCCGCCCGCCACGCATAAATGAAGTTGTGCGTAGGAAGTGGCTGGCGCGCGAAAACGCGCGGGGCGGGCTCGACTGACTTCTTAGCCTAGTAGTGGTCGTGATCGTGATCGCGGTCATGATCATGATCATGCCCCCGCCCGCACTGCCGCCGTACCTCTTCGAGTTGCTCATGACGCCTGTGGGCTTGTCGACTGTTTTCACCGTAGCGCTCCCTGGCAATGCGCAGTCTTTCTTCAGCTTTATGAATGCGCCTTTCACACCGCTCATGGCGATCGGCGCGGGCTGGCACCGATGAAGCCACGAGCCCTGCGATGGACAGGAGGGCAATGCATAGAGTCCTGAGGCTACGAGTCATCGGTTCTCCTTAGTCGGGATTCTTCGGCGATCCCCAAAAAACCACCGAACAGTTATTCCCCGACCCGCTTATCCAGACGGAATTCGATTTCGGCGGGTCATTCGAGGTCCCCATTGAGATGCGGGCTTACGCACGGACGTTGCATCGAGGAACGGGCTGCCCCTTGCATGACGGCCCGAAGCGGGATATTATCTAACTAACTGGTTAATTAGAGGAAGATTGGATCGAAAGGCAATGACGGCGCAATTACGATCGAGAGCGGTCTCGAGCACTTTAGCGGCTGCTAAGCGCATCGGTGCCGGTAGCAAACGTTTGGGCAGTACTCGCTTTGGGACGCGGGGGCAGCCGGAGGAGAGCCGGGCAGCCATTTTGAAGGCGGCGGTTGGGGAATTCGCCGAGCACGGCGTGGCGGGCGCACGGACGGATGCGATTTCCCGGGCCGCGCATGTGAACAAGGCGCTGCTTTACTACTACTTTAAAGACAAAGATGCGCTGTACGAAGCGGTGCTGGAGCACGTGTTCAGCGGACTGCGGGAGCGGGTGGTGCCGGTGCTCGAAAGCAAGCTGCCACCGCGGGAGAAGATGCTCGCATATTTGGGGGTGTATTTCGATTACATCGCGGCGAACCCACGTTTTCCGCGGGTAGTGCAGGCGGAGTGGACACGGTCTCCCGGGAAGCAGTCGGCGCGCATGGAACACATTGCGCGGGAATACTTCCGGCCGATTTATCAGAGACTGGTGGAAGTGTTGCAGGCGGGGATGGAGGCGGGAGACTTTCGCCGGGTGAATCCGATGGATTTTCTGCCGTCGATGGTGGCAGTGATCGTGTTCTATTTCAGCGCGGCACCGGCAATGAAGGCGCTGATGAAGGTGGATCCGCTGTCGGCGGAACGGATCGCGGAGCGGCGAGCGTTTGTGCTGGATTTCATTTCGGCGGCGTTGTTTGCCAGGGCTTGATCGAGGTGAAGGCGCCGAGGATGTGGCGCTGCCAGCCGCGCTGCCGAGCTTCGCTCGGCTTGGACGGGCGACGCCCGTCCCCACACGAGCTCCGTGACGCGGGTTTCTAGGAGATGGTGATGAGTGCTCGGAATAAATTTTTGATTGTGCTGGGAGCCATCGTGGCGATTGCTTCGGGGTATTACTTTTTCTCTACGCCGAGTGGGAATGATCTGGTGTTGGTCGGGACAGTGGATGCAAACCAGATCGTGGTGAGTCCGCAGGTGGCGGGGCGCATCTCGAAGCTGTTGGTGGAGGAAGGGACGCAGGTAAAACAGGGAGACCTGATCGCATTGCTGGATCCGTCGGAACTGGAAGCGCAGGAGCGGGCTGCGGCGGCCACCATCTCAAGTCTACGATCGAAGGTGAGCGAGAGCCGGTACACGCACCAGTCCATGAAAGGGTCGACGTCGAGCGATGTGGCAATCTCGCAGGCCCGTCTGGCGTCCTCGCGCGCGCAACTGGCGCAGGCGGAAGCGACGTTGACGCGGGTGGAGAGCGACAGCCGGCGAATCATTGGGCTGGCGCAGGCGGGGGTGGCGTCGGAGATGGAGAAGGTGCAGGCAGAAGCGAACTTGAAGGCGCAGCAAGCCAGTGTGCAGGCGCTGAAGGATCAGGTGAACGCCGCGCAGGCGGACTTGAATTCGGCGATCGCGCGCACGAAGCAGGCCAATGCGGCCGAGAGTACGGTGGCGTCGACGCGGGCGCAGGTCGCGAATGCGGAGGCGCAATTGAAGGAAGCGGAGGTGCGGCTCGGTTACACGAAGATTTACGCGCCGGCGACGGGGACGGTTCTGGTGCGGGCGGCGCGCGAAGGCGAAGTGGTGAATGCGGGGCAGGCGATCGTGACGGTGGTGGATTTCAGCGACACCTGGGTGCGGGCCGCGATTCCGGAGACGGACGCGGACCACATTGGCTTTGGCGACACTCTGCGGGTGCGGCTGCCGGGTGGGACGGTGGTGCCGGGCAAGGTTTTTTACAAAGCGGCGGAGGCGGAGTTTGCCACACAGCGCGATGTGGGGCGGCGGAAGCGCGACATCCGCACGATTGTGTTGAAGGTGCGGCTGGAGAATCCCAAGGGAGCGTGTGTGCCAGGGATGACGGCGGAAGTGCTGGTGGCGCCATCGCAATTGAAGGGGTCGGCGGAACCGAAGAACGCCGAGGCGGCGGGGAAGCCATGAACACGGATGTGAACAAGACGAATGGCGCGCCCGTTTCAGCTTCGGAGTTCGCGAAGAGCGAAGTAGCGGCGGATGCTCCGAATATGATCGAAGTCTCGCACATCGTAAAGAAGTACGGGGACTTCACTGCGGTCGACGACGTGTCGTTCCAGGTAAAAGAGGGCGAGATTTTCGGGCTCCTGGGCCCGAATGGCGCGGGAAAATCGACGCTGATCCGGATGATGACCACGCTGATCCCAATCACGGCGGGAGCGGCGCGGATTGCGGGACATGACGTTGGCAAAGAGCCGGGTGCGGCGCGGCGCACGATTGGGGTGATCCCGCAGGCGCTGACCAGCGATCTGGATTTGACCGTCGAAGAGAACATGAGCATTTACGCGAAGCTCTATGACGTGCCGGCAAAACGGCGCAAAGAAGCAATTGAGGAGCTATTGGAGACGGTGGACTTGACGAAGTGGCGGACAGCGCAGACCAAGACGCTGTCGGGCGGTATGCGGCGGCGCCTGGAAATTGCGCGCGGGCTGGTGCACAGTCCGAAGATTTTCTTTCTGGATGAGCCGACCACGGGGCTCGATCCGGTATCGCGGGTGGCGGTGTGGGAGATGCTGACCGCTATCAAGGCGCAGCGCAAGCTGACGGTGCTGATCACGACGCACTACATGGACGAGGCGGACCGGCTGTGTAACCGGATCGCGATCGTGGATCACGGGAAACTGGTGGCCCTGGATTCGCCCGAGGCATTGAAGGCGAGTATGCCGGGATCGAACGTGATCGAGGTGCAGTTCGACAATCCTCCGGCGGACTGGGAACAAAAGCTGCGAGGGCTGTCCGACGTGACCTCCGTCCAGAGCGTGGGCGCGGGCATGTACCGCGTCCTGACCGCCAACGGCTCGCGCACGACCACGCAACTGGTGGAAATGGCGGTTGCGGCCGGCGTGCCGGTGCGCACGCTTTCGGTGCAAAACACAACATTGGACGATGTGTTCGTCCACTACACAGGGCGGCAGTTGCGGGATGAGTTGGTGAAAGCCTACTCGTTCGTGATGCCGGACAGCCCGGGGTTGCGACCATGAATCGGACGATGGCGATTATCGAGCGCGAGATGCGCAAGTTCTTCCGTTCGCCGGCACTGATGATGGTGTCGATGATTTTCCCACTGGTGCAGTTGATAGTGCTGGGGAACGCGTTCGGGGGAAAGATCCGCGACGCCAAAATGGGCGTCGTGGATGGAGACCACGGAACGCAGGCGATTCGGATCAAGGAAGCGTTCGATTCGGTACGCGCGACTTCGCGCACATTCGTAGCGGTCCAATATGACGACGAGGTGCGGGCGCGGGAAGACGTGCGCGACGGAAAGATTCAGGGGGCGGTGATTATTCCGCCGCAATACTCGGCGCGAGTGTACGAGAGAAACCGGCCACGGATCGCCCTGATCGTGGACAACAGCGACAACTTCATGAGCTCGACTCTGGAGGAGAAGCTGGCGGGCGTGACCGAGGCTTTGAATCAACCGAACATCGAGCCGCGGCTGTTGCAACAGACCGCGCTCGACGTTGTGGAGCTGTATCCGTATATCGAGTATATGAAGTATCTGCTGCCGGGGTCGATCGCGCTGGCGATGTTCGTTTCGGCGATGATCGGCGGCGGGATGCTGTACATCGACGACAAGGCACGTGGGATCCACGAGGGATATCTAGTTACTCCGATCACGAAGGCGGAGTTGGTTTTCGGGCTGAATGGCGCGGGTGCGATCAAGGGCGTGCTGACCGGAGTGGTCATTACGATGATCGGGTCGCTCATTGCGGGCGTGGGGACGATTTTCAATCCGCTCACCATGCTGGGATTGTTGGGGATGATCGTGGCGACGGCGTCGGCGTTCAATTGCATGATGTTTCTAATGATGGTGCGAGTGGAGGATCCCCTGGTGCCGCGCGCGACATTCGGGATTCTCAACACGCTGTTGTTTTTCCCGAGCGGATCGATTTATCCGGTGCAGGCGTTTCCGGCTTGGCTGCAGGCGATTGCGAAGGTGGATCCGTTTACGTATGCGGTGCATGGGTTCAAGTCGCTGCTTCTGAAGGAAACTGGGCTGGGCGCCATTTTGCCGGATCTGTTGTATTTATCGATCTTCGCGGTGCTGGCGATGGCGCTGGCGGTGCCCTTGTTCAAGAGGACGCTGTAGGGATTGCAAAAGTTAGTCTCGTGTCCCGCTGGTTCACCCCACATTCGGGCTGCATCTTGAGCAAAGCAAAGACCCATGCAATCCGGAGCCAAATCCATGGGGCCTTCGCTTCGCTCAGAGGGCAGGCTCGCGAGACGCTGTTCTCCACCCTTGCTGATGTTATTCATTCGCGGCGTGGCGCCTGGGTTTTTGCCTAACGTAGCGCGCGAAGATTGCGGAAATCTGTGCGATCTCCTCCTCATTCAACCTCACAGCGCTGCCCAGTTTTTTCAAGGCTGCGTTGAGGGTGGCAGGCTGTCCCTGTGTCAGTTCCGTTAATTGCTGCCACTCTCGCGCGACGGGGGTGCGCTCGTCGGTGTCGGCGTCTTCGCAAAACTGCTCGGCGGCTTCGGAGGGAGTTCCGTACTCGTCGGCGACATCCTCGTGGAAGTAGCCCCGCAGGAACGTGTGCAGGGTTGGGAACTTGGCGGCGCTGATTTCTAGCTTCGGGTTGGAAACTTTGGCGTCCATTAGCGGCACTCCGGATAAGAAGTCAAAACGTAGTAACTGGAAGGCGGATCGTATTTCAGCACGACCAGGGCGTGCGAGCAAGGGCGAGATTGACTCTCGCCGCGGTTGATGGTGCGTCCGATGGGCTGGTTGGAGCCGTAATCGAGGACTAGGTTGGGATGGCCGCCGCGGCGGTTGAGCCAGTGCCGGATGCGGTCCTGGGACTGGGCGATGGCCGCGCCCACGGCCCGCTCGGCAGTGGCGCGGTCGGTGTACGTGGATGCGCCGGAAATGTTGCGTTCCTGTTGGAGGCGTTCGAGAAGTTGCCCATCGGTGCGGCCAACGTGCCTACGAAGGATGTGGCTGCCGGCGGCTTCGTCCTGGCTGAGATCGCGGGCGGGGCCGATAGGGAATGCAGCTCCCGACCGGTTAGACTGCTCGGCAGCGGCCGCGCTGGCGCCATTGGTGGAACTGGGAGGCTGGCAGGTGCCGAGCCCGCCCAAGGCCACAGCAAAAACGGCCAGAATCAGTGAAAGTCTCGCCATTCAGTCGCAGACCACGCCTTCGGGCAAAGTCTCTCGGTAAAGGTTCCGAAATTGTGCTACTAAACAGGGTGTGCGGGCAAGTCTGCTGGACTATTTGGACGACTTCGCAGCCTGGGGCGGCGAGTGCGCCTACGTATATCCGCGGGGATACCGGCGCCAGCGCTGGAGCTACCGGCAGGTAGCCGAGGCTGCGCATCGTTTTGCCCGCGAGTTGCGGGCCCGCAACGTGGGACGGGGAGACGCGGTGTTGCTGTGGTCTCCGAATTGTGCGGAGTGGGTCGCGGCGTTCTTTGGATGCGCCCTTTGCGGGGTGATTGCCGTTCCGATCGATGACGGCGCGAGCCCGGAGTTCGCGCGCCGGATCGGCGCGCAGGTGCGAACCCGGCTGGTGCTGTGCCCTCGCGATCGGGCGGCGATATTCGGCGGAATCACGGCCATGGATTCCACCGAGTTTCTGGCGGCGATTTCGCGGCACTCGGCAGAGGCGTTTCGGCCGGTCGAGATTCAACCGTCAGAGACGCTGGAGATCGTCTTCACTTCGGGCACGACGGCTGAGCCTAAGGGAGTAGTGCTGAGCCATGCCAATGTCCTCGCCAACGTCACGCCGCTCGAAACCGAGATCAGAAAATATTTGCGCTACGAGCGGCTGGTGCATCCGATTCGTTTCCTGAGCCTGCTGCCGCTGAGTCATGTCTTCGGACAATTTCTGGGAATTTTTCTGCCCCCGCTGTTGGGCGGCACGGTGGTGTTCGAGCAGACGCTCAATCCGACGGACGTTATGGCGGCCATCCGGCGAGAGCGCGTCTCGGTGCTGGTGGCGGTGCCCAGAATGATTGAGTCGCTGAAGCAGAAGATTGAGCGGGATCTTGAAGACAACGGCCGCATGAAGAGCTTTGCCGAGCGCTGCCACCGGGCGGACAAACAGCACTATCTGCGCCGCTGGTGGACCTTCCGAGACATTCGCCGCCAGTTCGGCTGGAAATTCTGGGCAATGATCAGCGGCGGTGCGGCTCTGGACCGGGAGACGGAACAATTCTGGCGTCGCCTGGGATATGCACTGATTCAAGGGTACGGGCTGACCGAAACGACGTCGCTGATCAGCGTGAACCATCCATTCCGTCTAAGCCGGGGTTCGATCGGGAAGGTCTTGCCGGGGCGCGAGATTCGACTGGCGGAAGATGGCGAAATTCTGGTGCGCGGCAGCGGCGTCGCCACCGGCTACTGGAACGGGCACGAACTGCAGCCGGTAACTGGCGAAGAAGGTTGGTATCGCACCGGCGACCTGGGAGCGGTGGACCAGGATAACAATCTGTTTTTCAAAGGCCGGAAAAAGGAAGTGATCGTTACGCCCGCGGGCATGAATGTTTATCCCGAAGACCTGGAAGCGGCGCTGAGGGACCAGAAAGAAGTGCGCGACTGCGTGGTGGTAGGCCTGGAACGCGGGGGAAACGCCGAGCCGTGCGCGGTCTTGATTCTGCGTGAACGCGACGCGGACGCGGAGCCAGTGGTGAAGCGGGCCAACCAGGCGCTGGCCGAATATCAGCGGATACGCACTTGGTTCGCGTGGCCGGAAGAAGATTTTCCGCGAACTTCGACGCAGAAGGCGCGACGGAATGTGATCCGCGAGGCGGTCGAGGCAGGGTTGCGAAGCCGTACGGGCGTGGGCGCCCGTGCCTCAACGGATGGCGCTCGCGTCTCCATTGCTGGCGCCAGCCCGCTAGCGGAACTGCTTTCCAGAGTGACTGGACGCGCTCCGCAGACGCTTGTTTCTGGGACGGATTTGGAAAGCAGTCTGGGCTTGACTTCGCTGGAACGCGTGGAACTTCTGGGAGCGCTCGAAGATCGTTATCAGGTGGATCTGAGCGAGGCCCAGTTCGCCAGTGCGGCGACGGTCGGCGATCTCGAAAAGCTTCTGCAGGGGGAGCGGGGCGAACGTAGGGAGTATCACTACCCGCGATGGGCACTGCGCTGGCCGGTGAAGTGGCTGCGGCTGGCGGCGCACTATCTGCTGATGCGTCCGGCGATGCTGATTCTGGGGTGGCCCCGCATCGTCGGACGGGAAAACCTGTGCGGGGTACGTGGGCCGCTGCTGGTCGTCTCGAACCATGTTTCCGACGTGGATGTGGGTTTTATCCAAACTGCGCTGCCGCGGCGCATCCGGCACTGGCTGGCCACGGCTGCGGGCGGAGAGGCGCTGGAGGCGCTCCGATCGCCGGCGGCGGATCGGCCGTGGTTTGGGCGGATCTACGACCGGATGCAATGGACACTGGGCATCGCGCTGCTGAATTTGTTTCCGTTGCCGCGACAGTCCGGATTCCGCCAAAGCTTTGCGTACGCGGGAGAGGCCGTTGATTGTGGGTATAGCGTCCTCGTTTTTCCAGAGGGGAGACACACGGAAGATGGCAAGCTTTGTCCGTTCCGGGCAGGTGTAGGACTGCTGGCCAACAACCTGCGCCTTCCGGTTCTGCCCATGCGCATTGACGGCCTGTACGCGATCAAGAAGGCGGGCAGGAAATTGGCCGCGCCGTGGAGGATTCAAGTGCACATCGGCAAACCGATGAAGTTTCCGCCCGACAGCGATCCGGCGGAGATTGCGCGGGAGCTGCAGGAGATGTTGGAAGGGATCTAGACTTAGCCTACTAGCTAAGCTAGGTGATGTGCGAGAGTTCTTCCTGGATGCCGCCGTCCCTTGGCGCCGGCATCGCACCCACGCGGCTTGCCACCCAGGCTCCCATGCGGTTGGCGGTCTCATTCATCCGGGCGAGGGGCGCCCCCTGCAGATACTCGTTCACCAGGGCTGCGGTAAACGCATCCCCGGCTCCAATCGCATCTCCGATCCGGATGCGGTATCCCGGATGCTCATCCAGCCTGTGGTGGTTAATCAGCAGGCTGCCGCGGCACCCGCGCGTTACGCAGATCAGTTTCAGGCCGTGTAACTGGGCCAGCGAGTCCGCGGATGCGATTTCGTCGCGATGCTGAAGCCCGAACATCCGCATGATTCGGGGCAATTCTTCGTGATTGAGCTTCACAATGTCGGCGAGCTTCATCGATTCCGCGAGGATTTCCTTCGAGTGAAACTGCTGACGGAGGTTGACGTCGAAGATCCGCACGGCGTCTTCTCTTGCCGTGCCCAGGAACTGACGTATAGTCGCGCGGCTCGCCGGAGCCCTCTGGGCGAGCGATCCGAAACAGATGGCGTCCGATTGCGTCGCCACATGTTGCCACGCGGGGGTCCACTCCAGAAAATCCCAAGCCACGCCTTCGGCGATCTCAAACCGTGGCTGCCCGGCAAGATCCACCTCAACCTGCACGGTGCCGGTCGGGTGCACAGGATCGGCTTGGATGAGAGCGGTGCCCACCCCTAGCTTTGCCAACCGCTGCACGGCCTCGTTGCCGAGAGCGTCGCTGCCGATGCGGCTGGCGACGATGCTCTCATTGCCGAGCAGCGTCGAGATGTATGCGAAGTTCGAAGGCGCGCCCCCCAGTTGCTTCCCATTGGGCAGCATGTCCCAAAGAATCTCGCCCAGCCCGACGATCGTGTAACGTTGACGGGTCATCAGTGTGAACGCCGGTTGAAAGGACCGTCGATTGCTATTTGGGCCGCCGAACTGCGGATCCCTCGCTTTGCGCGGGATGACAACAGCGGTCGCCGGTACATGTTCAAAGTCGCCACCCCCGCATCTACGGCTGAGCGTTCTGCTTTACCTGTAACCGCTCCGCGGTTTTCAATTCTTGCTCGGCTTCTTCTTTCCTGCCCATGTCGCGGTAGGTCTGTCCCAACAGGTGGTGAGTTATGGGGTTGTTCGGATCCATAGCGGCAGCACGCCGCAGCGCCCGCACCGCCAGTTCGAACTCACCTTTTTTCTCCAGAACCTTTCCCATCAGGATGTAGGGCCCGGTCGAAGTTGCATCCAGCCAGATCGAGCGCTGCAGCAGGCGCTCAGCATCGTCAAACTTCTGAATGCGCGAGTAAGCGTCGGCCAGCTTGTAATAAGCATTGGCATTGGCGGGATTCAGGCTCAGCTCCTTCTGGAGCTGCTCGACCGCTTCCGGAACGCGCGACTTATAAAGATACAACTCACCCAGCATCAGGTGCGCCCCGGGAAGCTTCGGATCGAGCGTCGCCGCCTTCTGCGCATACTCTTCCGCCACCGGATCGAATTCCTGCCGCAACAGCATGCGCGCTGTAAACAGATAACTGGCCGCCGAATCCGCCGGTACGTCAAACATGCGCGCGAATGCCGTGCGAGCCTTGGGATAATCCTTGGTCTGGATGTAGCAGACTCCAAGGATGTAAGCGGCGTCCACGTTGGCGCGCGGATACCACGACTGAACTTTTTCGAGATAGGGAATAGCGTCCGCAGGACGGCCCGCCAGATACGAGGAGAGACCGAGGAGTTGGGTGGTCTCGCGGTCCTCTTTGTCCTCGTCTAAAGCCTTTTTGAGAGCAGCGATTGCCTGCTGGAAGTTGCCCTTTGCGTAGTAAGCGGTCCCCAACTCGCGCGCGATCCCTTTCAAGCCGGATTGCGCCGCCGAGAGTTGCTGGAGTTCCGCAATTGCCTGATCGTATTTGCCTTGCTGAACTAGTTTTCTTGCCGCCAGGAACTCCGAGGTGGGCGCTTCCGTGGCGAGCTTGGCCGGGGGCGGCTTGAGATCCTTGGGCTCTTGTGCGACGGGCGCTTGTCCGGCGGCCAGCGCCGAGGCCAGCAGGATCATGGCAAGGAATTTCTGCGGGAACATAGCGGTCACCAGAACCTCTGCCCCGATTAAAGCACAAAAAATGAGGGAGTCTGATAAGACTCCCTCCGAAGAAACCCCGTCATACACCGGGTCTAGAAATTGAACCGCACTGCCCACTGCAGGCCGCGCATGCTGGTTCCGTTTTCGAGGCCCGTAATCTTACCGTTGTTGCCGCCCTGGCAGTCGATGCAGGTGTTGCCGCCGCTGTTCGCACTGAAGTTGTACACCGGGTGATTGAACACGTTGAAGGCATCAAACACAAACTTAGCTTTGACCCTCTCCGTGATCGAGAAGTTCTTCGACACCGACAGATCGGAGTAGAAGCCCGCCGGTCCGTGGAATGAGTTCCGGCCGATATTACCCAGATTCCCGGCTCCCGGATCGGAGAATGCTCCCCCCGTGTTGGCAGTGATGTCTGAAATTGGCGTGAAGAACGTGATGGTGCGGCTGGCCACGTCCAAACTGCCCACTCCCGTGTGGAACGAGCCTGAACCCTTGTTCGGGCGGCAGATGCCTACGTCCTCTTCGGAGTTGCAGTTGCTAAAACTGGGCGTCCACGGCAAACCGCTGCTCCAGTTGGTGGTGTTGCTCAACTGCCATCCACCCACCAGAACGTCCAAGCCCCTGCTGATATCCCCCATGTACGTCTTGCCTTTACCGAAGGGCAATTCGTAGACGGTGTTGATCACAAACACGTGGTTGCGGTTGAAATCGACCGGCCCATACGCGATCGGATGGCTGATCGCATAATAGTTACTGTCATAGTTGTTTGCGTGCGAGAAGGTGTAGTGCGTCAGGAACTGCAGACCCTTGGCGAACCGCTTATCCACTTTGACCTCAAACGCGTTGTAAGTGCTGGCGGCGTCGTTGCCGTAGTAGTTGCCCAAGCCGAATGGGATCTCGGGGAAGAGCGGGCGACGTTCGTTCGCGGTCAGCGACGTGCCAAAGCCGACAATAGAAACCGGGTTCACGTCGTAGTTAGGTCCATTGCCCGCGAAGCCGTGCGTGCCCTTGCTGCCCACATAAGACACTTCCGCGGAAATGGTGTTCGTGACCTGCCGTTGGACGGTGACATTCCAGGCATCCACCGCCGGCAAGACCTGCTTGGGCGGACGGATGTGCGTGCCGGAAACCTCCGGACCCAAGAGTGTAAATGGGATCAGGCCGTCCGAGTTGATATCTCCGTCGTGGAAATTCGGCGCGATGGGCCCCTGCTCCAGAGTAAATATCGGAACTAAACCATCCGAAGCGCCCGGGATGACGTTGCTGGCCTGCAGGTTCTGTTTCAACAGAACCGGCAGGTTCTGGGTCACCGTGTGTCCGAAGTTCGAGCCGAACACGCCGATATCAAAGCTGCGGCCGTAGCCGGCGCGAATGACGGTCTTAGGAGTCAATTGGTACGCGATGCCCAGGCGTGGAGCAAAGGCATTCAGCTTGTTGTCGACATTGCCGTTCAAGCCGATACCGCCCACACCAGCCACCCGGATGGCGCCCGTCCCACCCAGATCGGTAATATTGGCGAAGCCGCCGGCGCCTTTTGCGTTCACCGACTCAGGGAAGTAGATTTCCCAGCGCAACCCATAGTTGACGGTCAACTTGGAGGTCGCTCTCCAGGTATCTTGCCCGTAGAAGAACCAGCGCTTCTGCCGCTCCGCTGGGGAACCACCGCTGGCAGGGTTGTTCGCATAGCGTTGCAGCTGCGAAACTTCGCCCAGCAGGAACGTCGCCAAGTCAATACCACCGGAACCTTGGTTGGAGGTGACCTGGTGGTTGAAGCTGTATTCCCCGGTGCGGTTGTTGTCGCTGGGGAGGCGCAAGTTCATGGCATAGCGGATGTCAGCGCCAAACTTGAACTGATGGTTGCCATGCACTTTCGTCCAGTTATTGACAAACTGGAATTGCTGCTCACTTTCCGTCAGCGGGCAGTTGCAACGGCCCACGCCCAAGCCATCGCCGAATTGGGAGAGTGTGCCGTCCATCAGAAAAGCGCCTAGGCCCGCCGTCTTAGGATCACTTGTGTTCGCGTTCGGGATGCCTAAGTCAGTCATCGGAGTCCCGCCGTCCGGTTTCGAGGCCACCGGATTATACTTGAAGTAGCCAAACCGGAAGTCCATTAGCAGGGAAGAACTGAACGTCTTGTTGAAGCCAGTCGCCAGGCTGTAGTTGTGTGTAATGGAACTGCCGGACAAGCCGAACTTTCCCGTACCCGAGCCACCCAAGTCGCCGAGCATCCCCTTGCCCGACAGCTTGAAATACGAGAGGCTAAACCTCCCGAAGACGGACATCGTCGCACTGTGCGAGTAATCGATGCGGGTGTCAAAGCTATTACTGCTGAATGGACCGGAGCCGGAGCCTACAAAGTTATTGAAAAGATTCCCGTTCTGGGGATCGGGGAACTTGGCCAAGATCGCAGCTGCTACCGGCGAGATCCTGTCGATGGGGATGAGGTTGCCGGCAAACGCGGTTCGAACACCACCGTTGCCCACTCCAGGAGTGCCCGTGTTAGGATCAAAAACCTGCCCTCCGCCGCTGACGCCGGAACCTGGGGTCGAGTACTCGCTCAGGTTGCAGAAGCCAGGGGTTGCGCTGGTGGCATTGGTCGCCGGGTTGCAAGACGACAAAACTGTAGCCGTTGGAAGCGTGAATTGGGAGCTGATGCCGTTGGTCTCTCGCGTGCCTTGGTAGTCGCCGAAAAAGAACAGCTTGTCCTTGATAATGGGGCCGCCGATCGTGCCGCCAAACTGTTGCCACTTGGCCTGAGGGAGCGCCTTCCCGGGATCTTGCGTGAACGGGTCGCGCGCCTGGAACCCGTCCGAGCGGAGGAAGTAGAATCCGCTGCCGTGAAGCTGGTTGCTGCCCGACTTGGTTACTCCTGTGACCAGGCTGGCCACGGCCTTGCCGAATTCTGCGTCGTAGTTCTGCAACGCGACCTTGGCTTCTGTAACGGCGTCCAGGTTGGGATTGATCACGATAATCCCGAGAATCGGATCCTGGTTATCGGTTCCGTCAAGTTCGAATCCGGTGCCGCTGAAATGTTGCCCTTGCGAGAAGATCTGCTGGCCTGCCTGCGGATTCTCGGTGGCGGCGTGGGCCCAGCCCACCAACTTCTGCGAGCCCGGCGACAGCAGTTGAATTTGCGTGAAGTTGCGGTTGAGGATGGGCAGGTCCTCCACATACTTCTCGTTGAAGGAGACCGCCACGTCGGCGCGGTCCGTTTTCAACTGGGGCGCCTCACCGGTGACCTCGACAGTCTCTGAAGTTCCGCCAACCTGGAACTGCAGATCCACGCGAGCATTGGAGTCCACGTTGACGATTACGCCCTTCTGCTGGCTGATCTTGAAACCCGGCGCTTCCACCCGAACGGTGTAGGTACCCGCGATCAGGTGGCCGGCGGAATAGTTCCCACTCTCGTTGGTGGTGGTTGTATCGGAAGTGCCTTTCCCCTCGTCGAGGACCGACACCTTCGCATTCGCGACCGCCGCACCTTGCGGGTCGGTCACCGTGCCGATGATGCCGCCGTACACCGCTTGTGCTTGCGCGGGTTGTGGGGTGAACGTCGCCAGGCAGATACCCAGGCTTACTATCACGGCAATGGTAATTTGCTTCGCCATTTCTACTTCCTCCGCGTGTCTCGTTTCGTTGGGCCGGATTGTCCGGAATCGCGCTTTGGTTCTCGCAAAGCTGAAGGGCAAGATGAGAGCGCCACCCGGCCCGATTTCGAACCGGGTCTCGTCATTTTTCTCCGAACGCGAGATCAAGGCGTTCTCCCATCTTTGCCATAACGGGCAATGGGTGGGCATCTCCTCTAACTCAAAAATGGAAGCTTGGTGTCCCCACACCTTTGCCGGATTTCAGAAAATTACTCGTGAAGAACTTGTGTTGTCAACATATAAATGCAGTCTAATCAGCAATATGGAACTTTGTAGTCGGATGGTCTTTGGGAATACAATATTGCGTAGTGGTTTTGTACTAGTTGGGCGCGAGTTTGAAGAGCGAATCCAACTCCGCGGCGCGTTGAAACTCGGGCTTCGCCTCAGCCGTAAGGCCTTTTCTTTGTAAAGCTTGCCCAAGATAGAAGTGAGCCGGTGCGTAGCTGGGAACCTGCTGGATGGCGGATCGAAACTGGGAAATGGCCCCGTCCAAGTCTCCAGCATTTAGTAGGCGGCGTCCGGAGTTGGTTGAGAAGATTGCGGCTTGCAGCGCATTGCTAGATTTGGCGATCTCGGCCCCGAGTTTGCTTTCGGCGGCGGCGCCTTCCGCGTCGCCCAGTTGGCGCAGCACGGCAGCGAGCGTAGTGTGGGCGCCGGCGAAATCGGGCTGCAGGCGGATGGCCTCGCGAAGAGCGTCGGCGGCTTCCGGTAATTTCCCTTGTTGTTTAAGAACGGTGCCTAGAGTGTAGTGAGCTTCGGCATAGTCGGGCCGAACCTTGATGGCAGATCTTAGTTTGTCGGCAGCGCGCGCAAACTCTCCTTGCTGCCAGAAGATGACGCCGAGCGTGTAACGAACGTCAGCCTGCGCGGGATCAAGCTGGGCCGCTTTCTGTAACTCGACGATGGCCGCGGGCAGATCGTCTTTGAGTTTTAACGCGAGTCCTAAGTTGTAATGCAGGGTGGCATCGCTGGGCGCGCCATGTAGAGCGGTTTGAAACTCGCGAATCGCGGCGTCGAAGTCGGCGCGCTGCAAATACGCGATGCCGAGATTGCCGCGAAAGTCGCTGTCTCCGGGTTTGAGGCGCAATGCCGCTTCGAACTCGGGCACCGCGGCGGGGGCGTCTCCGGACTGAATCAAAGCCAGGCCGAGATTATTGTGCGCGTCGGCATTGTCGGGTTGAGTTTTGATGACTTGGCGAAACGCAGAAGCGGCTCCGACGACATCTCCTTTTCTCTGCAGAGCGAGACCGAGCTGGGTTTGGGCTTCGGGGAAGTCGGGCTGCAGTTTGACCGCGGCCGTCCACTCCTGGATAGCGCCTTCGGAGTCGCCCTTGTCAGCACGCACGCGGGCGAGATAGTAATGCGCCTGGGCATTGTCCGGAGCGAGTTCCACCGCGCTCTGCAGCAATCGCCCCGCTTCATCGAGAGAGCGCTGCTTCCAGCGCAGCACTCCGAGATGAAACTTCGCGGCTGCGGATCGGGGCTGGAGGCGGAGCGCCTCGACAAATTCTGTGCCGGCCGCGTCGAGTTGCGCATTCTGGACCAGCAGCACGCCGAGTTCATCGCGCAAATCGGGACGTTGAGGGTCGAGTTGACTGGCTTTGCGCAGTTCGGCGATGGCGGCATTCAGATCCTGCTGGAAGCTTAAGGCGCGGCCGAGGGTGCGATGGGCCTCGGCGTCGCTGGGCGCAAACTTGACGGCGGTACGCGCTTCATTTACGGCGTCGTCCTTGTCTCCCTTGGCGGACAGCGCGTTGGCGAGATTGATGTGCGCTTGCACGAAGTCTGTCTTCAGCCGGAGTGCGGTACGAAATTGCGCGATGGCGTCATCGATCTTTCCAGTGGACATCAGCACCCAGCCCAGCGAGTTGTGGCCTTCCGGGGCGTTGGGCGCGAGCCGCACGACTGTCTCGAAGTCCGCGCGCGCCGCATCCAAATTGCCTTGTTGCAAGGAACGAATCCCTTGCTTGTAGAGGTTGTCGATCGCCGATTTGTCCGGTGCCTTTTGCGCCAGAGCGGGCACAGCGAGCGTGAGGAAGAGCAGCGTTTCCCAAACACGCATTTTTGTTGAAGTCACGGAAATCAAAGGACGTGCCCGCAAAGACAGAATTAGAGAGTGCTTTCACAAATCTTACTATGCTTGCTCGGCCGCTGGTTTCTTAACGAGGTCCAGGAGCGCGGGCCCGCCTTGACCCCTTCTCGCTGTGGGCCATACCATGCACTTGGGGTTACACGTTTGGCGCCGTATTTTCGTTATCACTCGAACTGGTTTCCATGGGCAGTTTTGCCGGTCCTGATCGCGTTGTGCGGATGCATCTCCGCTCAGAGCAAGCCCGCTCCTCCCAAAAACGCCGTCGCATATTTCACAGACGTGGCCCAAAAAGCCGGGCTGACGATGATGGACGTGTTTGGCGGCAAGGATACGAAGAAATACATCATTGAAACGACCGGTACGGGCGTGGCCATTTTCGATTACGACAACGACGGATGGCCCGACATTTTCATCGTCAACGGAACGACTCTCGAGGGGTTCCCCGAAGGCAAAGGTCCGACCAACCACCTTTATCGCAACAATCATGACGGGACGTTCACCGATGTCACCGTCAAGGCTGGACTGAGCGCGACGGGCTGGGGGCAAGGCGCTTGCGTTGGCGACTATGACAACGACGGGTGGGAAGATCTCTACGTCACTTACTACGGGAAGAACCGCTTGTATCACAACCAGGACGGCGTGTTCACCGAAGTCGCGGAAAAAGCTGGCGTGGCGGGCACGGGGAAGGCGTGGGGCACGGGGTGCGCGTGGCTCGACTACGACCGCGACGGCCATCTCGATCTGATGATCGCAAACTACGTGGACTTTGATCTTTCCACGGCGCCGGCTCCCGGAGATCGGCCATCGTGCATCTGGAAAGGGGTGCCGGTGATGTGCGGGCCACGTGGACTCGCGGGGGCGAAGAACATCCTGTACCACAATCGCGGGGACGGCACTTTCGAGGACGTTACCAGGAAAGCACACATCGACCAGACCGATGGCCACTACGCGTTCAGCGTTTCGACTTTCGATTTCGATGACGACGGCTGGCCCGATATCTATGTCGCTTGCGACAGCACTCCGAGCATTCTCTATCGCAACAATCGTGACGGCACTTTTACCGACATCGGCGTAACGGCGGGCGCGGCGTTCAATGAAGACGGGCGCGAGCAGGCGGGTATGGGGTCGACCATTGGCGACTACAACGGCGATGGCCGGCTTGATATTTTCAAAACAAATTTCTCCGACGATACTTCGACTCTCTATCGCAACAACGGCGATGGCACATTTGACGACGTGACCTCCGCCGCCGGGCTTGGCCTCTACACCAAATACCTGGGGTGGGGGACGATGTTTTTCGACTTCGATAACGATGGGTGGCCCGACCTGCTGCTGGCCAACGGGCATGTCTATCCCGAGGTCGATAAGCAGCATCTTGGCAGCGACTACGAAGAGCCGCGCATTCTCTACCACAATCTTGGCAAGGGCTCGTTTGCCGATATATCCGCGGATGCTGGGCCTGGCATCACCACGCACGCTTCTTCGCGCGGCCTCGCGGTGGGCGATCTTTGGAACGATGGCAAGTTGTCGGCGGTGATCAGTAACATGAACGAGCCGCCCAGTTTGCTGGCGAATCAGGTGCGCTCGCCGAATCATTGGATCGCAATCCGCACCGTAGGGACGAAATCGAATCGCGATGGCGTTGGGGCGCGAATTTCCGTAAAAGTTGGCGCGCGAACGCTGGTGGATGACGTGCGCAGCGGATCGAGCTACAGCTCGAGCAGCGACATGCGCGTTCACTTCGGATTGGGCTCGGTGTCGAAGGTGGATTCGGTTCAGATTCGCTGGCCGAGCGGCTTGCTGGAACGGTTCGACAAGGTATGGGTGGATGCGATCCAGGCATTGAAGGAAGGATCGGGATCGGCGGTTGCCGCGGAGGCGAAGAAACCATTCTGAGGAGGGCGATGAGCGGGCCTCCATTAGGATTATCATCCTGTCTCTAACGACGGTGTCCGTTGTCAAGACCTTTTTGGCAACACTTCGCCGTGGGCGCCAGAAGGTTTGGTTCGAGCGCCACTTTGTCTGGTTGTGAATCTCGCGGGGGACGCAGGGTCCCACCATCCATCTGTTCGGTCCGTGCTCCCATGATTCTGACTTCGAACTCCCCGCTCGTCGGGGAGGCCGGCTGCCCACTCAAGCGGTCGGTGCTAGCTTTCGACCACAGAATGACTCGGGCTCGCCGACACCATCGCCCTGCACAGTTGCACGTACGTCCAGTCCTCGCGCAACATCAGGTACAACCTCGTGGCCAGCTTACGCGCCACCGCCACTTTGGC
>Ga0137372_10001002_pt1 | contig 27215 bp, 16 predicted proteins | sample SagtaG_6_FD_104911 | JGI IMG/M metagenome (GOLD analysis project Ga0137372, IMG submission 104911) | Vadose zone soil microbial communities from Sagehorn Ranch, Mendocino, California, USA - Sage1_R_60_16 metaG | ecosystem: Environmental > Terrestrial > Soil > Vadose zone | place: USA...
GCGCCTGGCGTCCGATTAAGGTCAACCAGAATCCCATCGCACCCGGCATGCGACCGGCGAGTTGGTCGCGGGGCTTTGCTGCGCTCTCGTGTGAGATTGTTGAAGCGTTGCGCGAGGGACGCACAACGGTTGATAACGCGGCGACTTTCGCAGATGGACATCGCGTGCAGCTTGTGCTGGATGCTGCACGGCTCTCAAATAAGAGGGGATGCTGGACTAAAGTAGAGAACGCGTGAAGCAGACGGTAGTAGCAGAAAAAAACAAGATTTTCGATTTCTCATTTGGCATTTCTCATTTGTCCATTTCCGGTCCTTGCAGGCTCACCTTGTTTATTTCTTACCACGTATCGCGGATGTTTTATCGAGGAAGGAAGTCTGAATGACAAATTTTTCATTCGGTCAATTTTCAGATCTCATTTTGTGGTGATTCGTGTTATTTGGTGGATCGCTTGTTTGGCTGAGAGATCAAGAACGATCCACGAATCACACGAACGGACACGAAAGAATAGGCCACAAATGGCAAATGGCGGATTCAACCTGAAATGTAACAGGGTAACTCCAGCTGACCAATGCGTTTTGTCACTTCAGATCGCCGAGTTGCATTTCCAAGTTGAATCCGCGAATGTCAAATGACAAATGGAAAATGTCGTGGGGCAACGCTAGAGCAAAGGCGCCTCACGTCCGCGTAGGTGTCGACACCGGAGGCACCTTCACGGATTTTGTTTACGACTTGAACGGTCGCCTCCAGATTTTTAAGCTACCCTCCACACCAGACGATCCGTCAATCGCAATCATTGCGGGCTTGCAGCGCATCGCCGCCAGCGCTTCCGGAACGCTACAAGACATTGAAGTCGTCCATGGCACTACCGTGGGAACCAACGCATTGCTGCAGCGACGCGGAGCTCGTACCGCGCTGGTCACGACCAGGGGTTTTGAAGATGTTCTCGCGATTGGTCGCCAGGCAAGAGCTGAGCTCTACAACCTCAACGCGATTGGCCCACCGCCACTGGTGGCTGACAATCTTCGATTTGGAGTTCACGAGCGCGTCACGGCAGACGGAGAAGTGCTTAAAGCGTTGAGCGCGGACGAGGTTCGCTCCCTTACCGAAAAGCTGAAGCGCGCACAGGTTGAATCAGTAGCCATCTCTCTTATCTTTTCTTTCCTTCATCCCGCACACGAGCAGAAAATCGCCAGGGCCCTTGCGAAACTCGAAGTGCCGCTTTCGATCTCTCATCGCATCTTGCCTGAGTATCGCGAGTACGAAAGAACCTCCACCGTGGCCATCAATGCCTATCTGCAGCCGCTCATGGGTAATTACCTCAACAGTCTCGCCGAGCAGGCTCCCAGCGAAATCGCAAAAGTCGCTGCCGTCAATCAAAGATCAAAGACCAAAATTCAAAGGCCAGCTTTTGCTCTTCGTGTAATGCAGTCTTCTGGTGGAAGCATCTCAGCGGCTGCCGCGGCAGATGAGCCGGTGCGGACAATTCTCTCTGGTCCAGCAGGCGGTGTGGTCGGTGCCCTGGCCGCGGCGCGAGTCGCCGGTTTATCAAACATCATCACTTTCGACATGGGAGGCACGTCGAGTGACGTGGCGCTATGCGAACGGTCACAATTGCGCACGACCAATGAAGCCGTCGTCGCAGGCTTTCCGGTTGCTGTATCGGTAATGGATATTCACACGGTTGGCGCCGGTGGTGGTTCAATCGCCAGAGTGGATGAAGGCGGGTCGTTGCGCGTCGGCCCCGAGTCGGCAGGTGCCGACCCCGGCCCTGCTTGTTACGGACGCTCGGTCCTGCCAACGGTTACGGATGCACATTTGCTACTGGGCCACTTTGGTGGCGGCGCGTTGCTCGGCGGTGAATTTAAACTTGACGCGGCGCGAGCGGAAGAGGCCCTGCGTCTACTGGCCAATGAAATGAGCAAAGCGGCAGCGAGAAAGATTAGTGCAGTTAAGGCCGCGCAAGGTGTCATTGCCGTGGTGAACACGAACATGGAACGCGCGCTGCGCCGAATTTCTGTTGAGCGTGGGCATGATCCGCGGGATTTTGCACTGCTTCCTTTTGGCGGTGCCGGAGGACTTCATGCGGTGGAACTCGCGCGAGCATTACGTATTCCTCGCATGCTGGCGCCAATCTCAGCAGGGGCGCTCTCAGCAATCGGCGTTGTCACGGCGGATGTGGTCAAAGATCAGAGTCGAACGGTGATGCTCGAAGTTAACCAGCGTGTCGGCCCAAAACTGGAAAGCGCGTTTAGGAAGATGGAAGCGATTGCCCGCGCCCTGCTGCGTAAAGAAGGATTTGCCTCATCGCAGCAACGTCACGAAAGATCGTTGTTCCTGCGGTACAAGGGACAATCCTTCGAACTCGAGATCAAGCAGACGGCCGGCAACATAGTGGGGAATTTTCATCGCGCCCACCAGGTGCGCTACGGTTACGCGCAGGAATCAAACATCGTGGAGATTGTCAGCACGCGATTGAGGTCGCTGGGCATTGTGGAAAAGGTGAGGGAGAGAGGTATGCCCGTTTCCCGGCGGAAGGGATTTGCCAAACCGCAGGCATACTCGATGGCTTATCTTGCCGGCAAGAAACAGCGCGTTGCCATCTACCGGCGAGATGAACTGCCCGCCGGATCCAAACTCAGCGAGCCCTGCATTGTGACAGAGTATTCCGCAACGACACTGATACCCATGGGCACACAGGCCAGAGTAGATACGTTTGGTAACCTGGTCATTGAGTTGTGAGACCAGGAAAACTGAAAATGACACGTATTGCCGTTACATCGTCAAGAAGCAGAGTGATCCGAGCGGCGCCAGTTGGGCAACCTAAGATGAAATTAAGATTCGACCCCATCACGCTCGAGATCTACCGCGCGCTGTACACGTCTGTCGCAGAAGAGATGGGCATTGGCCTGCGGCGTACTGCATTCTCACCAAACATCAAGGAGCGGCGGGATTATTCATGTGCGATCTTCGACGGCGATGGTCGGGTGATCGCGCAGGGAGACCACATGCCTGTGCACCTGGGCTCGATGCCGATGGCCGTCGCCGCCGCGCTGAGCGAAGTAGAAATGGCACCGGGCGACGTAGTCGCCTTAAATGATCCCTTCGCCGGAGGAACACATCTACCGGATGTTACGTTGGTGATGCCGGTTTTTGTCAGAGACACGGAGACACGGAGACTCGGAGACACGGAGAAATTACGTGCAGGTGTCTCCGCATCGCCGCATCGCCGTGTCGCCGTATCTCCCCATCCGTTGTTCTACGTCGCCAATCGCGCACACCACGCAGACATCGGCGGCGCCACGCCTGGCTCAATGGGTTTGGCCACGGATATTTATGGCGAAGGGCTGCGTATTCCGCCGATTCGAATCGTAAATAACGGCGCAATTGACGAAGGTGTGATGCGATTGATTCTGGCAAATGTTCGCGGTCAAACTGAGCGTCGCGGAGACTTCCAGGCCCAAATTGGTTCACTAAAAATCGGCGAAGCGCGCTTGCTGGAACTCATAGAGCGGCGAGGGACGCGCGAAGCCACCGAGTACGCGACACACCTGATTGCGTATTCAGCCCGGATCATGCGCCATGCAATCGGGACGATTCCGGATGGCGAATATGAAGCAGAGGATTGGCTTGACGACGACGGCATCCGCAACCAGCCGATCCAGATTCGGGTAAAAGTGAGCATTAAAGGAGAGCATGCGCGCGTGGACTTTACCGGCAGCGCGCCACAGGTTTCGGGGGCAATCAATGCCGTCGAAGCGATCACGGTCTCGGCCGTGTCATATGTTTTTCGTTGTCTGGTTGGCGGAGACATACCGGCGAGCGCGGGTCTGATGGAGCCAATCGAAGTTCTCGCGCCAGCGGGTACGATTGTCAACGCAACCCACCCGGCTTCTGTGGCTGGCGGCAATGTCGAGACCTCGCAACGAATTGTCGACGTGCTTTTCAAGGCCCTGGCTCTGGCGTTACCTGAGCGCATACCCGCGGCAAGCCAGGGAACAATGAACAATCTCACAATTGGCGGCATTGATCCGCGTACGGGTCAGGAGTTCGCTTACTATGAAACGGTTGCCGGCGGTATGGGGGCCCGACCAGGTCAGGATGGTCTGAGCGCCGTGCATACGCATATGACCAATAGCCTCAACACACCTGCCGAAGCCCTCGAATACGCCTATCCATTGCGCGTCTCGGAGTACAGCATTCGCAAAGACTCCGGAGGTAAAGGGAAACACCGGGGCGGTGATGGAGTAGTTCGTGAAATTGAAACTCTGGCGGCCGCGCGCATGTCCTTGCTTGCGGACAGAAGAAAGCATGCGCCTTATGGATTGAGTGGTGGAGAAGAGGCAAAGCGAGGTCGCAACTTGATCATTCGGGAAGGCAAGGTTCGCGAGATCAACTCAAAAGGAAGCTGGGAACTACTGCCTGGTGATCGCGTGCGAATTGAAACTCCAGGCGGCGGCGGATTTGGCCGATAGCCTGGCAGGTTGCTGAAAAAGTGGAGATCATCAGTAGAAGCGGCAAGACGATCCACGAAATAACACGAACTAAAGCACCCATTTCGTGCGGTTTCGTGTGTTTTCGTGGATCGTGCCTGTTTTTCTGCAGCCGTTCTAGTTGAATGATGGTGGTGGGGGTGGCAAACGTGGTCCCGCTCCGCCGCCGAGACCAAATACTTGCTCGTATGCTGTGGCGATTGCCCCGAAGGTCATTGGAAGTATCAGAAACATTCCCACATAACAGAATAGCAGTCCGGCGAATGCTAAAAGTCCGTTAAGGAGCAGAAGACCCAGCAAGGGCCAGAAGTTTGCCAGCCCGGCTCTCACGCTGAGCTTAACCGCCTCAAGGCCCGACAACTTGCGCTCTACAATCAATGGATAGGTAAATATGAATAGAACCGAAATGACCATCAACAATATGGCCATCACGATTCCTAAAATCATCAGCAGGCCGAAGAAGCCAAAGAACTTCGCCGGGTCGGGTTCATTACCTCCTGCGCTGGCCATGATCACGAAAAGGCCTGCGTATGAAAAGATGTAGAAGGGGACGATGATGATCACCATAGGAATATAGTGAAACAAAGTTGCGATTACGCTCTCGCCAAAGTAGTCAAAACCCTTGAAGAGATTGGCAAACTCAACCTTCTGGCCACGGCGGCATTGGAAGAGTGAAAGATAGATCCCGCACATCAGCGGACCGAGCAAGATGCCAAACGGCACAAAGCTGCCGAGCAGCAATCCAACTGTGCTCATTCCGACAAACAGCCAGTACTGATCTTTAATAAGGTTCCGGCCTATTTTCAAGCAGAGCGTCGGTTGCACGACTCCGCGCTTGAAAGGAATTTCTAGTGGGATATTCTGCATCGTGTAAGCCCTTTTAGTTTGCCGGATTTGCTTGTGACCCGGTAGGTGTTCGTAACCAACCAACATCGGCGATCAACCATTGCAGTTGGCCCTTGATGGCTTCCGTATAGATCAATGCGCCCATCTGGTTGGGATGTCCCAGCGAAGCATAGCGACAAGCCAGGTCGCTCACCTCTCGTCGTTCCTTTTCCGCTTTACTTTCAACGTTGCCGTCACGTGGCTTTCTGTAGGTTTCCTTGCAGCTTTTCGCTCTGCTTTCCCTTAGCTGGTCATCGGGTTTGTATGCCGCCGTTCCAAAGGTGACCACGACTATTGCCTTACGCAGACCAGACAGGTTTGTCGAACCAAACTTGAAGTTCCAGAGCAGCGTATCAGGCGCGGAGAAAGCGTGTTCCGGCGAAAACTGAATTTCGGCAAAAAGTACTCGCTGTTTTGAAGAGTTCTTTCCCAGCTCAGAATTAGCTGCGGCCACTGCCTCTTTCAGACTCTGAGTGGAGGTCTGATACCACAGCGCAGAAATCGCAATCAGCTTTTCGCGCATTTCACGATCTGACATTTGGCGCGCTTCCGGTGTCTGGCTGGCAAGTTTCTTAACCAGCAGCCTCGTAAAACTATTGTTGGCGGATTCTGACGAGATAATTTTGTAGTAACTTGTGACTACAACGTGTGCATTCGGAAATTCCGTGGTAATCCTTTGCAGAAGCGGTTGCATTCGCCGACCGCATTTCTCCTTTATTTTCTGATCGAGCGCGGGCAAGGAAGTTGAGGCATCTAACAAATTGCGCACGTCGACATCGTTAATACAGCCATCGACCAGTACCAGGTCTACTTGAGATGTATCGCCGTAATAGTTCCGGGCATCATCAATCTGATCGTTGATCGTGGGAGTGATCAGGTTAATCTCACCATCATGAGAGGTAAAGAATGGTTTTAGTCCGGGTGTGGTCTCGATCAGTGCTCCCGAATGCGCTTCAATTTTCTCCTTCACCACCCTTCCGGTCTTGTCTTGCAGCCAGTTCTTAATTCTCCACCAAAACTTGTCTTCTTTGCGCAAACCCTGGCCCCAGGTAATCGAATCGCCAAGCACGAGCATGTTCAACTGATTACCTTCGGTAGCTCGACCACCAACCGTCGCCGGCGTTTGAGCAAACCCGCTGCTGCCTGTAACAACCGTAAGCGCGACCAGCGCTACCAGTAGAAGTGGAAAGGGTTTGCTGATCAATAACAGTCCTGGACCAGTTTTCAGGGTTACAACCACGAACTACAGTTTGCCGGACAATTGGCTGGAGAGAAAGTCTTCAAGCAAATTAAGGCTCACTGTGTTCCGGTAGTTGGCTGTCGATCGGAGATCGTCGATGGGGGCAATCTCTCGCGCTAATTCGGCTCTGGCTGCCTCAATGAGCGGCTGATTGATAGACCGGCCACGCAGGTTAGCTTCTGTTTTGACGCAGCGAATCGGAATCGGCGCCACACTTCCGAGGGCGATACGGACATCTTCTATTTGTTCGCCACTGGTTTGTACCACTGCGGCAAAGCAAACTTTCGATATTGCCTGGGCCTTTCTCGTGCCGACTTTGCGATAGTACTGCTTTAGGTTTTTAGTTGTTCGCGGCAAGCGGATGCGGGCAAGCAGTTCTTCCGGCCGGATGATCATCTGCTTGTAACCAGTATGAAAACCTTCGTACGAAACCCAGCGGGAGCCACTAGCGGATAGCAGTTCCAATGCTGCATCGTAAGCCAGCAGCGGGGGGGGCGAGTCAGCCGCTGGAGAAGCGTTCACGATGTTTCCTCCGAGCGTGCCGCGGTTCTGAATTGCCAATCCTCCAGTCTCGCTTGCAGCCTGGCAGAGCATTGGGAACTCTTCGCGCAACACCGGATGGGCTTGCACATCACTGTACGTGGTTAGAGCGCCAAGTGTGACGTGCTCGTCGCTCAGTTTAATGAAACGGAGCTCGTTCAAGTGTCTTATGTTGATGTAGTGTCTGTGCGCTAGCTTGCCGGCCTCCAGCAACACCATAAGATCAGTGCCGCCGGCGAAGGGCCTCCAGACGCCAGGTTCGCGCGCCAATAGTGCGAGCGCTTCTTCAAGTGCCTTTGGAATGAGCATTTGGTAGTGGGGAACGAAAGCTCTCATGGCTGCTTCACGCCTGCACCTCGCCGCCAAACGAAGTAGATTGGAATTCCACTTAGCACAATCAAATAGCCAATCCCGGATGTTGAGGGTGCAAGATAGCCGAGATCCAGAACAAGCACAGTCGCGAGTCCGATGTAGATCAACGGCACTAAAGGATAACCAAAAGTGCGATATGGTCGCTCGAGCTGCGGGGCCTTGTAGCGCATAACAATCACCGCGCCGACCATCAACATATAGAAGATCAGATCGGCCGACACAATATATTCGAGAAGCTGGGTATAAACGTTGCCATAAGTTACTGCGCCGGTCCGCGAATCGATTGTAACCGTTCTCGGTAGAGTCAGGAATGCTGCCCAAAGCACCTGCGCTATCAGCGCAACTGCCGGCACGTGGCGTTCATTGAGAGTGCCAACGCGTTTGAAGAAAAGGTTGTCGCGCGACATCGCGTAGTACACACGTGCTCCCGCGAGTATCAAACCGTTGTTGCAACCAAACGTGGAGATCATGATTGCGATTGCCATGAGGGTCGTGCCAGGAGATCCGAAGATGGCCTGCATCGTCGCCGTCGCGACGCGGTTCTGTGGCGCATTCTGAATTCCGGAGAGCGGAAGCGTCACGATGTAGGCGAGATTCGCGAGCAGATACAGCCCCACGACCAGTCCACAACCCAATAATAGTGCGCGCGGCAGATTACGGCCGGGATCACGAACTTCACCTGCTGTGAAGGTCACATTATTCCAGGCAGACTGAGCAAAAAGCGGTCCTACCATCGCGCGCCCGAGCAACATCACGAGCGCCAGCAGCAAGGCTCCCCGGCCGATCGCTTCAAAACCCAGTTGCGACGCCTGTGGGCTCCAGCCATTGGCCCAGGGCTTCCACCATGATGAAGTGTAGGCCGCACTGTTTTCGTTCCAGCCCAGCGCCAGGCCGGCAACGATCAACCCGATCAACGCTGCAGTCTTGGTAAAGGTGAAAGAGTTCTGAATAAACTTTCCTACCTTAAGGCCGCGTGTGTTGGTAATAGTCAGGAGGAGAATCATCAGGACTGCAACGAGTTGCTGTCTGGAAAGACTGATTGCATAGCCGCCGAGTGCGCGCGGGGCAACAAGGTAACGATCACCCGACACGCTATCGGTCAGCACTCCCATGAAGTTTGCGAAGGCAACTGCTACGGCGGCAATGGTGCCGGTCTGGATAACCAGAAACAGCGACCAGCCAAAAAGAAAACCAGTTGCTGGGCCATAGGCGTCACGTAAAAACACATACTGCCCGCCGGCTCGCGGCCACATGGCAGCGAGTTCAGCGCAACAGAGCGCTCCGGCAATTGTCAGCACGCCGGCCAGTGCCCAGGCTATAAGTAACCAACCCGGCGCGCCCACAAGTCTCGATGATTCAGCCGAGGTGATGAAGATGCCGGAACCGATCATGGATCCGACGACGATCATTGTGGCGTCAAGTCGCCCCAGACCGCGGACAAGTTTGTTGGCAGAGTTGTCGGTCTCGCTCATTGGTTCGTGGGTATAGTTGTCCAAGTGGTCCGCTGTCAAGAGAGAGGCCGCTTGACAGTCCGCGCGACGCTCAATAGTCTTGTTTGGCCTGGATGTTTGCAGATTCTAACAACGCCTGCCCAAGGGATCCACCGGAAGAACGAGTCGATTCTTCCTATTATAGTGTGATCTATACTCAAGCTATCAGAAACGCACAATCAAATGTCCGACATGCTTCAGCTTGTCGTCAAGATTGGGAACTCTAATGTGCGACGTTACGGGTAGTATCATTGCTTGAGTGTTGCCAATCCCGACTACAAGCTGAAGCATGTCGGACATTGGTTCGCGTTTTTTCAAGCTGAGTTGCGAATGTTGACGACAAGCTGAAGCATGTCGGACATTTGGGCAAGGCCCCGCACCAGGGGCGCAGCCCGATCAGAGGTGCAGAACTCCGGCGGGGCACAGCCACCGCGGCACATCAGGCGGCGAAGCCGTGCCACTCGATAGGTCTTTACCGGCGGACGATGAAACTGCAGTAGTGGCGTCCATCGAGAATGAACGTTGCTGCGTCAGGTATATTGGACCCTTCAAAAGGACTCGCAATGATCAAGGAACAGATTACCTCCCTGGTTTCCAAAAAACGCGCGCACGTGGGCGTAATCGGTCTGGGCTATGTCGGCTTGCCTCTGCTGGTGGAGTTTGCGCGCTATGGCTTACAAGCGACTGGGTTTGAGGTTGATGCCGGCAAGGCCGACCGAATTAATTCTGGTGATTCATACATCGGCGATGTCCCCACTTCTGTTGTCAAAGAACTGGTTGACGCCAAACGTTTACAGGCGACTACAGATCAGCAGCGCTTAAAAGATTGCGACGCGATTATTATCTGTGTTCCCACGCCTTTGCGTAAGACCAAGGAACCAGACGTTTCCTACATCCTGGCAGCCGCCGAAGAGATCAAGAAGAGTTTGCGGCGCGGACAATTGATCATATTGGAGTCAACCACGTATCCCGGTACCACGGACGAAGTGCTGCTGCCGATGTTTGAAGAGACGGGTCTTAAACTCGATACTGATTTTCTGCTCGCTTTCTCCCCTGAGCGAGTGGATCCAGGCAACCCGCAATTTCAAACACACAACATTCCAAAAGTCGTCGGCGGCGTCACCGTGGATTCAACTGAAGCGGCAGCTCATCTCTATTCCCAGATCGTCAGAGAAGTCCATTCCGTAAGTTCGGCTCGCGTTGCCGAGACTGCGAAGCTGCTGGAAAACACTTTCCGCGCAGTCAACATTGGCATGGCTAATGAGATGGCGCGACTGTGTTACGCGCTCAATATCGACACCTGGGAAGTGATTCGGGCGGCGGCCACGAAGCCGTTTGGTTTCATGCCTTTTTATCCTGGACCGGGCATTGGCGGGCATTGTATTCCGCTGGATCCTCACTATCTCTCGTGGAAGGCGCGCCAGCACGGTTTCGATTCGCGGTTTATCGGCCTGGCGGAGGAAGTGAATTCGCGCATGCCGGACCACGTTGTGCAACTGGTGTCAGATGGATTGAACGATGAACGCAAGGCAATGAAGGGTTCGCGTGTTCTACTGCTTGGCGTTGCGTACAAGAAAGACATTGACGACGTGCGGGAGAGTCCGGCGCTGTCAATCATCGACCGTCTGCGGGCCAAAGGCGCTGACGTGCACTATCACGATCCTTTCGTCAAAGAGGTACGTTTTGAAGACGCGCACACTGAAAGTAGCGGCGAGCCGCTGGAATCTGTGCCGTTAACTGACGAAGAGTTACGCGCGGCCGATTGCATTGTAATCGTTACTGACCATAGCGGCATTGACTACAAACGCGTCTGCCGGTTGGCCTCGCTGCTTGTTGACACTCGCAACGCGCTGAACGGGGATATCAGGCGCGACAGTTGCGCGCGGATTATTCGGTTATAGAGCCGTCAGTGGTCAATGGTCAGTGGTCAGTGGCCGTGATGTTAGAGGAACAACTGACCACTGACCACTGACTACTACGACCTACCACTGACTACCAGCGTCCAATGCTCAAAGTAATCAACGTTCTGGGCGCGCGGCCTAATTTCATGAAGGTGGCCCCATTGGTGGAAGCAATGAAGCGGCGCGAACGCGAGTTCACGCCGCTCGTTGTTCATACAGGCCAGCATTACGACCCGAACATGACCGATGCTTTCATCCGCGACCTTGAGCTGCCCCAGCCCGATCTCTACCTGAACGTGGGATCCGGATCGCACGCCGCGCAGACGGCGGCAGTGATGAAGCGGTTTGAACCGATCGTGCTCCGAGAGAAACCTGATTGGGTGGTGGTTGTAGGCGACGTCAATTCAACACTGGCCTGCGCTCTCGTCTGCGTGAAACTGGGTGTGAAGGTGGCCCACGTGGAGGCGGGTCTCCGCAGCCACGATCGGACAATGCCGGAAGAGATCAACCGGCTGTTGACTGATCAAATTGCAGATCTGCTGTTTACGCCCTCACGAGATGCTGACGACAATTTGCGCGCCGAAGGAATTCCCGAGGACCGCATTCGCTTCGTCGGCAATATCATGATCGACTCGCTATATAAACACCTGGCCCGATCTAAAGAGTCGACGGTTAGACAGACACTGGGAATTTCCGATACAGATTATGCAGTGCTAACGCTTCATCGCCCCACGAATGTTGATGAACCGGAAACCTTTGCCCGCATCATTGATGCTCTCGCAGAGATCGCCCAACGTGTTCCAATCGTCTTTCCGGTACATCCGCGGACCCGAAAGATGCTCGCGGTCTCTGGTCTTGCTGAGCGCGCTGAGAATGCTAAGGGATTGCGAATGATCGAACCTCTCGGTTATCTCGACTTCCTGAATCTATACAGCCAGGCGCGACTCGTGTTGACGGACTCAGGCGGTATTCAGGAAGAGACGACAGTGCTCGGCATTCCCTGCCTGACTCTGCGCGAGAATACTGAACGTCCGATAACTGTGGACATGGGTACCAACACTATAGTCGGTACGGACCCTGGGAAGATTACGACCGCGGCTTTTGCCGCGCTCGATGGATCCAAAAAAGGGAATCACAAGGTTCCGCCTCTCTGGGATGGACACACGGCTGATCGTATTCTCGCCGCCTTAAGTTGAGCACGAAGAGTTGTAGGGGACACCCTTACAATCCATGGCTACACGAACCAATTGGCTCAACCTAAATCATTTCACGATCTGCGCGTATACCTGTAGGTACTCGCTGGTTACTATCTCCGCAGAGAACCGCGTGGCGAGTTGTTTATTATTGGCGCTCATAGAAACGCTGAGATGAGAATTGTTCAAAAGACTGATTACTCTCTCGGCTAGCATGTCTGGTTTCCTGGGCTGAACCCACAAACAGTTCGCCGGTTCCTGCAAATAATCAGCAGCCGCGCGTATACGTGTGGTGATAATCGGCAGTCCAGCCGCGGCCGCATTAAAGATGACCATCGGAAAACCTTCGTAATGGTAAGTCGGAAATAAAAGAATCGTGCTGTTGACGTAAAAACCCGCTGCCTGTTCTTCAGGTACATAGCCAAAGAAGCGCACGTTTGTTTCGAGTCCGAATCGAGCAACTTCTGCTTCAGCGATCTCACGCGCCGGTCCCTCACCGACACAGAGCAACATGAATGTCTGGTCGGAATCGCGCAGCACCTTGCATGCGCGGATAACATCAATCAAACCCTTGGCCTCAATGAAACGACCGATGAAGAGCAGCAACGGGACGTTCTTCGGCAGATTCAGCCGAGCCCTGAAATCCGGATCGGGATCATCGGGCTTGTTCTTCACCACGTTCTTAATGATAAAGAGTTTGTTCTCCGGTAAGCCCGCATTTAGAAAGTTATCGCGCTCCTCGGAAGACAGCACACCTATGCCGTCGGAGCGCGCGAGTAGAGAGCGACTCAGAGAACGCAACAGCGGATTCACGGTCTCCAGCAAACGAGCATTCGAGCCATGGAACTTCAAAAAGATCTTTGCTTCTGCAGCGGGCAAGCACTGGATAGTTACCGCATCGCGAAAGAGAGCTCGCGTGTCGAATGAGGTGTTGAGATGGACCAGGTCAAACTCTCCTGTGCGGAGCAATTCGCGAAAGCGGCGGGCAGTCGTGGCTACTCTCGAGATCCGCCTGATCAAACCCGGTTGCGTGTCCGCATAAGCATAAACTTCCTCTTCAACCTGATGACCCAGCCGGCGCAACTCGTCAATAAACGGCGGCTCGCAAGCGGCCGGCCCGCCTTGTGACCCTCTCTCAGGCATGCCGACCAATATGCGCGGACGTTTCAGTTCGACGAATTCGGCATGGGTAGCCCCTTCATCTGTGACGGGATGTGAGAATGGATTAGTTAAGTGAGTTTCCGCCTTCTAGAGGTTTGAAATAATACCGATTATAACTGATTATCAAACAGAGGGCTTAACCTCGGCTTGACTAATCAGCTCCATCTTAATGAAACAAAGCGTAACCCTTGCCTGCCTGGCCGGCGCCAGTATTCTTGTCCTTCTGCTGCTTCAGTGGTACGTGATAACACAACTCGGTGTTGGATCTGAAACTGATGCGCTATTCGCCGGTATGATAGTGCCGCAGTTGATCCTTGGTGTTGTAAGCAGCTCGCTTACGCATGTGCTCGTTCCTCTGCTCAGCACAGCAGACAAGGGCACATTCAAAGAAAACGCCTGGGGATTCTTTCTGGCTATCAGTGCGGTTTTTGCAATCCTGGCGCTGATCTTGAGTGCCGGCGCGGGTTACTGGGTGCCGTTGCTTTTTCCCGGATTCAGCGAAGCCGGAGCAGCGTTGGCGGTTGGATTAACTAGAATCCAGTTGTTGAGCATGGTTTTCACGGCTTCTGTATCGGTGCTCTGGTCGGTTTATCACGCGCAGCAGAAATTCATCTGGGTTGAGTTAGCGGCTCTGCTGGCAGGCGCCGTCGCTCTATTTGTAGTGACTCAGACCTTACCGCGTTTCGGCATAGCTGCCGCTGCCTGGGCGATCGTCTTGCGGACCGCTTTGCAAGTAGTCCTCTTGTTGCCTGGCCTGGGAGCGCCCAAGCGTCCTAAATGGCGTTCGCCCGCGATGAAAGATGCCTGGAGGCGGCTGCGGCCGCTGCTGCTGGGAGCAACCTATTATCGGACTGATTTGTTGATCGACCGGTTCCTTTCTTCCCTCGCCGGAGCCGGCGGACTCTCGCTGCTCTACCTTGGCCAGCAGATCTACGGTGTCGCAAACTTCTTACTGGAAAAGGCGATTACCTCGCCAATGGTACCGTTGGTGGCCAAGCAGGCGGGCCAGGGCGAGTGGCTCTCTTTACGCGAGACCTTTCGTCGCCGTTTGATATTGATGGCATTGATCACGGGCGCGGTATACCTCGGCTTCCTGCTGGCGGGCGAATGGTTTTTGACTCTGCTGATCGGTCACGGCGGGGTCACCAGAGAAAATGTTCATGTGTTATGGATAATCATGGCCGCACTGGCCGGCTTGTTGATTGGTGGTGCCATGGGCCAGATTACTTCGACCACATTCTATGCCATGGGCGACACGCGAACACCGACGCGACTGTCCGTCCTGAGCTTTACTTTCTATGTTCCATTGAAGTTTTTCGCGTTTCTACGTTATGGGCTAATCGGCCTGGCAGTTGCCACTACTGTTTATTACCTTGGGAATCTCGTCGTGCAGACTGTCGTGCTGGAAGGTTTCACTCTCAAGAGTAACATTAGAAGGCATTTACTCAGCGAGGAAGTGATCTAAACATTATGGGCCATGCAGCGAGCGTGAAAATCGTTAAGGCAACAACGTACCCAAGTGTGGTTTTGGAGGAATGCTACTGCCCCCTGGGTTGCGCACCGAGCGATGAGCGCATTCTGATTGGCCGAGATCGGTTGCACGGTTTGCCTGGCGAATTCACCGTTGTGCGATGCCGCGGATGTGGTCTGATGCGCACAAACCCACGGCCCACCGCAGAAACGATTGGGTTCTACTATCCGGAGAATTACGGTCCGTATGTAGTTACCATGGTGTCACCAGATAAGAATTTGCGTTTCCGCGCACTGAAAGACCGAGCAAGAGAACTGCTCCGGCTCAATGTAAATGCGCTGCCTTCCCTGCCGGTCGGTCGAATGCTGGAAATAGGCTGTGCGTCGGGAGCGTTCCTTCACGAGATGGCGGAAAAAGGATGGGACGTTCAGGGTATCGAGTTTTCTCAGGCTGCGGCTGACCGCAGTCGTAAATTGGGCTATCCGGTCCACGAGGGCCAAATAGAAACCGCCCCCGCTCCTGGTGAGCCGTTTGATTTGGTTGTTGGCTGGATGGTGCTTGAACACCTGCACAATCCTGTGCAAGCGCTGCGAAAGATAAATGCCTGGACTCGGACAGGTGGGTGGCTGGCACTTTCAGTGCCTAATATTGGTTCGTATCAATTTGCGCTTTTCGGTGATGCCTGGTTTCCTTTGCAACTGCCTAATCATTTGTTCCATTTCACGCGTGACTCACTTGCTCGCGTCCTGAAGGCCGGGGGCTGGAAAGTTGAGCGCATTTTGTACCACCGAGACCTCAGCCACTTGGTAGCCAGTCTGGGTCATAAGCTTCAAGACACCCAGTTTCCTCCGCGCTATGCCGACAAGATTGCCCGCTTTCCAGACTGGCAGGGAAAATTGTTGCTGCCTCTCTACCCGCTCTCAAGTTTGTTTGCTTTACTGAAACAATCGAGTGCCATGACAGTGTGGGCCCGCCGAGAACATGATTAAAGTAACAGCGCTAACGGCGAATCGCGACGATCCAGCCAGCAGGTTTCGCATACGACAGTTCATCCGGCCGTTGGCGCGTTTCGGAATCGATGTGCGGGAACACTACCTGCCGATTACGCGATATCGGCGGCAGCCGCTCGCGTCGCTGGCGTTGCTGATGCGTCTGCCCGGCGTCGCGGCGTCCCGAACGAGCGATATCACCTGGTTTCGGCGTGAGCTAATTCCCGAGCGTTCCACACTTGAGCACCTGGCGGGCGGGCGTCGGATCTTTGACGTTGATGATGCGATCTGGCTGCTACGCGACTCCGGATTCTCCGAGAAAATTGTTGCTTCGTGCGATGGAGTGATCGCCGGGAATAGTTGGCTTGCTGAGTATTACCAGAAGCTCGGCAAGCAAGTTTGGGTGGTTCCCTCTTCGGTCGACACCGGCGTATGGCGACCAGCAATGACCACGTCAACCAGTCCCTGGATCATCGGCTGGTCTGGCACGGCCTCCAACCTGCGCTATCTTCAGTTAATTGAAGAGCCATTGGCCCAGTTTCTCGCGCAGCATAGCGGCACTCGGCTGCGAGTCGTTTGTGATCGCCGGCCTGAGTTTAAGCTAGTACCGCCGGGTTCGTGGGAATTCATTGAGTGGTCTCGTGAAACTGAGGTGGAAAGCATACAAACGATGAACGTGGGCCTGATGCCTTTGGAAGACTCTGACTGGGCACGCGGCAAGTGTGCTTTTAAAATGCTCTTGTACATGGCCTGTGGTCTGCCGGTGGTAGTCAGCCCGGTGGGCGTGAACCGCGAGTTGCTGAAGCGCGCCGAGATAGGGTTTGCGGCAGTGGAACCCAACGAGTGGTTTGATTCGCTTCGGCAGTTGTTTGAAGATCAGACTTTGTCAACCAGATTTGGTGCAGCAGGACGTAGACTGGTCGAAGCTGAATACTCAGTGGATGCGAACGTGCCGCGCCTCGTAAAAATCTTTCAACAGGTCTGCTAGGGTGAACTGTCGCTGAAGAGATTCTATGTGCGGTATTGCCGGACTTGTTACCACCGATCCAGACAAGTTCATCGGCACGATGCTCAAAACAATTGAGCATCGTGGCCGGGACGATGAAGGCGACTGGACTTCGGAAGAAATTGATGACACAGGGCGTCGTGTTTGTCTTGGTCATCGCCGTCTGGCGATAATCGACACTAGCCGCGCCGGCCACCAGCCGATGCTGTTCGCCGACGGCCGCTACGTAATCACTTTCAACGGCGAGATCTACAACTACCGCGAACTACGCCAAACACTAACTGCAAACGGTCACAGATTTCGTACCGACACAGACACGGAAGTTCTGCTGGCAGCATTTGCTGAATGGGGAGCAGCTTGCTTATCACATTTGAACGGCATATTTGCCTTTGCAGTGTGGGACAACAGGGAACGTACATTGACACTCGCGCGTGACCACGCGGGCATCAAGCCGCTCTATTACGCCTACCAACCGGCGAAGAATGGCCAGCCGAGTTCCTTCATCTTCGCGTCAGAAGTGAAGGCGATTCTGGCGACCGGACTCATCGAGCGGGCGATTGACCCTGAGTCGCTCCACCAGTTCCTGACCTTCCTCTGGACCCCAGATCCCAAAACGTTATTCAAGGGAATAAGATCATTGCCGCCGGCCCATGTGCTCACGTTGCGTGATGACGAAATCAACGTCAGCGAATGGTGGGATGTTTCGTTTGCTGAGATTGAAAAGGGAAGAAGCGAAGCGTGGTGGCAGGAACGCGTGCTGGAAACGCTCGATCGGGTTGTGAAGATGGAACTGGTGGCAGATGTTCCGCTCGGATCATTTCTCTCCGGGGGCATCGATTCTTCCGCGATCGTGGCGATGATGAAAAACCACAGCGATGGCCGGCGCGTTAGTACTTACACAGTTGGCATAGAATCGGAAGACCTGCGTTACGACATTGTTCCCGACGATGTGAAATGGGCGCGACGCGTCAACCAACAACTGGATACGGACTACCATGAGATCATGTTGCAGCCTTCAGTCGCTGAGCTTCTTCCGAAACTTGTTTACCACATGGACGAGCCTGCGATTGACATGGCGATCCCCAGCTTTCTTGTATCGCAGGCAGCGCGAGAGACGTTAACCGTTATGCTTTCAGGAATGGGTGGCGACGAAGTATTTGCCGGTTACCCGCGGCAGCTTGCCATGAAGTTTGCCAGCGCCTTCGATCCGCTACCGGGGTTACTCAGGCGGCCCCTGATGAAGACTTTGGAGCGTGCGTTGCCAGGTGGTCTGCCAGGAAAACTTACAGCGCCGCTACGCAACGCTAAGAAATTTGCCCGCAGCGCGGCCTTTGATTTCGAGAATCGCTATCTGGGCTACGGCACTTACTTTACCGACGAAGCCAAGCAGCAGCTCTACACTGACGACTTACGCGCGAGCGCCCAGGGTATCGACGCTTATGCCGCGCATCGTCGTTACTTCGCAAGGGTGCAAAATGCCGCGCCGCTCAATCGATTGCTCTATGTAGATTTCAAAACGTTCTTGCCTTGTCTTAATTTAATTACCACCGACAAAACTTCAATGGCCGCCAATCTGGAAGTGCGCGTGCCATTCCTCAATCGGCAAATGATTGAACTGGCCGCTCGTATGCCGCCGGACCTGAAGCTTCACGGGTTCAAGCGAAAATATATTTTGAAACGAGCGCTTGAGCGGTTGCTGCCGCGCGAAGTTGTGTGGCGAAAGAAGGCCGGCTTCGGGGCTCCGATACGTTCCTGGCTGCGTGGCCCCTTGCGGCCGCTAGTTGACGATTTACTCTCAGAGGAGACTGTGAAACGCCGTAGTTTGTTTCGGCCAAGCGAAGTTCAGCGAATCATCGACGACAATCTCTCGGGGCGCGAAGACTACAACCTCCAGGTCTTTCAACTCTTGACCCTGGAACTCTGGCAGCGGCAGTTTATAGACTGACCCTGGGGCCGCAACCACTACTCGAACTCGAGATGGTCACCGAAATCCGAAGCGAGGGAACAGACGGCAGGAAGCAGGAGGTGACTGGAGCCGGGACCGAAATAGAGCGACTTGTCAGGGAAAACGAAACTGCTTTATTGGAGGCGTGGAATGAATACTTCAGTTAACAGCAAAGCTAGACATGAGAAAGGCTATGTGCCGACCACGGCTCTTGCGAAGTCGGTAGAGTTTGATAACGAAATGATGAGTGTGTTCCTTACCGATGGACGTATCATTAGCGTTCCGATCATTTGGTTTCCAACGTTGCGCGAAGCCACACAGGAGCAGCGCAGCAGATACGAAATCGGTGGCGGCGGAACTGGTTTGCACTGGCCCGAACTGGACGAAGATTTATCTGTGGCCGGTCTGATGGCGGGCGTTGATTGGCAAGCGGCTTGAATTACAAGGCACATCCATGTACAAGCACACGCTCATTCATTGTTTCAGTTGTCGCAGGCGCTGTTGCAGGGGCGAGTTAGCTTGATCGGCAGCAAGCTGATTCACTTCTCGCCATCGTTTCTGGATCTCCTCATCTAACTCTTCCTGGTGGTCGTAGTAATAGGCCAGTGCTGTGTGGATCTGGGAAAGCGATAGGTGAGGATGTTTGACACTGTGATTTTGATGACCTATTCTTCGCGTGCGTCAACTTGATCGGAGCCCTAACTCCTGCGTCGCCGGTGGTCTACCCGACCCAAGCTTGCCGGGGTTGGCCGCGCAATAGATCAGTCGGTTACTACCCACTCAAATCGAGGCTTTTCAGCGCGACGTCAGTTCCGTCCGCTTGCACTAAGAAAGGGCGGGGCTACTGGCTATCGTCTTTAATCGTCTTTTACTTCTGCTCAGTGGGCTGGGACCGTACCCTGATTGTCTTTACGAATTGTGGTGATTCTTGTAATCAAAGATTTAACAGATGTCCTTCTCAAAGCTAATACCCCTAAAGCTTAAAGCGGCAAGACTGTTGCTGCCGATAGTCCTTCTCGTGTGTGCTCCCGTCTTCACCCAGACCAATCCAGATCAGGGCAAGCGCGGTATTGGCTTAAAGGTGGAAGCGCCTAAACAACCAACTCCACAACCGACTGACAAGACTGAGATCAACAAACCTGAACTGGTGATTCAAACCGGACATAGTCTTGGAGTCACTGCCGTTACTTTTAGCCCTGATAATAGACTGCTCGCCTCTGGCAGTATCGACAACACTGTCAAGCTGTGGGATGTCGCTGCAAGGCAGGAGCTGCGCACGCTCAAAGGGCCAATAGCGCGAATCGGCGCGGTGGCTATCAGTCCCAACGGTAAGTGGCTGGCGGCTGGCGGCGTGGATGGCGCGATTCACCTTTGGGATGTGGTTACAGGTCGAGACGGGCGTAGCTTTGTGGGCCACACATTAAAGATCATGACGCTCGCTTTCAGTCCCGATAACCGGCTATTGGCTTCAGGCAGCGCTGATAACACGGTTAAAGTCTGGGACCTTGAGTCTGGCCGCGAGATTCACACTTTCACCGGGCACAAAGGATGGGTGACCACAGTCGCCTTTGCTCCAGACAGTCAGTTGTTGGCTAGTGGGAGCAAAGATATGCTCCTTAAGGTCTGGAGTATTAATAATGAACGCGAGCTTCAGACCTTCGCGGGACATAGTGGTGAGATTAGCGCCATTGCTTTTGACCCTGCTGGCCAGTACCTCGCTTCCGGAGGGACGGATAACGCGCTCTACGTATGGGATGTCAGGAAGCAACGCAAGTTACTGACGCTGAATGGACATAAAGATCGGATCGTTGCAGTCGCTTTCAGTCCCGACTCGCGTTTGCTCATGTCTGCGAGTGCCGGTCACAAAACGGTCAAGTTCTGGGACCTTGCCTCGGGCAAAGAAACGCTCTCACTCTCCGATCCCGAAAACATCGACGCAATAGCCTCTGCGGCGTTCAGTTCAGATCGGGAATGGATCGCATTCACTACAGGCGATAAGAATATTTCAATCCGAAAGCTTGGCGGCACGAAAGAAGAACGTCCGTTGCTCAGCAGGACTAGCAGCGTTTATGCCACGGCCTTTAGCCCAGACGGTAAATGGTTCGCGGTCGGTGGCAAGGATAGCTCTGTAGGTTTATGGGAGGTCGCAACTGGACGCGAGCTATTCAACCTGCCCGGGAATATTGGATGGATCACGTCGGTTGCTTTTAGTCCTGACAACCGCCTGTTGGCGACCGGAGGACTTAGCGGGGTAGTTAAACTCTGGGATGTACTGGCAGGACGCGAAGTAAAAAGTCTGACTGGACACACTGGTAGCGTGAATGCGGTTGCCTTCGGCAAAGACGGTCGGCTTGCGTCGGCGAGCAATGATGCGACCTTAAAGTTATGGGATGTGGGAACAGGCCGCGAGTTACGGTCCTTCAAAGGGCACACGCGGGAAGTGGCTAGTGTTGTGTTCAGTCCTGACGGGCAGAAGCTCGCTTCGGGCGGTGCAGACAAAACGGTCCGCATTTGGGCGGCCGATTCTGGCGCTGAACTGCGCACGATCTCCGCCGACGTCGGCGAAGTCAATACGGTGACATTTAGTCCTGACGGTCGATTACTGGCTGCAGGCGGTAGGGACAACAAAGCGAAGATCTGGGAAGTCGAGACTGGCAAAGTGCTGCGCGAATTGACCGGACACACGGGCTGGGTTACAGCCGCTGCTTTCACGCCAGACGGAGTGAGATTAGTGACCGGCAGCAGAGACAGCACGATCAAGCTGTGGGACCCGGGTACCGGAAAACTTATCAGTACACTCACAGCCCATGCTGACCGAGTCAACAGCATTGCATTCAGCTCTGACGGTCGCTGGTTTACTTCGGCAAGTGAGGACGGTAGCACGCGATTGTGGCGAGCAGAAACTGGAGAATTGGCGGCTACGCTCATCTCGCTGCGCGATAGTTCAGACTGGCTGGTGGTTGCGCCGGATGGATTATTCGACGGTTCGCCCAGTGCCTGGAACCAGATCCTCTGGCGCTTCGGGCAAAATACTTACAATACGAAGCCCGTCGAAGTGTTCTTCAACGAATACTTCTATCCCGGTTTGCTAGGCGAAATCCTGGCCGGCAAGTCGCCAAAAGCAGCACAGGAGATCACCAAACGTGATCGCAGGCAGCCACAGGTAAGTCTGAGTTTAGCGGGAAATCAGGTTGATAAGAATCGAAGTATTTCTGCTCGTAACATTGCTGTAAGGATTGAGGTGACCGAAGCCCCTGCCGATGAGACCCATGCAACAAGCAGCGGCGCGCGTGATCTGCGCTTGTTTCGCAACGGCTCTTTGCTGCAAGTATGGCATGGCGATCTGCCGCTGAACGCAAACGGCAAAACCGTTGTTGAGACCACGATTCCAGTCCTCGCAGGCAGCAATGAACTGACAGCTTATGTATTCAATCAGGATAATGTGAAAAGTCCCGACGGTGAGCTTCGGCTTACAGGAGACGACAGCCTCAAACGTCCAGGAACGACGTATATTTTGGCAGTAGGGTTGAACCAATACGCGAACACTTCATTCAACCTGAAATATGCCGTTCCCGACGCGCAACTTTTCGGCAAGCTGCTGGGACAATCACTGAATCGAAAGGATTCCGCTGACCAAACGGAAGTCATCCAGTTAAAGGATGATGAGGCTACCAAAAGTAATGTCCTAATTGCGCTGCGCCTCCTGTCTGGAGATCGCACCGACATTCCTCCGGGCGCCCCAGACGTATTGAGAAAGTTGAAAAAAGCACAACCGGAAGACAACCTGATTATTTTTTTCGCGGGTCATGGTATGGCCTATCAGAATCGTTTCTACCTGGTTCCATTTGATCTGGGCTACAAAGGCGCGCGTGAACGGCTTAGCCAATCTGACATACCAGCCATCGCCTCGCATAGCATTTCAGACCGGGAGTTTGAACAGAGTCTGGAGCGCGTGGACGCCGGTCATATCGTGATGGTGCTTGATGCGTGCCAGTCAGGACAGGTCCTGGAAGGGGAGGAACGGCGCCGCGGTCCAATGAACGCTAAAGGGCTGGCGCAGCTCGCGTATGAAAAAGGGATGTTCATCCTGACTGCATCGCAGAGTTATCAATCCGCGCTCGAAGCGGAAGAACTCGGGCACGGCTTATTAACATATGCCCTCCTATTGCAAGGTCTTGAACAAGCGAAGGCAGACGATAAACCCAAAGATGGCCTCGTGGTGCTGGACGAGTGGCTGGACTATGCGACCGACAGCGTGCCCCGGGTTCATTCAGCGCACCTCAGCAGGGCAATCGGACTGGACAAGGCTGCAAGCGCGGAAGCAGATGCTGAACAGCGCTTGCAACGACCCAGAGTGTTCTACCGGCGCGAATTGGAAGCACACCCGTGGATCATAAGCAGACTAGCAAGTGCTGCGAAGGAAACTGAACACAAGTTACCTTAGAGGAGTCTGTCGGAATATGACGTTATGAGATCTCATTCACACCGCGGCTTTAGCCCGGTGATTCAAACGGCAAACCGGGTCGAGTAACCGTTTTCAACGGTTTTTCCTTCGGAATTTTTAACAAGTGAGATGGCGGATGTAGTACTTGGAAGGATTAGCAAGCCCGCGAAAAAAGCCTCCAACATGCAATCAGATCACACACCAGCCATCCGCTCGTTATGGCCACTCGGCATCGCAAGTTTGCTCGTCATTTTGATGGCCGCGCATGGGCGAAGCCAGGATACGGTTACCGGCGCTTTCCTGGGTACGGTGACTAACAGCCTATCAGGGGACCCGATAACGGGAGCAGCGGTAGTAATTATCAACGAGCAAACTGGCTTATCCATTCCCAAAACAACAGATTCCGAGGGCCGCTTCTATCAAGGGCTGCTCGCGCCGGGGATTTATAGGATCCGTGTAGCTGCTCAAGGATTCCAGACCAGAGAGGTGCTGCAGCGTCTCTTCATTACTCGCACAGGCGAAGTGGTGCCGGTACCTGTGCAACTTGATCCGACCAGTGCAGCGACCGCTACCGCTACCCCAGCTCCATTAACTGAAGAAGATAGTGATGTGAGGGCCAGACTCAATACCGCTGATGCCAGGCGTGGTGACTCCTTTACCGAAATCGAAGTAGTAACGCTACCGTTGGGCGCCACGACGTTTGTGCGCACCTTTGACGAGTTGGCACTGCTGCTTCCGGGCGTCGCTCCGCCCCCGCAGACGTTAGGCAGTGTGGCGGGTCCGGGTGTGGGTCCTGGAGTGGGTTCGGCCGGACAATTTTCAGTTAACGGCCTGCGCTCTCGGGCCAACAATTTTACGGTGGATGGCTCGGACAACAACGATGAAGACATAGGTGTTCGGCGCCAGGGTTTTGTTGCTCTAATTCCACAACCCATCGAGTCCATAAAAGAGTATCAGGCAATCACATTGTTGGCTCCTGCACAGTTTGGTCGAAACATCGGAGCACAAGTGAACGCAGTGTCTAAATCGGGAGGTAATGGGACCCACGGCACGGCGTACACTTTCTTCAATTCGAGTCAGCTTAACGCGCGGAATTTCTTCGACACTACCTTTGGTAACAGCGTGACACCGCTCAGAGCTGCGGGGAAACCGGTCTTGCTGAACGGTAGACAGCTAACGGTCACGAATCAGAGCGGCGGTGAAGATTCGTTCACCTTGACTAAAGGGGGACTGGTCCTGGGTGGTCCATTGGTACCCAGTGATCCAGGAGATTCTGGGAAAGGCATGTTTTATTTCATCTCGGCCGAGGGGCAGATCGTGAATGCAACGAAAGAAGAGAGCTTTGCCGTGCCCACAGTTGAGCAGCGTGGTCTCTTCGGCAGCGGAGCGACCGGGCTCTCCGTAGATCCCTTCAGTGGCCGGTCTGTGCTCAGCTTTCCTGCTACGGTGAGTGGTGATGCCATCCTCAGTCTCTATCCGTTTCCTAATAATCCAAACGGGGTCTACGGAGCGAATACATTTACGCAGGTCTTGCCCGCGCGTGAGCAGGGCAAAGTGTTATCGGGGAAGGTGGATGCGAACTTTAAAGTAGGACAAAGACAGCAAGGCTTCACGTCTCGCTATAACTACACCGACGATTTTAGAGATATTCCCGTGACTGGTGGTGCATTGTTTTCCTCGCTCCGTCCTAACGTGCGAACGCAGAACTTTTCCAACTTCCTCAACAGCGAGCTTAGCTCGGCTGGTGCGGTGACGACGGTCTTCAATCAACTGCGAGCCTCCTACGGTCGCACGCGCTTAGTCTTTGAGGAGTTACGCGACAGAGAGTTTCTACGTCCCAGCAGGCTTGCTGCAACGTTTCGCGGAAACGAAAGTTTATTCCTGCTGAACGCTCCGTTAAGAGTTAACGATACGCTTCCCGGTTCTGCCAATGTGCTCTACGACCGCTTCTTCAATTTCAATACCGAAGACATCCTGGGACCGTTGGGTCAGGTCTCGATTGCCGGATTCAGTCCCGCCGGCGTGGACGTATTCAACTTCCCGCAGCGCCGAGTAAACAATACATACCAGCTTGCCGATACGATGACGATTCGCGCGGGACACCATAACTTCACGCTCGGCGCTGACGTCAGACGATCCGAGTTGAATAGCGAGTTGCCGGTCAATGCTCGACCGTTAATAACTTTCGCCGGAGCTCCCAGGTTAACCATCAATCAACAGGGTAGGTTTGATGTGGCAGGATTTGTGAGCGCCATCGACCTCGTGGCTGCATCGGCCCCCAGTGGTGTTTTTCAGGCCGTCACTCCTGGAATCAGTTCGGCGATAAATCTCCGCTATTACCAGTGGAACTATTTCGGCCAGGACGATTGGCGCGTGACGCCGAACCTGGCGCTTTCTTTCGGACTCCGTTACGAATACAACACTCCGCCGCGGGAGCTAAACCGCCGAATTGAAAACACTTTCACCGATCCTGCATTGAATCTTGTACCGGGGCTCCGGACATTTCTCGGTGGACGATCGGAGATTTTTGACGCCGACCGAAACAACTTTGGCCCGCGCCTCGCTCTGGCCTATTCACCAAAATTATTCGGATCTAACCGGACCAGTGTTTTTCGTTTAGGTTACGGAATATTTTTCGATCAGGCGTTGGGCGCAGTTGTTAGTCAGTCGCGCAATGTTTTTCCGAACTTCTTAACCCTCAACTTCGCCGGTGGCGTTCCCACACAGGCCGGAGTTGGTTTTGCCATCACGGACCCAAGTCTCCCTTTTTTCCCTTGCCCTGACGCGAGTGGCAATCCTAGATTCTTGCCCGTCACCCAACCAGGGACTCTGAATACGCTTAACCCGCAGATGTCACTTAAATGCCTGGTTAGCATCAACACGTCTTTCCCAGGTGGGTTTGGTTTTACGTTACCGGCACGCCGGTTGGAGATGCCAACAGCGCACCATTACGCTTTCACGTTTGACCAGCAGTTAGAGGACAACCTGACTATCTCCCTGGCTTATGTAGGCACACAGGGACGCCATTTGCTTCGTCTTACTACGCCGAACCTCGGCCCCAACGCTTTTCTTCTGCCTACAACAATTAATGTAGTTGGCAATCAACCAAACGTCTTAGGTTTCGCGGTTGGACCAGGTCAGCGCATTACTCCGGCCGGTGGGATAATCGGTACGCGACCGGTGGCCACTGCGGGCGCAGTTAATATTTATGAAAGCTCCGCTAACTCCCGTTACGACTCGCTGCAGGTTCAGGCGCGCGGCCGTTTTCGCAAAACCGCTCAGTATCAGATTGCCTACACCTTATCGCGAGCAAGTGACGACGTATCAGATGTTTTTGATCTTGCCGGGGCGTCTGCATTGCCGCAAAACAGTTTGCCCTTTGCTGGTGAACGAGGGCCGGCAAATTTTGATGCGCCGCATCGATTGTCATACAACCTGGTTTACGATTTCCCCGCACTCAGTAATCACGGCAAGGGAACTCGACTGCTGCTGGGCGGATTTCAAGTCGCCAGCCTGGGACGCTATCAAACCGGACAGCCGTTTACAGTCAATAGTATATTTGACGTCAACTTCGACGGAAATTTGACGGATCGCCTTGATACTACAACAGGATTGATTATCACCGGCGATCGCCGTCAACCCTTGCAGCTCGGCAACACGGATCCCAGAACTCTTCTAGCGCCCATCTTCCAGGATGGGCGTATTGGCCGCAACAGTTTTCGTGCCGGCAGCACTCTGGAACTGGACCTCTCCGTGGTGAAGAGTTTTGCCTTTACTGGGCAACAGAGACTGAGCCTTAGGGCTGACATCTTTAACTTCATTGATCGCGCAAACTTTGGTATTCCGATCCGCTTTCTGGGGGCCGCCGGCTTCGGCGAAGCTACGAGCACGATTACTCCCGGGCGGCGTGTTCAATTCGCTCTCAAGTACTCTTTTTAACGTTCCGGGGTTTCCTGGTATTCGCGAGGTCATGTGATGTATATTGCGCTCGTTTCAGACCACTGACTTTTTCTCAACTGCTCAACCAAACCTACATCCTCAGGACTTGCGGGTTCGTATATGAATTGACGCTCTAAATTTACAAGGAC
>Ga0137372_10001005_pt1 | contig 27160 bp, 35 predicted proteins | sample SagtaG_6_FD_104911 | JGI IMG/M metagenome (GOLD analysis project Ga0137372, IMG submission 104911) | Vadose zone soil microbial communities from Sagehorn Ranch, Mendocino, California, USA - Sage1_R_60_16 metaG | ecosystem: Environmental > Terrestrial > Soil > Vadose zone | place: USA...
CAAGATCTCCGACCGGGAGATCGCAGCCGTGCCGTCACAGCGCCACCACCGGCACAGCAGGGGAACTCCAGCGTGCTGCAATCGCCGCACCAGGAGCCAACCTTATTGCGCGGGGAGTCCTAAGCCTTCTTCTCTGGCGCGTGCTCTTTGCCCAGGGACTCCTCACTGGAGTGGTCCTCTCGCTCCTTGCAGGCATGCTGACTTTCTTGGTGCTGTGGAGCAGGTTCGCCCTCGAGCGGGCCTCGTGGCTGCGACTGTGGTTGCTGACCGGTCCTCCTCTGCTCAGCTTCCTGCCGTTTCTAGTTGCCGCACCGTTGCCCGTGACTGTTGCCCTGGTGGTTCTCTGCTGGCTCATGCTTGGCCTCTGGGGAGCTGTTCGCTTCTTTCCTCTCTCAGGCATAGACGCCAGACTCCACACCGCCCGGTTTGCACAGAGCGACGAACTGGCAGAGCTTCTCCAGGGCGAAGCGGGAACAGCGAGCGTGCTTCTCGGGACGCACAGCCGCCAGCTCGTGCAAGTCAGCCCACAACCAAAGCGGCGAGAGCTTGGCAACCTGTTGGTCGTTGGTCCAACCAGATCCGGGAAAGGACTCCTGGCAGTCACGCAACTTCTCACCTGGCCGACCAGCGTCATTGTCAATGACATCAAAGGCGAGCTCTTTGCCGCGACCGCAGGGGACCGTTCACGTCTTGGTCCGGTGTTTGTCATTGATCCAACCGGCATCGGCAATCAGTACGATCCCCTCACGGGCAAAACCAGCGAGGAGGACTTGTTTTCTGCTGCCTCGCAGCTGCTGATGAAGCCGGATGAAGGAGAGGGAACGATCTTTACAGAGCGGGCAACGTGGATGCTCACGCAACTCTTTGCTGCTGCCAGAGCTGAAGGAATCGCGCCACTGCCGTATGTCAGGCACCTGGTTCGCAAGGGGTTAGGAAGTGCGGTCGCACACCTCAACGCCGTTGACCCCTTACTTGCAACGCAGTTTCTTGACTGTGCGTTTGCAGAAGCGAATCTCTCAGACCGATTCCTTCTCTCCTCCTGGGGAACGCTTTCCGCCAGGATGCGTCCCTTACTGACGGAAAAGATAGTTCGCTGCTTCGGAAGATCAGACTTTGATGCGTCCGTTCTTCTGTCTTACAGGAAGCCAGTCAGCATCTATCTTCGCTGGCCAGAGCGAGATCTCCTTGCCCTCTCACCCTTGATCCGGCTCCTGTGGGGATCACTGATTGGCGAGTTAATTACAACCTACGACCACCACGAGGGCCGCAACTGTCAACCGGTACTCCTGCTTATTGATGAAGCCGGGAGAACAGCAATTCCCACCTTAGCAGAACACGCAACAACTATTGTCGGCCGCGGACTCACGCTGTGGATTGCGGTGCAGTCACTCTCCCAACTCGAAGCAGTCTACGGCAGGGCACGATCGCAGGTCCTCCGAGATAACATGGAGAGCCAAGTCTATTACCGGCCAACTGATCTGGCAACGGCACAGTACTTAGAACACCGGTTAGGACACGTTTCCGCCTTTGCCCATTCGCACACCCTCAAAGAGGGAGAGGAGACGAGCGAGGGACGATCAGAACGGCCCATTCCGCTCTTGACAGCGCAAGATATCTTGCAATTGAGAGATGAAGAGGTGCTTGCCTTTCACCGCAGCCTGCCACCGCTCAGACTCACCCGTGCTGACTGGCGGGAGCATCCGACCCTGGCCAAACGAGTAAATCTGCGAACGCCACAGCTTCCTGTCCTGCCACCGATTACGGCGCTGCCACGAATCAACGGTGACGGGAAGGCTGTTGTTGAGGGGTATATAGACCCGGACCGACGAGCCGTATAACAGCTGCGGTCTGCATGGCGGGAAATAGGGTCCACGGCATGGTCGCAGACCGCGACAAGAATAGTGGTTGCGGCAGTCAGATACTCACTCTGACCCTTTGGCTTAGTTGACAAACCTTCTTCTTAGTGCTATCTGAAGTCTCACTCGGAACTCGCGTTGAAGGAGGCAGAAGTGGCTAGGCAGGTAGTGATCCTGGATGATCTTGACGGATCGCCCGATGCTGAGGAGATTGAGTTTGCCTGGGGTGGGACGAATCTCACCATCGACCTATCTCAAAAGAACTACAAGAAACTGGAAGAACTCCTCCGTCCATACCTCGATGCAGCCCGGCCCCGGATGGCGGCAACCGATGCAGAGCGCCAGGCCCCTAAGCGCCAGCGGACGGCTAAGGCCGAGGGTGAGAAGATCGACTACGCAAGTTTGGAGCATGCAGGAGAGCCGCACCGCGGCCGTGTCTCACCGGAGGAGGCAAAGATCGTCCAGGAGAACTTTGACGAGGTGAACAAGCGACTCTCTGAGGCCGGGATGCGCATGATTGATCCCGCAGACGCCAAGATGAAGGAGCGCTACGGCCTCAGCGCGTAGCCAGCAGAACCGTTCTTCCCACCTTCCCCGCAAAGTCCAGTCTGACTGGGCAAAGACAGCTTTTCGGAGAGTTCCGGGGAGCTGTTTTTGTTGTCTCACGCCTTGCATTTCCGATGCTTGGTATGCTATAAACCTAAAGATATGATACAAAAGACAATCACGCTCACTGATGAACTGAATCAACAAATCCAACGCCGAGTAAAGCAAGGCAACAAGCCTGAAGACGAGGTTATTCGGGAACTGCCTGAGAGCGGCATTGAAGCGCGAAAACCACGAGGGACCGTCGGTGAAGGATTACTTCGCCTTGCGAAGCTTGGCATAACAGGGCCGAAGGATCTTTCTACCCGGCATGATGACTACCTCTATGGCGACGAAGAGTGACTCCTACATCATTCGCTGATTGACAACATTGTCCTCCTTTGTTATAACGGTATTACCAGTATGCAAAGTAATACGTCATATCAACAACACGAAGGAACGCTTACCCGAAAAGGGCAAGTGACTATCCCGGCTGAGATCCGTGAACAACTTGGCCTCAAACCCAAAGACAAGGTTCGCTTCACTGTTGAAGGTGACACAGTACGGTTGATGCCGGCACCCTCCAAGCTTCTGGCAGGATATGGTGCAGTAACACCACGGAAGAAGCCAGAAGATTACGGGCAGCGTCGGGAGGACTTTGAGAAAGGAGTTGCATCGGATGTGCAGTCCGAGTCGTAACCGACTGTATGACAGTCCGCTTCTTGGATACCAACATCCTGCTTCGCTACTTCACCCGAGATGATGAGAAAAAAGCAGCACAAACCCTGTCCCTTCTTACTCGCGTTGAGAGCGGCGCAGAGAAAGTTGTCACTTCGCCACTCGTGCTCTTTGAAGTTGTTTTCACCCTTGAGCGATCCTATGCCGTCCCTAAGGCTCGTGTTGCCGAGCTTGTATTTCCCATTCTTGGACTTCGTGGGCTGAAACTGCCGAATAAGACATTGTGGCGCATGGCGCTTCGGCTCTACGTTGAGCACTCACTTGATTTCGCCGATGCATATAACGCTTCGTACATGCACGCTCTTGGGATCTCAGAAATCTACTCCTGGGATACAGATTTTGATACCATTCCAGGTATTACGAGAAGACTTGAACCAGCACATGACACGCAAGAGGCAGCATGAGCAGCATTGAACGATTACCCCAGGAACCAGCCTGGTGGAGAGATCCGGGGGAGGAAGCAACCATCAAGAGGCGAGACGCACTCGTTGCCTTTCGTGTTGAAGAGCTTGAGGCTGCGACCTCGGAGCTTGCAGAGCTCGTGGAAACGGAGCCAACGGACACCCAGGCACTTGCAGAACTGATTGCCCAGCAGTGGTCAGTGTCCTACCTGACGATGCTGGGGAGGGGACAGAGCACGTACTTCCCAACCGGCGAGCAGACCAAACAAGCAGTTGCAGCCGGCCAACAAACCGCAGATGAAGCCTTGCGCTACGCCCGGAAACTTCCCAAGCAGGTCCTTCGGGCTGCGTTCAAGCTGGCCCATCAGGCAACGGCGCAAGACGAGTAGAAGCGCTCTGTTTCCGTGGAGAACCCTGGTGTCCTGCCTGGTTTTCCATCCTAGTGCCACCCCACCACCTGCAAGCCCGCTCCGTTCCTCCTTCGCTGCGCTCAGTCCGGTACTCACGTCCTTCGGACTCGCTACGCCCCGTCAAACGTGGCTGCGCTCGGGCTTTCCGGCCGCGGGGTCCCCGTCACTTCCTATGCCAGTACCAGGCAGGGGGAGATAGAGGGGGAGAACCTCATGGCGGCAGAGCTTCGCGACCTGTATACCGATCCGCTCCGCGCACGAGCTGCTGAGCAGGCTGCTGCGCTTTCCGAGCTCGTCAAGGACTGTCGGCGTGAAGGCCGTCCCGTTCCTGCGTCAGTCCTCACTGCGGTGGACGCACTGTGGCGTTGGGCTGCCTTTGAGCTCACCCCTCGGCCTCGTCGCAGTGGTTGTGGCCGGCTGAGTGGTGCCTACGCTGATACACCGCTTCCCCTGGAGCTCTCAGAGCCCGACGGGTAGGCATGAGGCGACCGCGAAACCCCACAGTCTGGAATATCGTGTCTGCCTACTGCACGAGCAGAGTCTCAACAGCCTCAAGCGTACTGTCCAATTCCTCAAGCGCAGTCGTGATACTCTCTCCGACTTCACCCCACGATTCGCCACGCTCTCGCTGCACGTCTGCGCGTTCCCCATCTCCCTCCACGGCACAGAGCCTATCGCTGAGCTGCTGCACCTCTTTTTGCAAGTACATCAATTCTTTCAGTGTGATCCGAAGACTTTTGGCGAGCTTCCGCTCGTCCCAGATGCCCACGACTCATATCCTCCTCTCTTCGACTGGCTCTGCCTCAGGAGCTTCTACCGGAGTCTACCAGAAAAGAAGCGATGCAAGGTGGCTCTGAGGCATAAGATAGTTGGATATATACCGTGAATAATATATACTACGGCGACCAGTACATGAATCCTGAGAAGATACGGTCTTATACCCCACGACCATATGAAAGCAGGACCCCAAGAACCCGAAACGTCAAACCGCTCTTAGAGCTCATCCGGCCACGAGAGCAGGGTACGTCTGGTGAGATTCTGAGTGGGCAGTGGCGTGAGAAAGCATTCTGCAACGGTCTGCCCGCTGAAGTCTTCTACGGCAACGGAGACTTCACGGAGATGACCCAGGCAGAAGTTCACCGGGCAAAAGCAATCTGCCAGAACTGTGTTGTGATGGAAGAATGCCGAGACTACGCTATCGCTGCTCGTGAGGGACTTGGTGTTTGGGGCGGGATGACATCAGACGAGAGACGGGTAGAGCTTGGACGGCGATTGGCAGAAGGCCGGCAACAGCAGGAGCAGTGAGCACCTCAGTTCGGTGGTCGAGTCTGAGACCGTTGCCGCAATTCCTCAACCCGCTTGTGCAACGCTGCCATTTCCTCACGTCGCTTTATGACTGTTTCCCTGACTCCTTCAAGCTCGACAAGGAGCGTCATGATTGCTGCTCTCAAGGGTTCTGGAAACGGTTCGTCTCTGCGCTCTTCTCTGTCGACACCCGACATGAAGCGAAGCTTAGGTCCAAGCGCGTGCAGGAGCTCCTCCTGCTCCTCTTCAGTAATGGCCGAAAAGAGATCGTGCGCGACTCGATTGCGGAGGCTGTTGAGCTTCAGGTAGGCAGTGACATACTCCTCTTGTAGCAAGCCAAGGCCAACTGCCAAGCTGACCTTCTGGGGAAAGCTCTGTCTGGCAAGATCCAGAGCTTTCGGATAAGGGAGCACTTCCTCGATGAGTCGAATCAGCGAAGATTCAATCCAGAGATGCCCTCTAATAATAATCTCCAAGGGAGACTGAGCATTGATATGCGCCATAAACTGGCGCTCACGTTCCTGTTCCCCACTGCCTGCCACCGTTTTCTAGTCCTTTGCCCGCAAGCTAGGTGTTTTTTGGTCGCTACGGCAGTCGTGGCAAGACAAGCTGATTCGCAGAAATCGTGATTACCTTCATTGTTGACTTGAGCTGCACCTCAGGAGCAAGTCTTGCATCGAAGAAGTGTTGAAACAACGGTGGCCGCTCAGAAAGGATGAGTGCTGGCGGGAAGAATCCTGGCCCTGTTCCAATCTCTTCCACCGTGGTTGCTTTGGTCACGAGCGCCGGCACTGACTGATCGCCTCGATTGCGAAGCAGCCACACCCGATGGTAGCCGTTCTTCAGAAAGTACCGACCTTCAAACTCAATGATCTGCACCCAGTTCCCACCAAGCGCGGCGAAGAAGGTGATGGCCAACGGCTGGCCTGGTGTTTGTGCCGCTTGCATACCGACAAGGTTAAGGTTACGACTGAGCGTCGTCAGGGTCGCAGTCCATGTCGGCTGGTCGAATGCAACTCTATAGTTTGCGTTAAAGTCCCTTGGAAGGCAGACCTTCATTTTGCTGAGCAGATCATGCTGTTCATCGAGCTCGCGTCCAGTGGTCTCAGTCGAAAACTGTGTGTCTATATATTGCTGGAACGCAACGATGTGCTGCAAATCCACCAGCGCGAAGCGGACTTCCTTTCCGGTAAAGTGCTGTTGAAACGCTGGTGCAGAGCGAATGGCCTCGATCTCTTCTGTGACCTCCTGAGGGAGCTCCTCGATCTTCGGTGCCTGAGGCTCGAAGACCGGAAGGTCCTCGTAGGCTGCCCGAGCAGCCTGCCACACCGGACGCAGCTCGTCCCAGGAAGCGGCGGTCTGGCTGCCAACAAATGCTGCAGCTTCCTCCTCTGACATGAAGCCGAGGAGGACCCGTCCCGAACGCAGGACGGAATCATCAGTCGGGTACTGCATGCGACACCACTCCTTCACCTGCAAGGACTGCAGTCCCAGGCAGGCTCGTACCCCGTGACAGTGCAGGAGGGGGGTGCCTCTGGAGAGGCTTCCTGCACAGCGCATGGTAGCAGCAGCGGGAGCACCGAAGTTACATCCATGTAACTTATTTTCCCTCAGATCCCTCGCACTCCTCAGGGCAGACACATCGCTTGTACGACCCTCTCGCCTGCATCTCTCCACCGCTATACTCAAGCTCCCTGAAATATGAACCATAAAGGAAGTGCTATAATCCGGCTATGAACAAGCGATTTGGTGCACAGGGCGAAATCGTGGGCTTCCCTTTCAGGGACCTGCAGGAAACCTTCTATAATCAAAACGGCATCGAACTAGAGATCAAAGATGGTGTTCTCTATGTTGGTGTTGAGGACAGAAGCAAGCTTGATGAAGCTAAAGAGCGAGGACAACTCCATCTTTCAGCATGGTCTGCGAGACATGACATAAAACTGTCGGTCACGTTCAATCACACCTGGGAGACCAACACGCAGGGAGGTCAGGACCACTCTCTTACTCTTGAGGATCGGGCACGAGCGATTGACCGAGTTCAGGTGCAGGTAACGACACATCAGATACAGCTCCCGATGAGCTACGTTGTGGTGCCCCAACAGACCCGCGATTCCGCCAGTTTCACCAATGACGAGGTGATGGTTCAAAAGGCTCTGAGGCACCCGGTACTGAAGAGTACGCTGCTCTACTACAGCCAAGAGGTTGTTGACGATGAGCGGCCGCTCTATGGCGTGTATAAAGCGCTTGAGGCAATGATTGAGAGCCTAAGTGGCCGGGACAGGCGAAGAGAGCTTGCGCGCTTGGCAGGAGAACCTCGCTCCTATGTCGATGATGTCATGCAGACTGCCCAAGTGAGAAGGCATCACAGTACGCCAGGAACCAGAAGACTCAGTGATGAGGAGTGCCGGCAAAGAGCAAAGGTACTGATTGAAGCCTTCGCCAACTCGGTCCCGTAAACTCGTTATAAGACGCCTCTGCTGTCTCTTGCCTGCAGGAAGAAATGAGCCTCTTTTTGGAAGTCTCAAGCATGACCTCGACCACTCTAGGACTCTCGGCAGCAGTTATACACTCGGTAGCCTCAGGAGTATGTCGCGAAAAGTATCATTGTGCGACATGGCTCAAGTGATGTCCTCCTCCCTATAGGACCAGTTCGCAACAACTCTGTACCGTACTTGACAGTGGTGGGGTAGTATCTCTCGTTTAGATAGCATCATAATATGCTATACTAAACGACGACTTATAAGAGGTACAGACGATGGCATCAACGAGTTCAGACAATGAAGCACTATATAGAGCGATCGACAAGACTGCAAAAGAGCTAATAGTCGATGCTCTATATTCGGGGAGAGGTCATCAGCAAGCAGGGGTCCGGTATTTTGACCTTAACAACTGGATTGGTGTTCCCGCGGCAGTTATCTCTGCACTTTCGTCCTCGGGTGCAGCCCTAACCGCTATCTTCGGTGCGAAGAGTGCCATTACTGCCTCGCTGGCCATTACTGCCACGATCTTCACGTCGCTTCGCGCATTCCTCCGAACGGATAAACTCTCAGAAGAGCATGCATCAAAGGGGCGACGCTATATCAGCCTACGGAATGATATACGTATGTTCAGAGAGATTACAATGAAGTCGGGAGCAACACCCCAAGATTTGCAAAAACAGATAGACACATTTCGTAAGCGCTATAACGATCTCAGCGAAGTACCCCCACTGCACATTCCTCGTAGGGACTATGAGGCAGCGAAGAAAAGCATTGCGGCAGGAGAGTCAGCTTATGAGGGCGATCCTGCATGGGAGGAACTATAACATGGCACGCACCGTTGAATCTGCGTTTAGTGAATTGTTGGACAGGCAACGACTGACTAGCACACAAGTTGAGGTCGCAAATACGCGAATAGCCGCATTACAGGAGTTCTTCTCCAATGATTTTACGATGGCTGAACGGGCTTTCAAAACTGGGTCATATGCACGGGGGACCATCTGCGCAGGACAGAAGGATGTCGATCTAATGGCCCCGCTTGACTATCCCACCTATAAAGATCGTTATGACCATGATTCGAGAGCATTTCTGTACTATGTCAGAGACCAGTTAAATGAGCGTTACTCAGCAACCAAGGTAAGCGCTCGGCAAGTAGCCGTTACCCTCGATTTTAGAAGTATTACCGCTGATGTGGTGCCATGCTTTCAGCGCGCCGGCCAAGGAGGCGGTTACTTCATGCCGGACGGTTCAGGTGGTTGGATAGACACGAATCCAAAATATCATGCACATCTCATTTCAACAGGTGATGCAGCACATAATGGGATGCTTAAGCCGCTGATCCGACTAATCAAAGCATGGAACCTTGCAAACGGGAACCATCTGCGCTCGTTTCATGTCGAGGTCTTGGTTTACAACATGTGGAATAACAACAATATTGGGATAATCTTGTCTCGAAGCGTGAGTTCTACGCTAAGCGTAATGGCCAGTTGGGTTGATAGTAGTTGTGAGGACCCTTGGGACTCGTCAGCCCGAATAGATGACTATCTATCCACCCAAGAGCGAGGAACAGTAGTGCGGATGCTTCAAGAAGATGCGGTCGCGGCAACAAGAGCGGAGGAATATCGTGTAGCGGGTAAAATCGAACACGCTTTTGAGCGGTGGAACAGTGTATATCGCCGCACCTTCCCCGCATTTGGCTAAGCTAGCGGGAGACAAACAACTGCTCTATCGTCAGCCGCAGCAGCGCAGTGTTGACAGCATCAGTGACGGTGCCCTCATCCAACTCTTTTCCCTCCCCTGCTCGTTGGTTGAGCTGTTGTAGGTCCGCTACAGCCATCCTCATAGGCTCTGAGAGTGTCTGCGGTTCTCGCTGCTGCAGTCGTTCACCCAGCTGTAGCACAGCCGGCAGCTCTATCCTCCCCTCCAGGTAGCTGAGGAGGCACTCAACAACGTTCATCCGCAATAGGTGTGCATCGACATCGTTTGTCATACTAAAGTGTCACTACTCTTAAGGTTCTGATAGCTCAGCACCTCCTCAGATCTTGTCCCCACAGACTAAACGAAAGTTATTAAAAAATGATTAACTACGTATCGCTCTTGCTAAAATAACGGCTGATGAGTCCGGCGATTATGTCCGACAACAGCAGTACCGTGACAATCATTTGGCATGTTACAAGAAACCTTGCTGGCTCAGAGTGCGGGACGATATCTCCAAAACCAGTGGTTGAGAGCGTGGTCATCGTGAAGTAGACCGCATCAAGCTTCGTCAGCGACCCGGCGGAGCCATTGATGAGAAATGCGCTGGTATCAGTAGCGCCGAGTTCCCAATACATTAGTGTGAAGATGAAAATCGTCATTTCTAGATAAAGCCATAGATTGGCAAGTATACCTGCTCCTTTACTACTCTTGGTATACAAGCTCCAGGTCAGTCCGAGAACCAGAACAACGCCAAGTATGCCCAGCACAAAAGCGTCGAGAACAACGGAGCCCGTGATTGCACCGAGCCTCGAAGAAGGCTTGACCATGATGAACGCGTAGCCAGCCAGCACAAGGAACACTGCCGGAAAGGCTCGGCGGAACACATCATCGATCTTGCCCAGCCACCGCTTGAACACCGCTCACTCCTCTCTCTCATCTCGTTTGCTGGAGTATAAGGGGTCTTGAGGATACCTTGAGATGTCTGGTGGAGGATTTCGTGGTTCTAGCCTCGGTAGTTTCGTACAATAAGGAGTTACATGAACGGCTCATGTCTGTTACCAACCTAATGTGCTATATTTGTCTTTATGCCAGCACGAACTAAGGTCAAACGCAAGGCACGATACCTGTGGAAGGCACTCCCGCTATCAGAGAGATACAAGCTTTATAAGCGAGGCATAGAGACTGGAGCTATCGCCAAACTTCCCGACCGGTGGCAAAAGGTTCTCCGGCTCCGGTTTGGTAAGGCGGATGTCACCCCAAGTTTTGTAGATCTGTCTGACCAGCTTGGAGCAAGCCCCACAAGTGTCCGCTACATCGAGCTCAGGGCTACAAGAGTGCTCCACATGCTTCTCAACCCTTCCAAGAAGAGATCGGCAGTGCCCAGGTCGAACGTGCGCTACCGCAAGGATCTAACGGCTGCTGCAATCCGTCGCAAGAAGTCCACTCGTAAGATGGATCTGTAGCTCAACAACTCTCTTACCTACAACCTAAACAGAAGCAACGTCGTAGGCTTTTCAACCTCAGAGGTTCGTACAATCAAGCATTGGACGTACTAGCTCTCTGGTGTAAACGGGGGACGTGCAACTCTATTCACTCCAATACAACCCCTTGCGAAAGATTAATCTTCGTGTTTACCTTAATCTGCATCTCTCCTCGTTGTAGTTTTTCCGCTAACCACTGTGCGAGGTCAACCCCTTCTGTGGCAACTTTTGCAAACACCGCGTCTATTGCCTTTTCCGGTGCATCACTCCCAAGGAGTACGTGATAGGTATCTGTCGGGCGAGTTTTCAGCCACGCAAGAAACGCTGGATTATCAAGGTCAAAATAAATTCGTTTCATATTACTTCAAAGATTTCCCACATACAACTGGCCGGAGTTCCTACAGGAACTTACTATATACGTTGTTCCAGTTCATTGCGTTATGCTGGCCCTAAGTTCGTCCCCTGGCCTGAGCTGTATGACGTATAGCTCTGGCATGCCTTTTCTCCTTACCCGCTTATACGGATACACACCGGCATGCTTTCGGAAGTCGAGATGCTGGTGTCGAAAGAAGCGCGTGCAGGCGATCGAGCCTCCCCCAGCTTCATACCGTGTGATCTTGATACTGTCTGCCTCTTTGACCGTCGTGAAGTGCATACCAATAGTTAATCGCTTGGGATCATAGTACAAGACGACGCCATAGTGCCGGGTCAGATGATGTGCTTCGAGGAACTTAGCAGGTAGGCCAATGGTTTCTGACCGGGTGATCGTGATCGCGTCCGGTGAAACCGTTCCCCTACCCCTTCCGGAGTATTGAACGAAGTGATACTTCTTTCGTCGTCCCATATTTAGCAACGCTATTATAGGAAGTCCGTCATACCAAAGCAAGCTTCTCTTTTCAGGCTCCAGGTTCGTACAATTACCCATTGCACGTACCACACCCGCCCGTTTGCCCTCGCTAGGGACGGATAATGGCGCAAGTGGTAATTGCATCTTCGTAGAATCTCTATTCCTCGAATGAGCTCTCGTCTCATGGCTACCACCCTAGCAACGTCGTAGAACCACCCGATTCTCCGTCTCTCCCGCCGCGCGCTACGGATCTGTCCGGTAAGGTGGGAAGAACCTCGGAGGTTCTACGACGTTTTGAGGGTTGTTTTTCCCCCTATTTCCCTTATAATAAGAGTGCTCTATGCCGCTTAAGAACTACGCCAGTGAAATGCCGATACACCGGATCTTTGACAACTTGACCAAGCAGTTGGTTTCGCATGGAGCCCGGCAAATCAGCTACGAGTATGGTGATGACGGCAAGGCAGTTGGTCTCACCTTCTCTATTCCGACACCGCGAGGATTGCACCATATCAAGCTGCCGGCACGTGTTGACAAGGTCCAGGCAATCATGACAGCTCAGAAGGCTGACGGTTACCGCAACCCTGAGCAGGTCTACCGGACAGCATGGAAGAACATCCACGATTGGGTTGCTGCGCAGATGGCCCTGCTTGAGACAGAGATGGTGAAACTCGAAGAAGTGTTTCTTCCCTACATGGTCAATCAGGATGGCCGCACGTTCTTTGAGGTAGCAGAGGAGCGAGGCTTCCTCCTCGGCTCTGGAGTTGAGCAGAAAGGAGGCCATGAGTAACAGAGACTTCTTATTGCTGGAAGACGCTGTTCCCCTCTACCTGGAGGAGTACCTTGCTGCCCGGAACAGTCCTCCCCTCACCCGAACTGCCTATCGCAGGGATCTGACTGAGGCTGTCCTCTTCCTCCTGGACCCCTGTGGCCTGGTCGCCGTCTCCCAGGTAGAAGAGCGGCACCTGGAGCGCTTCCTCGGGGAGCTTGACCGTCGAGGACTTTCAGGCAGCTACCGCCGCCGCAAAGTCGCAGCCATCCGTTCCTTCTTCAGCTTCCTCACCCGTCGTGGCTTCCTCCCGGAGAGTCCGGCAGCAGCGCTCATCCCACCGGAGCGGGAACTTCCCCAGCTTCGCTACTTGAGTAAGGAGGAGTACACACGCCTGAGAGCAGCAGTTGCGAAGGAACCACGTGACGCCGCGGTGATCGAGCTTCTCCTACAGACCGGCATGCTCCTCTCCGAGGTATCCCGTCTCAAGCTCACCGATGTGGAACTCCCAGAGACGATCAGCCAGGAGCCAGGCAACGTCGGCCGCGCCCGGATCGTTCGGGGCAAAGCTCGGAAGGACCGGACAGTCACGCTCAACTGGAAGGCGTGTCAGGCGATCTCCAGCTACCTTGCTGTCCGGCGCCGGGACACCGATGATCCTTCCCTCTTCCTGAACCGCTCTCGCCGCCGGCTTGGTCCTCGCGCGATCGAGCGCCTGGTTGCCAAGCACCTCAAGACTGCTGGGATTCACGGCGCCTCTGTGCACTCGCTGCGGCATACCTTTGGCACACACCAGGTCATCAAAGGAACAGCGCTTCAGACCATTGAGGAAACGCTTGGCAACGTGCAGGGCTCTGATGCAACGGCTCAGTATGTGGATCTTGCCCGGCAGGAGATGGATCGGCAGCTGCAAGAAGGGGCGTTATAACCTATGACAGACGAACAAGAACCAATGACAAGACAGCCTTTCGACGAAGATCCGTACTGGAATCGGCACGTGGTCCTTGGTGAGGAAGCAGTCTACGGCAGGCGACAGCAGATCCGCATGCGACTGCATCGCTCAGAAGAGCGCTTTGCTGGTGGTGACGACCACATCCCTCTCACCCAGCGTTCCGGCGAGCGGACGTACTTTCACGCCAAGCCCTACATCCTTATTCCCGATATCACCATGACCGTTGCTCCCTCCCAACCCAACGGAGGGAAGTCGGCACTTGGGACGGAAATCGGCCGCGTCGTTGGCTCACACGTCGGAACCCCGAAACCGCTTGAGATAGGTGAAGCCCAGGCATGGTACTACCCGCAGGACCGAGCCCTCATGCTCTGGGAGTGCTTTCTTGAGGATCGGATTCGTCAGCATAGTGATCCGAGTATGGACCCCCTGTACCAGATCGTTTGGACCGGCTTTGAGCAACTCCTCGTCCACGAAGTGCCAGATGTCGAACACGTCTACACTACCAGGGAGCCCATCTACGACAACGCACTCTTTGCTCGGTTCCTTGAACGAAAGGGCTATAGGCCGTTTGAAACGGTCTCATTCATCAAGCATCTCCCGCATCAACGAGAGGTGAAGTAGTCCGTGAACATCTGGGACGAACGCAAGCTCGCGAACAGCCTGCGTATCGCGGCAAAGGAGCTCACGCTCCTCAAGGACGATGCACGGCGAGTCGGCGATACGCTCAGTGAGATCGAGGGAGACGGAGACCGGGCGGAAATGCAACGTGAGCGGGGCGAGGCATGGAGCGAACTTGTGGACAGTCTGGGTACTGCGCTAGAGGAGCTCGACAGTGCGCTTGAAAACGTTCGATCTCTGCTCTAACCGGTAGCACCATGACCAACTATCGCTTCACCAAGGATCGCACAGCAGAGAACGAGACCCGCCAGGTCGTCGCTGCGAGCAAGCGCAAGCGGCAAGCGGTCCTTCGGAAGGTCTGGCAGAAGCGCCGAGCAGCTCGACGCCGGCAAAGACGCGCGGTCTGATGCAGAAGAAAAGTACTGGCTCGGTAGAGAAGACAACACAGCGCGGCCTACAGAGGATTCAGGGGACATCCAGAGAAAGGATCGAGGGACGATTAGTTGACGACAACTGCACCGTTGACAGCGGTTGTTGGATCAGCAGTGTCAGCAGCTTGGTATTGCGTGTCGTAGATGACAGTGCCCGTGACATCCTTAATCTGTATGCGGATTTTGCCATTGCCTCCGGTACCGTCAAGTCCTGTTACAAGGAAGCTATAGGTACCTGATTGATTCGTTACTGTTCCGGTTCCTCGCAGCGTCGCTTTCCCATTTGTGATAACAAGTGATGATACAGTCGTTGCATTAAATGAGAGGTTCGCCGCATTAAAGTCCATCGTGAACGCCCTTACCCCGACGGGCATCGTACCCTGATATTTATAGCTTAACCCAAAGGTCACATTTCCCGTCAGGCTAGTATTTGGTCTATAAGCGCCGGCAGCTGAGGTGTACCGTTGTCCTGCGGTAAAGATGCTTGACTGCGTAGGATTGTAGACTGAGACAAATGTAACTGGCGACGTTCCTGTAAGCGTCCCGTCTGAGACGGTAACTGTTACCGAGTACACATTGGCTGTCGAATATCCGGATGAACGAGTACAGGATACCGCGCCTGTGGATTCTGTAACCGAACATGATGTCGGACTGCTCCCGTCTCCCCAGTCTACAGTTGCTGTATGCGTATCTTCCGTATTCGTATCGGTAAAGGTTGCAGTCGCCGTTACTGAGGTACTGGTTTGCACAGGATTCGGTGATACAGTAACTGTGCCAACGATCGGTCTACCATTGAGGACCGAGACATCAAGTACTTGGGACCAGTAACATACTGTACTGTCACACACCTCGATTTGTGTCTGTGTCCCTTTGAAGTTCTGGTCAAACTGCAAATCGCCGGAGCAGTGGATGGAATTGTCGCAACTGAAGTCATTGGAGTGATAAGAATAGGTGTTGTCATCATTCATGTACCAAGCATGCCCATTCATACCCTGCATGTTCGCGTAGTTGCTGTCAAACGAGGTGACGTGCCCTGACGGATCAAAAACGATGTCGGCCGCGGTGAAATTGGGAGTCACCAGGGGGAACCCGTTTACAAACAAACTATAGCTGTGCGTACCGCTCGCACTGTCCTTATCTGTGACAGTCAGCGTAATGGTGTGCGACCCCGAGACTGTATAGGTGTGGCTATTGGATACAGACCCTGAACCATTGCTTTCCGTAACTGTCCCTGTTGTCGAACTGCCATCTCCCCAATCCCAGTTCGCAGTATGTGTATCCGACTCTCCGGGGTCAGTAAATGCCGCAGTTGCAGTGAAAGAGGAACCAGTATGAATCGTACTTGGCGATGTTGTGATCGTTCCAACAGACGGGACCACGTTTGTAATCGTTACATCGGTCCCCGAGGTGGCGCAGTTATTACTGGTATCACATACTTGCAGCACAATGTGCTGTGTGCTCGGGCCATCTCTTCCCACGGCTGAGAATACAGGGTTTTGACCTGAGGTCTCAAACGTGCCGTTATTGTCAAGATCCCATGTGTAGGTTAAAGGATCATTATTTGGATCGCTGCCAAGCCCACTAAGCGTTACAGTGCTGCCTTCAGCGACAGTATATGGACCATGTGCATCAGCTGTCGGTGTATTGCCACCAGACCCCGTTAATGATGAGACATTCATTACTTGGGACCAGTAACACACACTACTATCACACACCTCGATTTGTGTCTGTGTCCCTTTGAAGTTCTGGTCAAACTGCAAGTCACCAGAACAATGAATGGCATTGTCGCAACTGAAGTCATTGGAGTGATAGGAATAGGTGTTATCATCGTTCATGTACCAGGCATGCCCGTAGGTATGCCCCGAATTCATGCCTTGCATGCTGGCGTTATCGCTGGTAAAGGAGGTTAGGTTGCCCGATGTATCAAAGACAATATTGGATGCAGTGAAATTCGGTGTTGCGAGCGGGAACCCTGAAGCATGAGCAAGGCGAGTGGACAACAACGATAGAAGAGGAGTAACGACGAATAGACAGACAATGAAGAGTGCGACGTTCTTTATTATTCTCATTAGAGCAAGCTCATCATTGCAAAAAGGATGAACTTTGTCAAGTAGGAAACCATTAAGGACTTATTAACTCGCGGCTCCGGGTACAAAGAGACGCACGACCCGGTTTGAGTCGGAAGCAAGCAGGCCCTTTATGCTATAATCGTGCCGGTATGTCCCGCATAAAGACAACTCTTCATGCCTATAGTGTATTCGCTGTCCTCTTCCTTAACTTCTGCATCTTGCTCGTAATCATTAACCTGATCTTGCTTGCCGGAGCGACCGTGAAAAACCATTTCTCAACAAAAAGAAATGATTATCAAAAACTGTATAACGTACCGCTCACAAAAGTTTATCCAGGTTACAGCCAAAAAGAGATTGATAGATTGGTCAATGAGACATGGATTCGAGGAGGGCTTGAGTTTGAACCGTTTACGCAGTTTAAGGAGCGAGCATACAAGAGTAAATATGTCAACGTCAGCCCTGACGGATACAGACTCACAGTCCCGCAAGGACCGTGGCCGCCAGATCCCAATGCCTTCAATATCTTCCTGTTTGGTGGATCAACGACCTTCAATTATGGCGTCGCTGACTATGAAACAACTGCCACATATCTTCAACAGGACGTGCAGGCTGCATTTCCAAACAAGCACATTTGGGTGTATAACTTCGGTCGTGGCTTCTATTACTCCTCGCAAGAACTTATTTTATTTGAACGATTACTTTTGAAGCAATATCGACCTGATATGGCCATATTCATAGATGGTCTGAATGATTTTGGTGTTGGGTATGAGGATAAACCAGGAAATACTGATGAACTGCATAGGTATATAGATAGCGTCAACCGTGATACAGCTCCAAGCGTAGCACTCTCAAGTCTCGTTGAGCAAATTCCCTTGGTCCGGTTTGCGGAATATCTGAAGACCTTCGGGAAGAAACCAATCTATCGCGCTCCAAAAGCACAAACGAAAGGTGAAGAGGAGAATACATACGGAAACCAAGACGTACTGACAGGTGTGATAACCAGATACTTTGAGAACAAGAAAATGATCGAAAGTTTGGCCGCATCATATGCGATAACGTCTGTCTTTGTAATACAACCAGTGCCTTTCTATGAGTATGATCTGAAGTACCACATATTCTATAATGGCTCTGATCCTCATCTGGGGATGAACCGACCATGCGACAATCTCTGTTATGTAAAATACGGCTATCCCCTATTGGCGTCCTATTTGAAGAAACAAGACAGTGAGAAAAACCTCATTTGGTTAGCGGACATGCAGGAAAAGGAACACAAGGCATTGTACGTTGATAGTGTTCATTATACTGCATATCTGTCTAAGATGGTCGCTCAAAAGATATCCTCACTTTCACATGAGAGAGGCTTTCTGAGTAATGAGAGACTGTTGTATTGACGTGGCATTACAAAGTCACGTCAGGCTGAAGCTGAGCTCGGCAGGAGCACACGGCAGCGACCGAATGGGCTCCGGTAGGCAGTAACGACTCCAGGAGCACGACTCCTCCACGGGACATCACCGCAATGCCCTCAGGAGCCGCTGTGACGGGTCGATACTTCCCGGGTCTTTGCTATGCAATGACCGCTGAACGTGGCTGAGAAGCCGTTCTCGCGCCTTGTGGTTTGCGGAGATTCCTCCACTTCGAGAGGTGCGGGATGCTTTCGTTTCTCACCGCCTGGCCTCGTCGGTTCCCTCCTCTCCTCCTGAGCTCCGCGCACGGATGGGACGAAGCAGGGTGAGAAGCGCAGAGCTGGAACCACCGCTTTCGTTGCCGGCGCGACAGCGACGGCCTTCCTCTTCTACACAGAGTGGACTCAAGCTACTCTCGCTTCTTTCGAGGGCCTCGCTTCACCGCCTTGTTGAGGAGTGCCGTGAACCCGCCGGTTCTGCGCTCTCCTCGGACTGCTCGCTTGAGGATCTCCCCTACTCGAAACGCTGCTACGCGACGATCAGGGACCTTTACTTCCTTCCCAGTCCGAAAGTTTTTGCCCTTCCCGCCCTTCTGATGTCTGGTGTAGAAGGTGCCGAAGCCGGGAAAGGTCACGGTCCTCCCCTCTCGAAGCGTTTCCTCGATGAGCCGGAGCGAAGTCGTGACAACATCAGAGACGTCTCGTTGAGAGAGATGGGTTTGTCGAGCTACGCGCCGCACTAAATCTGTTTTATGCATGGATTTATGGAATCACCTCCTCTCGATTTACTCATTATAGAAGATCGGTACGGTACAACGTCAACACAGAAGTAGGTTATAGGCACTCTTCCCCGCTTGGCCTTTCCCGTGTTTTAACAACTTGACAAAGGGACACAATTGGAGGTATTGTTAATACACAAATTCGAGACATGCTGCTAAACCAGCCTATCAGAGAACAGGGGTTTAGCAGGTGTAACTACGTATGATTATCGCTGTCGCAAGTCAAAAAGGCGGCACTGGCAAAACGTCAACGAGCATCTCGTTAGCAGCCGGCCTTGCCCGCAAGAAGAAGAAGGTCCTCCTCGTCGATATCGACTCCCAGGCCAACTCTTCAAAGGTGCTCCTCCCCCAGTATATGAAAGTCCCGGTTGAGGAAACCGTTGTCCAAACCATCATTAAGCGGCAAGCTCTCCCGATTCAGAACACTACCGTTCCGAATCTGGATATTGCGCCAGCCCATATTCTCCTGTCAACCACAGACGTTGAGTTAACCACTGCGCTTGACCACCGGGAAGAACGGTTGAAGCGAGAGCTTGATAAAGTCGCACCCGCGTATGATTTCGTCTTTATTGACTGTCCGCCGGCTCTTGGCTGGTTGACGATTAACGCTTTTACTGCAGCTGAGAAGGTTCTCATCGTTGTCTCCCCCGGATACTTTGAGCTTGATTCCATTGTCCAGATCAACAAGACCATTGCACAGGTGCGCGCCGACTTCAATCCCAAGCTTGAGGTTTTGGGGTTTCTCTTTACTATAAGCGATGCAACGATTAACACCAGAACATCACTGCAAGTGCTCCGGCAGACCTATACTGACCTCGTGTGCCACACCGTTATTCCCCGCAATACCGATCTGCGAGACGCACATTTTAGCAAGCAAGACGTCTTCTCCTATAATCCCGCCGCAGCAGCAGCCCATGCATACAATAAACTCATTGCTGAGCTGTTTGACCTATGAACAAGAAACGACTCGATGTTGCGGCTATTCAAAATGAGCTGGAAGGCTCGGTCTTTTTCCGGAAACAGCAACCGCTGCCTCCTGCCACTCCTCCCGTCGTTAAGACACCAGCACCAAGGCAACGGAAACAAACAGAACCTGTACCGGGGGTACCACCCGTCCTCCCCGTTCCCCTAGTACCCCCCGTACGGGGTACCCCTCCTACAAAGCGAGTGATGAAGCAACGGCATCCCTTTGATATCTACCAAGATCAGTATGAAACGCTGCAGGAGCTCTCATTAGAAGAACGCAAGCAAGGTGGCATCGGCAGTATGAGTGCGATGGTCAGAGACGGCATAGACATTGTGATCGCTGCGAAACGAAACGGGGTCCTCCCCTCTTCCCTGCTCACAGAGCTGAAAAAGCGAAAAGCGTAGTTTACCCGTACCCCCCGTACGGGGTACCCCTAGTACTCCCCGTACTATAGTCCCGTACGTCCCGTACGGAACTAGTCAAGTCTTATATGATTGTGTTTATATTTCTCTAAGGCCACTGCCGGTACAGTGGTGTTGTAAAACAAGGGAGTGCCGGCGACCGACCGAAGCGACCGAGTGACCGAAGCAACGAATGATTGCCTTGAGCAATCTAGGAACAGCACAAAGGCAGAGATGCCCTGTTAGGCTCAGTACAAGAAACCTCATCAATAATACGTCTACGCGTTTGAAAAACCGACGCGCAGCGTCGATAGGAGAGCGAAGGAAACGAGGGAAGCGAAGGGAGGGAGATTATAGAACCCCCGGAGGGCAGTATGGGGGAGGGATCGTTGTGCGTATAACGCACCTGGACCCGCCACCACATCCTAGAGTAAGCCCACTGTGCAAGCAGAAGCTCTGACTTAGCTTAGCGTTCCCTACGGCAAGTGAGTGTATCAACGTAAATCTCCGCCACGACTCGTTCTGGATTGCCCTTGCCTCTATGTCGTCTGTAGTGTCCGTAACCAACGAGCTCGACTTCTGTACCCTCAGTCATGCTGCCCTTGCGACGTGCTGCCTCAAGTATCTCTGCTCGTTCTCCATAGGCTTTGACCGTATGCCACTGAGTCGAGCCATCCTCATCCCTAACAGAGAGGCGAAAGCGCGCGACTCGTTTGCCATCCTTGGTGGTATGGAACCCAATGTGTGGCCCGATGGAACCGACAAGATACAACCGCTCCGGTTTTCCCTCAGGCGCTTTCGATTGATCGGGAAGTGGGGGAGGAGGTGTTTCGTGCATATAGGCCAGGGGAATTGTAATGTCCGAAAGAGACGCTGTCAATAAACCACGTGCGGAGAAGCAATCACATCAACAACGCTGTAGCTTGCTCTCAGGAGAAAGGGCAGCGGTCTTCAACAGGGAACCCTTGGGTTGAGAAGAAGGAGCCTTCGTGCTACGGTTGAGAACTCACACAGTTTCATGCACCAGCAACCACCAGATCCACCCGGCAGCATAGCACCACCAGATCCTCCCGCATGTACCGTTTACCGTACCGGATTAAGCCGGTACGAAGCATCCGGTACGACCGGACCCCACTTCACCCGGTACACCATGCGGTACGAGGACATAGCCTCTGAGCAGCGGTAATCAATCAGTGCCACGGGAGGTACTTCGGTCAGTCTGACTGACCTTCGTGCTGTCTGTAGTGGGAGGAAAACGCGCTCCATATACCGGGAGGGGAGTCGGCCACACATCAACAGATGTGGCTCACGAGCAATCGTTGTGCGGCCGACTCCCCTCCCGGACCGCTACCTTGATCCTGTAGGTACTGGCGGTCGAGCCACTCCACGAACCCCTGACCTGACAAGGTTGGAGCTGACGGCTTTCCTCCCAAACCCTCCATCCGTCAGCTCCCAATGAGAAGCTGCCGCTACCCCCTCGTGATTCATCACGGTCTCCCTGCTGCAAAGTACGTCTCTGCGGCAAGAGAGGAGGTGATGAACACTATGAAACTCTTAACGAAGAAACTCCAAAAGAAGATCCCTCCGCTGTATAGCCAGGAAGAGAGTGCAGATCCACTGATAGTCTGCAAGTTCTTTCTTCCGGGCAGCGGGTGGACCTGGTACGTCATTGAGGGATCGACGCGAGAGAGAGATGGCTGCGGCTGGGGAACAAACTGTCACCATCTGCCGCTCACTGAATATGATCCGAACCGAGATGATGTGCTGTTCTTCGGATGGGTCGATGGCATTGAGCCTGAGTTTGGATACTTCTCGTTGTCCGAGCTTGAGTCTATCCGGGGCATCCTCGGATTACGGGTTGAGCGAGATCGCTCCTTCAAACCCCGCCGGCTCTCTGAGGCAAAACGAGAGACAAACTTAGTATAAGCGCCAGCCTGGCGCAGAAAGGAGGTGAGAAGCTATGAAGTATTTCAAGATTACCCGCACGTGGGTTGTCAAAGCAGAGGACGAGCCTGAAGCATTCAGGCTTGTTGCTGCTGACCCAAACAAGTACCTGGATTCTGAATCAGTCACGAGGACTGAGTATAAGAAGTCCCGGCAGACGGCCAGTTTTGGTCAAGCCATCGTGAACCAGCTCACTGGTTCAGATAGCAAGCGTTAGGCACTGCTGCCGAAGGAGCTGCACAGAAGTTGATGGTAGCGAGCAGGCATGCTCGAACGTAGAGATCCTTCTGCTCTTTCGAAGCAACAGCAAGCGTTGGGCGCTTGTTCCTCCTGCCAAAATGAGCTTGGCGGGAGGTGCAAAAGTTCAACGCGAGAGAAGTATAGCAAAGAAAGGAGGTGAGTGGCCATGAACTTTGGTGGCGGCGCCGATGAAGCGCTATAAGATGACGCGCTCATACACGGTCGAGACTGAGAATAAACCCGAAGCCGAGAAACGGTTGAATGCCAACCCAGGGGAATACCTTGAGTGTTAAGCGCTTGTTCCTCTCTCCAATCCAACTTGGGGGGAGGTGCAAACACTCAATGCGAGAGAATCCTAGCAGGGCGTTTGGCTCCCGGAGTCTGCCGGATCACCAGAGACCATCGGTGAGCCGGTGTAATCGCGTCAGAGGCGTGGTCCAGCCAAAACCCGCCTCTTTCTGTTTGTGGGGATATACTTGGTGCATGGACGAGACCGCCGCGGAAGATGGACTGAGCAGTGAGCTCAAGTCGCTTGTTGGGTGGGGCGCAACTGCCAACCAGCTTGCTCGCCGGCTTGACAGACTCCCATATCTTGCCCACCTTACCTCCTTCCTCGCCGGTCACGAGGGAGGTGCAGAGCTCACAGACCGCAGAGCACAAAGCCGGCAGCTGCTGTCACTGATTGAGAACTGCGTTTCGGGCCTTGCGGGAACCTACCGCCTTGACCGCAGTGAGAAGGCTCTTGCTGCTGACTCGGTCAGGGAAGCGTTTCACTGGCTCCTATGCCTCACCCGATCGGCACGAGCGTATGCCGCGCCACAGCGGCGAGCACGAGCCATTGCCGCACTCTCTCTCAGTCCCGTCGTCACCGTTGACCAGTGGCGACGAGGAGGGGATCTTGAGCTCTCCCTCATGCATATCCTTGCCAGAGCGCTTCTTTCCCGCACGCGGCAGGCAAACCCAACGCCAGCGTATGTGGTGAATCGCTTTGATCTTGTTTTCCAGGTGGATGCGCGTGGCGTCATCCCTCAGGTAGAGGTCCTCCAGGACATCACCAGTCTTACGGATGCCCTTGGCCACATGACGAACAAGTGGGAGTACCCAACCGATCGGCGAGCAGGTGTTGTCAGCCTTGAGCCCCTGCTTGGTTGCACCCTTGCTGCTGCCACCTACGACAAGAACAGGCCAGGACTCCTGACCGCACGACTTGCGATCCCACCACTTGCCAAGAACGAGACGCATACGCTGGCATATCGGGTGAGGCTGGAAACAGATAAACCGGCAGAGCAGCGGCTTGTCTACGAGCCTGCGATTCAGGTTGAGTCTCTTCGGATGCGGATTCGCTTTGACCACAAGCGTGTTCCAACGCTTCTCTGGTCCTTTGACGGCATCAGCGCACTCTATGTGCCCGGAGAGGGGACCGCAGACACCGTGCTTACCCCAACAGCGGAGTACTGGTTTACCAAGCAGTTTCGCAGTCTTACCATCGGCCGCTGCTATGGCATAGCCTGGCGATGGTAGGGGACACAGCTGAGCGCAGCGGGCCGCTTTTGTTTCGGAGAAGGTGCTAGTTCTGCCAGTAATCGTTAACGCCGCGTTGCGTCGGCACATCGGGGAAGAACAGGTCTGACCGCTCCGTGTGGCTGGTGATCTCCCGGCTGTGACAGACGATAATGCGGATCTCCCAGAGAAGCAGCGCAACAAGCCCCACCACTATCGCCAATCCGCAGAGCACAAGTATGGCAACTCCGAGGATATCAACCACGGTCTTCATCGTATTCACCTGCATCCTTTTGGGAGAACTGACCCTCAAGTGCCTCACGGACCTGACCAAGAATCGCGTGCAGTGTTGTTGTTCGCTCGTCTTCCGCTCTGTTGATTTCTCGAAGGTTCGCAAGCTGGGTAAGAAAGGGTGCTGAGAGGGGAGGCAAGCACGTCGGAAAGCCGGGACACAGGGCGGCACATGTAGACCTGTCAGGCAGTTTCGTGCCGCTATAGTGGCAGTTCTGACGAGACATACCTTCCTTTCGTAGTGGTGGGACTGGCCCCGAGCACGTTGCCAGATGCCCAGGGCCAGCCCCGGCCTCGGTGGCTCATGCAGCTTCCCCGTCCCACTTCGCCGAGGCTTCGCGGGACACCGCACTGACACCGGGCCTGTGGCAGAAGCAACGTGGGTGCGTCTCCTGCCGATTAGGGGTTTTTGGGAGGAGGAGGTCTGGGGGTAGCTGGTCTTGTCCGAGCGCTCTCCCCACTGGCCAGCTCAGGTAGCGGTAACAGCTACGTCCTGGGGTAGTTCTCTACTCCCATGCAGCTCGTCGTTTTGGGAGCGTGGCCGGGCGCGGGAGGTCTTTCTCGCCGGTAGTCGAGTATTCGGGTAGAAAGCACGCCCGGCCAATGCTGACGTGTAGTCCCCTCCGCATCACCTCACTTTCGGTTTGTCAACAACACATAGATGGTGGCCAGGCTGAACGCCATCGCGTCGACGACGAGGGCAACAACGAGCAGCACCAACACCATCAGGCAGCGGCGAAGAATCTCCACTTAGGCCACCTCACGAATGGAAAGGGGCACCGGCCCGACTTCCTGCAGCCGGTGTGCCGGTGCCCCTGGAACCTGCGTACAGAGGTGAGCACGCCACTCAACTTCCGCCGCATGGCGGGTTGCCTTGAACGTCGGGGGGTCAGCCTGGAGGGGGACGCTGCGCCAAGAACAGGCGCGGCACCACAGGGACCACTCACCAGCGTTCAAGACTCCGTAGGGCTCGCTCATCCCGCCTCCCCGATGCACAGCAGGTTGTGCATATGCGTATCATCACGCATACCAATTGGTCAAGTCTGAGGTCTTGACCAGGGCAAACGGGTCGTGCATGCTATGCGTCCAGTACGCAGATGCACGAGGGAGGTCATCCATGCTGGTGCTCGCGGGCGAATGCATCAACGGCAACTGCCCAGCGATCTACTTGGACCAGGGCCGGGTGATGGTGCAAGGCAGACTGGTGAATCGGGCTGACCTCGCCCCTAGTCCTGGTGAAGCCGTTGTAGAGATTCCGCTCGATCAGCTCATGGAGGCGGCCCGATGCCTGACCTCACAGAACTCCTGAGCAGGATTCGGCACTCAGCCTTCCGTCTGGAGACCCGATCTCAGTACGCGATGGACGAGGAAGCGGAGCTGTTCGCTTCCTTCCTGCGCGGCGAAGCGCTCCCAGATTGGACACCCGACAACAACCCCTGGCTCAAGATGGTGGCTGACCACAAGGCTGCCGGGCGGATCGTGCATCGCGTTCACCTGGTGACCCCGTCGCTGTCTGACTACTTGCGCTTCGAGTTCGCTGCGCAGATCCCGAGCGTGCACGCTGGTGAGGATATCCGGGTCGCTGACTTGGTCGAGCATCCTGCGCTTACCCAATTCCGCCAGGACTTCTGGCTGTTCGACTCTGAGATCGTGCTTCTCCAGCACTACGATGCGGAAGGTCGGTTCCGCGGTAGTGAGCTCAGGAGCGATGTCACCGCAGACTATTGCCAGGCGCGCGACGTTGCCTTGGCCGCTTCGATCCCCCTTATGGAGTATCTGACTGCACTTGGAACGTGAACGCCTCGGCGCCCGCTTGCGCCAACTCCGCCTGGAGGCCGGTTTGACTGGAGAGCAGTTGGCCGGTCTTCTTGGCGTGAACCAGTCCACTATATCAAGAGTCGAGAACGGCAAGATTCTGCCTTCACCAGAGCTGTTCACCGCTTCGGTTGAGGCCATGCAGGTACCGGTTGCGACGCGCGCTGAGCTCGCTGACCTGCTCGAAACCGCAGCTACCGAAGTGGCAAGTTGGCGCTTACTGCATCGTCAAGGGCTCAGACGGAAGCAAGAAGCAGCGGGCATTGTTGAGCGTGACGCCCTTGCCATTCGAACCTTTCAGCCCGTCTGTGTGCCGGGATTACTCCAGATTGCCGAGTATGCGCGGCTGGTGATGTCTGCAGGCAATCCGCTTGGTCAACCGGACGTAGCCGAGGCAGTCAACGCCCGGTTGCAACGGCAAGCCGTCTTGTATGACGAAACGAAGCAGTTTGAGTTCATCCTGACTGAAGCAGCGCTTCGCTGGCGGCCTGGCTCACTCCAGATGCAGCGGGCACAACTAGCCCACCTGATCAACATCAGCGGTCTGCCCAACGTCGAGCTTGGAGTCATCCCGCTTGCGGTGCAGTCCGATACGCCCTATACCCATATCTTTATCTTGACGGAGTTGGAAGACGAGACTGTGGTCATTATTGAGACCATCACGGCTGAACTGCAGGTCAGAGATCCACAGGACATCGCGGTCTACGAGCGTGTGCTCAGCCGACTTCGTGCTGTCGCTCTGTGGTCAGATGAGGCTATAGGGTTCATCCGTGCAGTCGCTGAGGAATCGAAGCAAGGCGACAATCCGGTGAGATTGCGCTAACCAGACAACGAGTATTCTGCCTGGTCAGAGGGCCTTGAGCAGAAGTGTGTAGAAGGAAATGGTGGTCACGTAGGTCCCGCGCGCCTCGGCCTCCTCCACGGCGGCGCGCAGCTCGGGAACGCTGAACTGGACGTCCTCGACGCTGTCGGTGAACTACACCACGCCGCCCGACACGCACACCTTGATCTGGGTGGCGCCGTGCCGGAACGCGCGCCGTGCGGCCAGCCGGACCTGGTCGGGTCCGTCGCAGGTCACGTTCGTCTGCACCAGGCCGGGGACGCCCTGGTAGGCGTAGTGGTGGGCGTCCAGGAAGGACGGCCCGTGGTCGCCATGGCCGCCGGTCTGCGACAGCAGCGGCCCCGAC
>Ga0137372_10001014_pt1 | contig 27035 bp, 22 predicted proteins | sample SagtaG_6_FD_104911 | JGI IMG/M metagenome (GOLD analysis project Ga0137372, IMG submission 104911) | Vadose zone soil microbial communities from Sagehorn Ranch, Mendocino, California, USA - Sage1_R_60_16 metaG | ecosystem: Environmental > Terrestrial > Soil > Vadose zone | place: USA...
ACTACCTGCTTGGTGGAGACAGCTATTTTGTTGAACGGCAAGCGATTTTCAAATAGCGCTGTCTAAAAAATATCCTAAGTTTAAAGGAAACGCTCATGGAGTGTAGTGAACCAGGGACAATTCGGGATGAAGAACTGTTCGCTTATCTGGCGGGTGAGATAGTACGGCCAGGCGTTCAGCAGCATCTAGCACGATGCCGGAGTTGTTCTGCAAAATTAGCGGAATTTCGTCGAGTTGAACGCTCGCTTACCGGAAAGCTTTACCGGTGGGATTGTCCACCTAATCAAGTACTCGGCGAATACCAGTTAGGGTTACTCAGTAACGAGAGTGAAACAGCTGTTAAATCGCACCTGAGTTCATGTGTTCTCTGTGCTGTGGAGATTGCAACACTCTCACATTTTCTAGCGAATGACCCTATGCTCGTTGAGCGTGTATCTGTTCAACCTTTCTCCTTAAGTAATAATCATGTGCCTCATGCAGTGAAACCTTTAATAGGCCATCTGCGTGATGTGTCGAGTGGTCAAATTCGGCGTGTTATTGCTACCTTTTTGCCACCACAGCCCCGTTTAGCCTATCAACGTGAAGTCGCTAGTACCGAGATCTGGCCACGCAGTTATTCTGCCGAGGATTTTAATATCTCAATCCAACTAGACCGGGGCGCTAGCCGTAGAGACTCTTTGCAACTCATTGGTTTTGTCACACGCAAAGGGAGTAGCCTGGAATCACTTCAAGGAATTCCTGTAGTGCTTTCTTCTCCGACAAATGTCGTGTATAAGCAAAATATTGATGAACTTGGCAATTTCGTCTTTTCTTCAATCTCTCCTGCTACATATATGCTGGAGTTGCAACTTCCTGATAGCACGATTGTGATCGAACAGCTACCAATTGCTCTACAAGATTGATACGTTAGTAGTTGACTCTACCCTATAAAACGTATGGAGCGTTTCAAAGTAACTCTCCGTGTTTCAAGATGTTTCAAAATTGCTTTTTTAATACTACTTCCATTCTGGCTGATTCTGCGCTACAATCAATGTGATCAATATAACTCTTGAAGCGTTTAACATGTAGTGATGTAATAGAACTCCTGATAGGCATGAGGACACCCCGAAAATCCCTTATTGCCTACGCATATATGATTAGCGGAAAACAATATTCGCATGGCACCCCGAGAACTAGTAGCCGCGCTTCTAAACATGAATGAGAAGCAAGGTCGACAATTACTACAAAAGAGCCTTCCTACCATTGATGACGACTCCCTTAACTTGCTTGTTAAATTGATGAAGCTGGAAGCTGATCGCCAATGGGCTAAAGAATCAGGTCGCTCATTTCTGCTTGCCGGATATCTTATGTTTATTGGAGATCATATCCCCAATAAGTATGTGCATGCGCTTGGTTTAATGGTGCGTGGAGATGCATTACGCCGCATGGATCGAGATCAGGAAGCCTTGCCATTTTTAGATGCAGCAGGAGCTGAATTTCTCGCTCTTGATGATGAAGTAAGTTGGGCACGCACACGTATTGGCCGTGTAAGCGCCTGTTTGCAACTCAATCGTACTGGTGAAGCTTTACGTGATGCCGCAGCAGCACGCGAAGTCTTTGTACGCTATGGAAAGCACCTACGCGCCGGGCAAATTGATGTGAATGCTGCCATCATCAACTACGAATCTGGGCAGTATGATCAGGCCCTGCGACTCTTTGATCGTGCTATTGAAACCTATGCTATACAGGGCGAAGGGGTAGATCTCTACATAGCTCGTGCGAAGGCGAACAAGGCCATTACTCTTGCAGCTATGGGCAGATTTCGTGAAGCGGGAGCTCTGCATGAGCAGGCCCGTGCCACGTTTGCCAGGCACCAGGGACAAGAGATTTCTGTAGCTCGGCAGGCATTGAACATCGCTCTGATTTATGCGGCTCAAGGGCATTATAGTCAAGCATTGCTCCTCTTCAATAGGAGCCGTACTATCTTTCAGCGTCACGACATGCAATTCCAGGCGTCTGAGGTGGCCCAGCAAACATGCCTTTGTCTGTTGCGTTTGAATCGAGTCAAGGAAGCGTATGAGTTGGCAGGAGAGACGATTAGCTACTTTCGTCAATCTCCAGGACATCGGCATAACCTGGCTCATTCACTGATGTACCAAGCTGAGGCTGCCATGCTTGTGGGAGATTATCGCGATGCAGATGAGAAATTGCAGGAAGCCAGCACTATTCTAGAAGAAATCGGCTTTTCGGGTCTGGCTTCAGTCGTGCGGTTGCAGCAAGCCGAGTTATACTTTGCTGATGGGAACTTAGAGGCCAGTTTACGCGAAGCTCGTCATGTCGCGGATGCATTTGCAGAACAGGAGGCGTTACCGCAATTGGCTCGGGCGGCGTTATTACAAGCCCGTATTGCTGCAAATCTCGGAGATACAACGAGCGCAGAATATCTGTGTCACCAGGCACTCGATATTGCTCAAGGTCAGGACTTACTTGATCTCGAGTATCGATGTGAGTATCTGCTCGGACAAATTGCTGAGCATCATGATAACCTGGAAGAAGCTACAAGCTACTATGATCGTGCAATGAAGGGCATCGATATTGTGCAGAGCCATCTCGTCATGGATGAACGTAGTAGTTTTCTGGAAGATAAAGGTGGTGTTTACAAGCGGGCAGTGATTCTCGCATTAAAACGAGGCAGTTATGAACAGGCACTCGTGTATGTTGAAAAGGCTAAGTCGCGCGTATTGGGTGATTACCTGCGTAATAATATCGATATTCGCATGAGAGCAGGCGATAAAGCAGGAGAAGCCATTCTTGAAGACCTGTCGCGATTACGTGAAGAGCAAGCCTGGTTCAGCAGTATTGTATACGAAGCAGAGCGTGAATCTGGCTTGAGCGATACAGCCCTCATGCGTATTCAATCTATGGCGCCTGGTCAAGCACGACAGGAAATGCAGAAACGCGAGCGTAGCATTGAACATATGCTTGAGCAGTTGCAATTGCGCCTTGCTGGAGATCTTGTATCCCGTTCTCGTCCCCAATGGACAGATAGTATTATAACGAAGCTGTGGCCCAAAATTGGGCACACTGTCCTGATGCTAGAGTATTATCTAACTGAGCAAGATCTGTATATATTTGTAATCACACGTGATGGGATAGATGTACATATTGAGAAAGACGTTGTTCCCAGGCTGGAACGTCTATTTTCGCTCTGGCGGGTTAACCTGGATCTTGCTGCGCAGGCAAGTGGGGCAAGAGATCGTGCTCAAGCTTTTTCTGGTTTGCAGGAAAATTGTCTTGGCCTGCTTCAACGCCTTTATGATCTGTTATTGAGGCCTGTTTCGGGCGCATTGGAGAGTTGTGAACATGTGACGATTGTACCATATGGCATGTTGCACTACCTACCGTTCCATTGTCTGTTTGATGGGGTGCAGTTTGTTGTTGAGCGCCTGGATGTTTCCTATCTACCTTCTGCCGCTCTTATGGAAATTTGTCACCAACGCGGACAGCGCGCCGAGGCCAACAGAATACCTCTGAAAAAGTCGCTTATAATGGGTCTATCCGATGGCGGACGTCTGGCCTTCGCTGTACAGGAAGCCAAAGCAGTTGCTCAACAACTGGGGGCTTCATGTATACTTGATCAGAATGCAACTACGACATTATTGCAGGAGGCAGGAGCTACTAGCCCCATAGTGCATATCGCCGCGCACGGCCTTTTTCGGCTCGATGCTCCTAACTTTTCCCATATCAAGCTTGCTGATCGCCAATTGAGTGCTATTGAAGTCTTTAATCTTGACCTCTCCTCTTGTACGTTAGTTACGTTAAGCGCCTGTGAAACGGGGCGTGGTATCGTAGGTGGAGTAGACGAAGTTATAGGCCTGGGGCGTGGTTTCCTCTATGCTGGCGCGGCTTCGCTGATGCCAACATTGTGGAAAGTTGATGACGCCAGTAGTGCGGAACTGATGGAGATGTATTATCAGGCGCTCTTAAACGAATATGGTAAAGCGGCTGCATTGGCTGGCGCTCAACGCGCATTTCTAGCCCGTGCGCGCACCTCCATTGTTTCCTATCGAGTACATCCGTATTTTTGGGGAGGATTCCATTTGATCGGAGATCCAGGTCCAATATAGAACCAGGAAAGAAATTCCAATGAAGCATCTTGTCCCAGATTACGTGTACACTCCCCAGGGTTTGCAGGCCAACATGATCGTTTCCATCTCAGATGATGGGCGTATAGACTCAATATCTCAACAAAACGTAGGGGCGCAATTTATTGCGCCCTCTGAAATCTTGTCACTGAATGGTGTAGCTCTTCTTCCTGGTTTTGTTAATACACACAGCCACGTGTTCCAGCGTGCTCTGCGAGGGCATACGCATCGTCCACTCTCTAAGCAAGATACATTCTGGACCTGGAGACGTGCCATGTATGCTGAGGCTCAGAAGCTGAACCCAGATTTGTTATATAAAAATGCGCTTACGACCTATCACGAAATGCTTGAAGCAGGCTATACAAGTGTGGGAGAGTTTCACTATGTTCATCATCAATTGGATGGGCAACCATATGCTGATCCCAACGTCATGTCTAAAGCAGTCATACAGGCAGGAAAGGAAGCAGGAATACGTGTTGTCTTGCTAATGACCGCCTACGCCCAGAGCGGTTTCAATCAGCCGCCAGAGGAGGAACAACGGCGTTTCTGTGATACCTCCATTGATGCATATCTCGACCGTGTCGAGGCTCTGCGTGTAAAAGGTGGACCGATCGGAGTTGCTCCGCATTCAGTGCGTGCTGTACCTGAAGACTGGTTTCGTGCTATCGCTGAATATAGTCATACTCATCAACTACCAATACATGTCCATGCTGACGAGCAAATGGCAGAAATTGAGGAATGCTTGACAATGCACGGTTGTACGCCAATTGAGTTGATCGAACACTTTGGCGCGTTGGGAGCACTGACCACTATTGTTCATGCCACACATGCCAACACTACCGAAATTGCATTACTAACACAACGCGGATGCACTGTTTGTGTCTGCCCGACTACTGAGGGAGATCTAGGCGATGGCATTGCTCCTTATGCTGAATTGCTGGCCGCGCAAATCCCCCTTGCGATTGGTTCAGACAGCAATACCCGACTTGATCCGGTTGAGGAACTACGCTGGGCGGAATATTCTGCTCGTATGCGCTATCAACGACGGCGTGTGCTTGTCGATGGCGAATTAGCCTCCCCTGGCTCTTTATTGTTAGAATATGGCACACGCCGTGGAGCAGTCGCACTTGGTTTAGATACAGGCGTCATTGCCCCTGGAATGCTAGCCGATTTTATTGCTGTGGATTTGCATCATCCATCGCTGGCAGGTTGGAATGCAGAGGATTTTCTAGACATGCTCTTTTTTGGAGCATCAGCAGATGCTATTATTGGAACATGGGTCCAGGGGAAAAAAGTGAGCTTCTAACCTTGCTTCTCTATCTTCCCTTTCTTGGCCTCTTCCCTGGCTTTGGTTCAAGTGTAGGCATGTCTTCAATTAAACGCAAAACCTCAGCTATAGCGCGATCCAGTTGCGGGTCAATGTTGTTCACGTAATCCTGCGGTGCAATATCTACTTCGATATCGGGGTCGGTGCCATAATTCTCGACGTTCCAGCCAACATCCTTGAACCAGAAAGCATATTCTGGTTGTGTCGTTCTTGTGCCATCGACTAGAGCGTGTTGTGGACTGATACCAATCACTCCCCCCCACGTCCGTTTGCCAATTAATGGTCCGAGTCCCATTAATTTGAAACTATGGCTAAAAATGTCACCATCGGATCCAGAGTTTTCATCGGTCAATGCTACCATAGGACCTCGAGGAGACTCAGCAGGATATGGCTCAGGTTGACCCCAACGCGAAAAGTCATAGCCGATGCGTCGTCTCGCCAATTTCTCCAGTAACAGTCCAGATACATGTCCTCCCCTATTATGACGTACATCAATCAATAGGCCCAGATAGTCATATTCTGTCAGGTAACTGCGATGAAATTCAGCAAATCCCTCCCCCATCATATCTGGAATATGGATGTATCCTACTCGACCTTGAGATTTCTCATGGACAATTCGGCGATTGGTCTCTACCCATTCGCGGTAGCGAGCAGGTTGTTCATCCGAGAGTGCCTTCACAGTAATTACCCGTGTCTCTTTTGAGATTATATCCTCGATAGCGAGTTGTACTTCATTGTTCGACTGGTTTACGAGCAATTCTTGCGGACTGCGACCGGGCCCTACCCGTTGCCCATTGATGGCCAACACTGCGTCACCCACACCAACATTTAACCCCGGGCTGGTGAGCGGTGATGTAGCTTTGCTATCTGAGGGATCACCCTGCACGATATGGACTATGCGATAACGTTCGCGTTCGGCATTGTAACTCCAATCTACCGCCAGAAAACCCTGACTATAGTGTGGTCGCTGGCGATATTCACCCCCACCCTCATAGGCGTGAGAGGTACCGAGTTCACCTTGTATTTCCCAGAAAAGGTCGGAAAGTTCTGAACGCGAACCTACACGTTCCACTAGTGGCGCATACTGTGCATAGATGGCTTCCCAGTCAATACCTGACATGTCTTCTGTCCAGAAGTGCTCGCGCTGCAGGCGCCAGGCCTCAGCAAACATTTGCTTCCATTCTGCAGCGGGCTGTACTGATACTTTTACCCGACTCAGATCCAGCCAACCTGTTTCGCGGTTAGTCCGATCTCCGTTGTCACCTTTGGGCGCCTTGTCTCCAGCTTTCAATACGCGCAAGCGTTGGCGAGATCGATAGATCAGCGTTTTAGCATCACATGATACGTCGAAGTCACTTACTCCGTCGATGAGGTACTCAGTTTTATGTGCTTCGAAGTCATAACTATCGATATGACCTCTTGGCTCATGCTTTTCTCCTGGTTGGCTAATCGTACCTTCTATCGGAAAGGACAGGAACAGCGCTTTGCCTTTTATCCCACGTATTGATCTATACTTTCCTTCGGGTACCGGGAATGGTAAAACACGATTCGTAATACCTTCAAGGTCGATGACGATGGGTGACGGTTTCTTGGAGGTTTCCTTTTTGTTCTCTTCTGTTCGAGATGAATCGTCCTGATCCTTTTCTTCTTCCTTCTCAGCTTTGGTTTCTTCTTTCTCCTTCTCTTTTTCTTCTGGGATCTTTGGTTCTGCAATAAAAGGAGAACGTAAGTCACGTTGTAGTGTAATGGCGTAGGGTTTTACACCGCGAGGGAAACTCAAATCAAAATGTAAATGATCGTACACTGGATTAAAGGTGCGGTATCCCAGGAAGTACAGGTATTTTCCCTCGGGATCAAATGCCGGTGCAACGTCGTGTAGTGCAGGCTCTGTGGCAAAATTGGTCTCACCGCTTTCCAAATTGCATAGTTTGATCGCAGTTTTTTGCTCGGTCGAACGAAAACCATATGCCAACCAGCGTCCATCAGGCGACCAGGCTATTCCGCGTATTTGTCCGAAGTCGCTCCGATCGATTGTACGAGAGGATCCGACTTCTAAGTCGATCATAAGCAGTTCATTGCGATGGTTCGCGATTGCAATAGCATCATCTGTAAGCGAAACAGCCATGTCGGTAGCTCTACCAAATTCAATGTCCGCAAACGACTTTGGTTCACTGGCATCATCAGGATTGAAAACAATCAGGCTCTCACGACCGGCTGCATCGTTAATAGCAACAATGCGTTTGCCATCATTGAGCCACTCCAGGAAACGATAGCGCACGCCGTCAGGTTCACCATGCTGCAGAACGGGGCCATCCCAGTTGCCCATAGTGAAGGCTTTCCCACGCGTCGTCAGAGCAACAGTGTATCCTTTGGGGTGTAAGGCGTAGCTATCAAGGTAATTTCCGGCGGAGACGAACTTGCGGTTGCGTTGTGTGCGTATACTTGGCAATACTACGTCCAATTGGCGCACTTCTTCTGTTGAAGGATTAAACAGATAGAGATCGGCACCTGCGTGATAGACAAGGCGTTGACCATCGCTCGATAGATTTCGGGCATAAAAATCGTTGTGCTCAGTGTGTCGACGAAAATCATCGCCGAAAGGAGTGCAAGAATAAATATTACCGACTCCTTCATGATCGGAAAGAAAGTAGATGCGCTCACCCACCCAGCACGGGCTAGCTATGTTGCCACTAAGTTGGAGAAGGCGCTGAAAGATTCCGCTGCCTGTTGGGTCACACCATAAATGTCCTGCAGTGCCACCTCGATAGCGTTTCCAACGTGCTGGTTCATGTGTGTTACGACCAATGACGAGACCGCCCTCTGGACCATAGGAAATAGCGTTTGCGATGCCCACAGGAATCTGCCTCGGTTGCCCACCTTGGGGGCTAATAGCATAGATGGCGTTGTGACCAGAAAGTGCCTGTCCGGCGTTGCTGGCATATAAAATAGCATCACCAGCAAGATTCCAGCCAGCAACACGGCAAGAAGAAGAATGGAACGTCAGACGTTGAGCAACACCTCCGAGCGAAGGCATGATGTAGACTTCACTTGGACCCTCTTCACGGCCCACAAAAGCGAGTAATTCGCCATCTGGCGAAAAATGAGGGTACGATACTTCGCCCACTCCCGCGGTTAAACGTTCTGCCCTTCCACCCTCACTCGAAACAAACCAGAGATCGTCCTCAGCGACGAAAATAATGCGATCCTGATGGATGGTTGGAAAACGCACATATCCCTGTGTTGACATATATTCTCCTTATTTTCTGGTTATTGGTGTTCTTCTAAATATTATCTTCAATTGTTTCCACTGTCGAAGATGCCTGATGTCCTACATTTTTTCAGCCACCAGCACAATCTTCTTGTAGGGAGAATTTGGTAGTCAGATAATGTATTTTTTGGAACGATGAATGTAAGCAATTTCTACGGCTATTATTATAGCACAGCATTTATCACACATCCTTAGTATTATCGAGCTGTTATCATCTTCCAATCTTGACGAGATTCATCAGAAAAGTCTGTTACAAGTGATGCAAATGTTATGAAAGAAATCTCTTTTTATCCTTTACGAAATTCTTACACCTTCTGGTCCCCTCTGGTCCTCACCCTCTTGTCAGAAAGCCTAAGTAATGGTACTCTCTCTTTGCAATTCTATACCATAAATACACAAGGAGAGAGTATCCCTATGGCGCAAACGGTGAAAGGGCAGAAGGAACCGCCACAGAAACAATATCGGCCTGGACAAAGACAGCAGGAGCGCATGCAGCGCCAGGCCCGTCGAAAGCGCAGACAGAGAATATGGGGTGCTTCTATTGCCGCATCTGTGCTTATAATCCTATCCGTGGTTGGCATTTTGGAATATCAACGTTATACCGCAGACCGCGCTGCAGCACAGCTTGCTAGCACGAATGCAACTGCCACTAAAATAGCCAGTATCCATGCGACTGCAACGGCAGAACAGATTGCTTCTTGCCTCACTGCACTGAAAACCACTCCTACCCCAACAGCCGGACCAGCAAAACCACCAACTTTGTCAGGAACCCCTGTCACGCTTCCTGATGGTCTTCAATATATTGATGTACAAGTTGGATGTGGACCTGCAGCAAAATCAGGCAGCAATGTATCGGTGCAGTATACTGGCTGGATCCAGAAGACAGGCAAGAAATTTGACAGTTCATGGGACCATAGTGCTCAAGCGTTCACTTTAGTGCTTGGTCAGGGGAAGGTAATCAAAGGATTTGATGAAGGTCTGGATGGGATGAAACGCGGTGGCTCACGTCGGATCATTATTCCAGCCTCATTGGCCTATGGGGCAACAGGAAGCCCACCGACTATACCACCCAACTCGGTTCTCATTTTTGATGTGACTATGAGCAGCGTTCAGTAGTTAACTTTTTCACCATTGCTTGCGTGGTTACCGCGCAGGCAATGGTCTATTCAACGGAATCTTTTACTTGCTTAAATCTGTGGATTAGTGTGTGTCTGACAGTAGTTCATTCTCAATGCGTGAACGGATCTCATCACGCACCTGGCGGTATACTCCTAGCTGTTCAGTCTCGCTACCAGTAGCTTTTGAAGGATCTTCGAACGACCAGTGGCGACGTCGAGTGGCGCCGGGGAAGACAGGGCACGCTTCAGCGGCTGTATCACAAACAGTAATTACGTCGTCGAATGGTTCATCCAGATAGCGATCCAGCTTTTTCGACTGTTGGTGTGAAATATCAATACCCTGCTCAGCCATTGCTTGGATAGCCATTGGGCGTACGAAAGTTGCCTCGGTGCCAGCGCTAAAAACCTCAAATCGTTCATTTCCCAAATGCCGCAACAATCCTTCGGCCATCTGTGACCGAGCAGAATTGTGAGTGCATATAAATAGCACGCGTCGCTTCATAATATTCCCCTTAATCGTGTTCCAATGTTATTCAGAACTTCTTTTTGCGTCCTTTTTGCTGACACTTCGTCTATAGTTATGAACCTACTATAACCAGGCTATAATCGTCTTGTACATATATTGTACAATTTAGGTGCCATCGTGTGAGCTTAAATCATAAGAAGGACGAATTCTTATGGTTCCGACAACTGAAAAAGTATGGGAAGAATTCAACACAGGACTCAAACTCTTTATCCTGAAACGTGTTCCGGATGAACCGAGCACAGACGATATCCTGCAATTTTCTCGGGTTGGGGCCCTCTTATTGTCCCTAAATGGACTTATTTCCTGCCCTCAGTGGGTATGAGAGATTCTCGCTTGGCTATGTATTTCCCGAGACTCCCCTCGTAGCCAATCCCTCTAAAAAATATCTGTCCACATTCCCCTTTCGTATTCTTTCACCTCAATCAATGTTTAGAATGTTACCAAACCTCATTTCAGGATAGCCAGCTCTAGCGAGTCAACTACATACTCTACCAGAAAAAGCATGCCAAATGCAAAACTATTTTGCGAAACATTCGCATTTTAGTCTTGAACGGCTCAATCTAAACCTAGTACTAAAGTCATATATATACAAGAAATAATCTGATAAACAGTTATAATTCTATAGTAGAATAATATCTAAGTTGCTGTTGGGGGTACTACTTTGTAGAGCCTCTAGTTAAGAGTACTCCTCAGACAACCCAAAAAAGGGCCTGTTTGAAAGCACTTTTTGTGCTGGGTGTTAGAAATAGCCTGCAGAAGGCTTTTAAACAGTTGTTTCATATAGAAATCCATTCGTCGGGAGAAATGACTTGGAAGGAAAAAGACTTTTCAACTTGCACCGTGATAGTTTTCGCCGCTCGTGTGAAGTTCGTTGGGATTTTGAGAACCGCCCACCGGAGCAGCGCTCAAGGGAAGAACAGCGTCTCTTTTTGCAGCTTGGGCCGAGTCTTGTTGCTATCAATGTATGGCTCGCAGCGCTGGGAGCTGATAGCGGTTATGCCTTTGGTACCATCTACGAGTACGCAAAGGTACTGAAGTATACTCTCACCTGGCTTGCCCAAAAACCCGTACAACTAAAAACAGGCTACTCGATTGAATTATCCCTCTTTTCACTTGGACAACCTGAAATGCGCACGCTCTTTGCCTGGCTCGATATCCCAGCTTCAGCCACGGGCGCAAGACAGGTACTCTGTAAGACCGGCAAGCTCCCTGCAGGCTATATGGAGCGTCGGTTATCCGCCGCAACACGGAACCTGCGCATAGCTGCGCTTTCAACATTTTACGATTGGCTGATTGCAGAGTATATTCCCGACACTTTCCCGATGGACTTTCCTCCTTCTCACCCACCGGAACGCATTGAACGCCCCCTATCAAAACAACAACTGAATCAAAAGCCCGATGGCCTGTTACCACAGAATGCGTTTCACGCGGAACGGCCTTCAAAGCTGTTTCGGCGACCTCAGGATACACCAACTCCCCAGGCGCTTAGCCCTACTGAACTTCAAATGGTCTTTGATGCAATTCCTCTTGTTAGCTTTGGCCACAATGCCGCCAATCGTAATGGCACGCTGGTGAGGCTCTTGCTTTGGGGAATGCTACGGGAATCTGAGCTGATTGGCGCGACCTGGGAAGCGGTAGATGATAAGGTACTCAAGGTATATGGAAAAGGACGAAAGTATCGACTCGTGCCAATTGTTGACCCTGAAACGTGGACATATCTCAACAGCTATACGAATGAACTGAGGCTTCCACTGCACCAGCGCTTCCATGGAGCGCTCCTGCGTCAGATAGACCATGGGGACATTCCGTTAACAAAACACTCCATCGAGCATCTCCTACTGTCATTGAAATCACATTTTCGCAGCATAACTACTTTAGCAGCCTCTCCAGAACAACTGCGTCAAGAGGATCCATCTCGCTGAGAAACTGCACAGCCACATTTTCCGGGCGACTGGCGCCACTCTCATGGCGGCAGCAGGAATGGACATTGTTTTGCTTTCTATCCTCATGGGTCACGCAAGCACAGAGACAACCCAACGTTACTATCTCGATGCTAAACAGATGAATCTTCCTGGCGAAGTGCAAAAGATTTGCCTTCGTATTCAAGAAGCGTTTGACAGTCAACAAGACTCTGTTCCTTCTGTGCATTCACCATTCGGCTGGTATGAACGAAAGGGATATCAGTATATAGGAAAGGACACATATGTCAGTATCGTTCCAACGAAAGGCTGAGGACAATCAGCCATCTCACACAACATTCATTCCATTTCCCACCTCTCCGCGGGTACCGGACAACGATATCATTGCACTCGTCACTGATTTCTTTCACTGGGTAGAAACAGATTGGCAGCTACCAGTCTTCACAAAGGAACTGCAAAGGCCCTATCTGCCTCCTCAAGTTGCTCTCACAAAAGAATTCTATACCGTAGAGAGAGCATTGAGGGAGGCGTTGATCTTCGCCGCAAAGATCAACCCCAACGGCCTCTTCCAACAGGAGACATATAGTCCCACATGTCATCGCAAACGAAAACAAGGGCAACATTTTGCTTCTTTGCTGCCCAAGATGGAGTCACCGTATGTCCTTGCTGCGGTTCACCTCTCTCTGGGCGACGTGGATCGGTGTGTCATCACATTCTCGAGGAGGATTTTAAATGCGATGGCATCGCTCGAGATGGTGAGGCATTTTGTCCGAAATGCGATTCACCTCTCGCAGATTTCAAATCCATCACCACTCACGTTTTTCGGCACAATAGCGTGAGCAGAGCGAACCGAGCCGGAGTCTCACTCGCTCACAATATGAAGCTGCATGGTCATCAAACCATTCCTATGCATCTGCGTTATCTCCATACGTACCTAGAGGATATGACTGATGAGGTAAAACGTGTCTTCGCTGTAAAACGACTTCGAGAAGTGCGCCAGGCGCTTCGGTCCTCCCCTGGTCATATCGTCGAGGGAGGAATTGCTTTTACCGTTTCTCTGGAGCACTACCTTGGTCTCACCTTGCAACGGACACTCAAGCGTCGGACTTATGGAATTTGGGGGGAATTCTGGGCAGGAGCGCTCGCGCAGCGAGGTGTGGCGTCTCCACTTACTCTGGAGGACGAGATTGTGATTCCAGAAGACACCTATGAGCATACCGTTGCTCAGTACTGGTATGAGGGGCTTGGCCTGGCCGTCTCTGAAGTAGCATTTGAACGTGTCACACAAGGAAAATGGCAAGCAGAAGTGCCTCCATATCTTGATCGACAGAAAATTGAAGGTCTTGTACAACTCCATCTACTTATTGTTCAGGACTCTTTAGGAACTGCGCTAGGAATGAGGCTGATGGAAACAGATATCATGGAACAACGACGTTTTCTCGACGAACTGGCAGAAAAACTACGTCCCTGGTGGAAGCACCTGGGAACTATTGATCCGCTGGTTGAGATATTCATGCCGATGCAAGGAGGAAGCAATGCGTTCTGTAAACAGTTACCGCCCACAGAACCAGCACCCTGATGGACTGATACAGTACCACAAACGTCTCGCTGAGCAGCATCGCGAACAGGTGCGAGTGACAATCCAGGCCATGCACCGAAGGAAAATGAAACCACATGAGATAACGGTTGAGGCTGTTGTGAAAGAGTCAGGGGTCTCGAGAGCCACTATTTACCGTAACAAAGACCTTTTAGCTCTTATCCAGCGAGCCAATCCTAATGTCCAGCGACGACAGAGCGGCCAGGTGTATGAAAAGACGATTCAACAGTTACAAGAAGAACTTGCGAAGGCAGAAGCTGATAGAGAGTATTATCAGAAGGAAGCACAATTTGCAAAGTCAGGCGTGTCGAGACCTCAACAGGAACTAATGCAACACAAAAAAATGATCGTCTCTTTGCAGCGACAAGTCGCATCACTTGAAGAGATGCTCGCTCGCTGTACATGTGGCGCGCGTTCAGATTACCCCTCCACCTCAAGCTAAACTCGAATCCTACTTGGCTTCGATTCTGAATTGGCCATGTTACTGAATCACCTTTTCCATAGATAACAACCATTATACATGAAATGCACGTGAGTCAGCCTTGCTGTGAGTTGAATGATGGCAATATCTCGAGGACTTCCTCTTGCTGCTGCTACCATCCTCCTGAACTCATCGGGTCGTAAAATGTGTTTCGGCCTGCGATCCTTGCGGGGTTCCTTTACCGTCGAGGCAGGGGAGTGGGGAATAACGCCTTTTTTCACCAGGTACGAAATAAACATGTGCAAGGAAACCAGCTTTCGGGAGCATGTGGTGCCAGTGCGCCCTTTGTTTGCCAGATATCTGAGATACTCTTTGATATGACTTCTGGTCACGTGGTGCGCTCGAATGACGGTCACATCATTCTCTGAGAGCCAGATGAGAAACTGCTGAATATCTGTGCGATAGGCCTGAATGATCAAAGGGCTTTTGTCCAGATCGCGGATAAACTGGTCTAATGAGAACGCTAGTGTTGTGTGCGGCGTTGATGTTGTCATGATGTAACTATGCCGATTTTTTGTTCCAATGTCAATCGAGCATATGATGAAAATCGGTTCCTATAACACGTCAAAACGGCGCTTCTAGTGTACCGGACAACTTTGTGATTACGCTCAAGCGGGTGGAGGGGAGTCCCGAGAATGGGCCCTTACGGGAACATGAGGCAATAAACATCCAATTTATGATAGAGGTATCACCAGGATAAGCCAAAAATAGGAATGAGAGCGATTTGTTCTATTACTCTTTCATCAGAAAGTGGAAAATGAGCTTGCCACACGGGAGAGCATTTCAATCTGGATGCTGCGCGGAATGAACTAGCAAGAAAGCTAGCGTAGGGGAAGAAAGCAAAGGTGGCAGCACCCGGTTGGGAATGCTCTCCAAGTACATGTATCGTTGGCGGTACTGGAGGTATGCTCCAGCCGCTTTAGTTCAGCCGGGGCCCCACGAAGCAGAGACCTCGGCTGGAACTGTTCGTTGGGGCGACAATACCCTTGGAGTAACGGGATGTCGAAACGAACGAGCGCTTCATCATATCGAATATATGCCCCGCGATGAGGCAGTGTCGCCATGCGGACGATCGCGTTCGCCGAGCTTAGTTCGACGCCACCTCAACTTCTTTTACGGATTTTTCGATGAGTGCAGCCACCGCATTTGGCTGCGACACATAGATCGCATGACTGCCCGCTAACTCAACGACTGTCGAACCTGCGCGATTGGACATGAAACGCTGGGCGGGTGGAGGAATCATCTTGTCGTCAGTGGCGACCAGATACCAACTCGGCTTGGTCTTCCACGCTGGCTCGTTGATCGTGCCGTTGAGTGCCTCCACACCCCACGGGACCTGGGAATCAGCCATGAATGCAGCCTTCTCTTCGTCGACATCAGTTGCAAATGAGGACGAGAACTTCGCCATCTCGAGGAAAAGATAGCCATCCTGGGGCGGCAGTATCGGAGGCACAGGCGACCCAGGCGGTGGATCTTGGATAAGTGTAGACACCGATTCGCCCTTGTCGGGGGCAAAGGCTGCGATATACACTAGCCTTTCGACCTGGGGATCATTTCCAACTTCGGTAATCACCACACCTCCATAGGAGTGGCCTACGAGAATCACCGGACCTTTCTGCGCGTGAATGATGCGTTTGGTTGCTGCTACATCGTCAGCGAGCGATAGTGTTGGATTCTGGACGATGGCGACATTGTAGCCATCCTTCTTCAATATCCTATAGATGCCCTCCCAACCGAAACCGTCCACGAATCCACCGTGGACAAGAACGATAGTTTTTTCTGCTGAATGCGATACTTCAACCATGATGGTTTCCTTTCTCTAACTAGGTAGTGTACTCCTATGGGGTCACTGTATTCTTTGGGCGAAACATACACACAGCGATGTAGCCGCTCTTAGAGCATATTTGGCACAACTACCCTTCGATACCAAATGGCCTCTGTCACCTTTTCTACTACATAAATAGGTTTCACAAAGCTTCTTTCTAGCGCACATTGGCTTGTTTTGCTCCTTTGAGCCCTCTTGGCGTATGTTACACTATGAATACTATGACTACCCCTTTCTGTGTATTGCTTCCTTTCTCGTAAGGAGCAGTTCTGCTCTTTGTCATGAGTGTACAGAGGAGACGTAATGAAAGCGTAATGAGCATCGTAATGAAAGAGCGTCTAGCATCTTCAAGCCTGTTCTTGCCAGGGGAAGTCGGGGTCATAACATTTTTTCGTACCATTTTCCCCGCTAAGCCTTCACAAGACTGAAATGAACCCGAATCTTTCCCGCTAAGCAAAAAGGATAGCCTTCCAGTCCCATCAGAGGCGGTTTCATTGACAGCACGCACAGACTCATGATACAAGCATGTCAATCAATGAGAATGTGGAGAAGAACGTGCCTTTCACCTCAAGAACCCTGACCTATTTGACCCCTGAGCAGCGTCACACTCTAACCCAGATCCCGGCTGATCTCTCCGATCGAGAGATTGCTCGCCACTACACGTTCACGCAGAAGGATCTGGACCTGATCAAATCGCGGAGACGTCGTCATAACCGCCTGGGCTTCGCCGTGCAGCTCGCTGTGTTACGTTTCCCCGGACGGCCCTTGAAAGATCTGGCAGGCATCCCTGCCCGTGTGCTGGCGGCGATTGCGGATCAAGTGCAGGTGCCAGCTTCCGCTTTCGCCCGCTATGGTGATCGTGACAACACCCTGTATGAGCACCTGGATGAGATCCGGCGAACCTATCAGTTCCGCGAGTGTGGATGGCGAGAATATCTGTGGCTTGCCCGCGCACTCCTTCCTCTGGCGATGGAAAGCGACCGTCCCGTCCCGTTGATCGAGCAAGCCCTGGAACTGCTGCGCGCGGAGGGCATGATTGCCCCCGGGTTGATACACCTGGAGCGGCTGGCCTGGATCGTGCTCAAGGCTGCTGAGAAGCGACTATTTCGCCTGCTCACAGCCGACCTCACGTTGGAGCATCGCAGCCGACTGGATGGGTTGTTATATGCAGACGCCGGGCGACGAGGAACGACACGGTTAAGCTGGCTGCGGGAGCCTCCCGGGGTGACTTCGACGAAAAGTGTCAAGCAGATTGTCGAGCGGTTGCTGTTTCTGCGCGGGTTGGAACTGCCAGCGGTGCCGCCTGCCCTGCATCAGAACCGCGTCTTGCAATTGGCACGCAAGTGTAGCAAATACCAGGCGCAACCTCTGCTCAAATTCAGGGCAGAACGACGTCACGCGCTGCTGGTTGCCTACCTGTTTGAGCTGTCACAGGATCTAACCGATCAGGCGCTTGATCAGTTTGATAAGCTGCTGGGAGAGCTGATGCGTAAGGGAGAGCGGAGTCAAGAGAAGCATTTCCATGTCAATGCTCGCAAGCTCAATAGCCATCTGACGGTGTTGACCGGGGCAGCGGAAGCCTTTTTGCAAGCCAGGGCGGAAGGAAGCGATCCGGTCACGGCTGTCCTCGCCAAAGTTTCAGAGCACGAGCTTCAGACGACGGTCGATTCAGCCAAAAGTCTGCTCCGCCCAGAAAATCTGGACTCGCTGGACCTGATCGAGTCTCGCTACACCCCGATGAGACAAGGTCTGCTCTCGCTCTATCAGGCGCTGGACTTCCAACCCGTTCGCCGAAGCGAGCCCGCTCTCCAGGCGCTGGAATATGTCTCGCACCTGGCGGAGCGCCGCAAGCGTGTCACCGCCCGCGAACAAAAAGTAGGTAAGGTCAAAATGGTCGCGCCTTTGGGACACCTCACTGAGCGGTGGCGCAAGCATGCGCTCAATGGCGACGAGATTGCTCCCAACTACTACGAGGCAGCAGCCTTTGAGTCACTGAAAGGGCGAGTGCGCTCGGGAGATATTGCGGTGGGTGGCAGCCGACGCTACCGAGCCTTCGAGGGCTATCTCTTGCCTCAAGCCCACTTTGAACAGCTCGCCCAGAAAGGCCAGACCAGACTGGCCGTGACGAATGAAGCAGAAGCCTACCTGGAAACGATGCAGCGGGAGATCACCGAGAAGCTGGTTGCCCTCAAGGAGAGTATCGGGAAGGTCGAAGGAAGCTTACGCCTGGACGACAAGGGTCAGCTGCACCTGCCGCCGCTGGAAAAGGAGATTCCGGAAGAGGTGGAACGTCTGCGCCCGCGGGTGTACAGCATGCTTCCGCAGATCAAGCTGCCCGATCTGCTACTGGAGCTGGACAATTGGACCGGTTTCCTGAGACCGTTTACGCACCTGACGAGTGGCGATGCGCCGGTGGGCGAAGAAAAACTGGCCCTGGTTGCTGCCCTGATGGGCATGGGCATGAATCTGGGACTGACCAAGATGGAACAATCCTGCCCCTACAGCTATCGCCAGCTCTCCTGGTCGGTGGATTGGCATATCCGTGAGGAGACCCTGCTCGCCGCTCTGGCCTGCCTGGATAACTTCGTACTCTCTGCGCCTCTTTCGCGCTCCTGGGGGGACGGAACCACCTCATCTTCGGATGGCATGCGCATGTCCGTGGGGGTGAAAGCCGCCAATGCCGAGTACAACGCCAAACATTTTGGCGCAGGACGAGGAACCAACATCTACGCTCATGCAGCTGACATCTGGGTTCCCTTTGGCAAGCCGCAGGTCATCGGGACGAACGAGGAGGCGCTGTATGTGATCGACGCGCTGTGTCATCATGAGAGCGATCTGCATATTCGCGAGCATTACGCAGACACGGGAGGCAGCACGGAGCATGTGTTTGCCTTAGCGGCGCTGCTCGGCTTCCGCTTTGCCCCACGGATCAGCGATGCCCTCTCCAAGAAACTGTATCTGCTCGATGAGGTGGGAGAGTCTGGACCGCTGGGGACACTGGCGTTCGGCCAGGTCAACAGAAAGCTCATCGTTGAGCAGTGGGATGAGATGCGGCGCGTGGCTTCCTCCATTCGTCACGGCACGGTGTCCGCTTCTTTGCTGATGCGCAAACTGGCGGCCTACCCGCGCCAAAATCAGGTCGCGCGGGCGCTGACGGAACTCGGCAAGCTCGAACGAACGGCTTTCTTGCTGGAGTATTTTCGCGACGAGTCCCTGCGCCGTCGCATCCTGATCGGGCTCAACAAAGGGGAAGCCTTGCACGCCCTCGCCCGCCAGCTCTTCTTTGGTCGCCTGGGGGAGCTGCGTGATCGCGCCCTGGAAGATCAGATGCACCGGGCCAGTTGCCTGCATCTGCTGATGGCGGCCATTGCGGCCTGGAATACGATCTATCTGACCGAAGCGTTCGCGACGCTGCGCAGGCGCGGCGAGGAGATTGCAGAGACGACGGTTGCGCATATCGCGCCCCTGGGTTGGGAGCACATCAACCTCGTTGGAGATTATCATTTCGCGCCCCAACCGGGGCGCTCGCTGGACAATCTCCGACCCTTGCGCCTGGGCGTGTCACATGAGGGGGGAGAAACTGCCCAGCAAGAAGCAGTCTAAAGCACCGAAGTCGGGCCGAAATCGTTTGCTCTCTGGTGAAAATGGGCAGAAGAGGAACAGGCGAGAATCGATACTTTCGCCTGTTTCCTGGGGGCTGGACAAAGCTACACCCAGAAAGCTCGACCAACCCGATCCCTATGGTGGTCCTATGGTTCGTTGCGGGCGTGCTCTCGGTCCAATTGCCAGGAAATCTCGCCATGCACTCCTGCTCCTCTCGTCTTTCCGATCCGTGAGACGAAAAACCTCAGCTCTCCAACAGTGAAGAGCAAGGAGCGGGTCATCAGCGGAGAGGCTTTCCGTTCAGCTAGCCACTTGCACGAGAGCCGCCCTACCATAGGTCTCGCCTCCGACACGACTGCTGTACCCTTTTCCACGAGTGTCTTCCACCACAGGATGCTGCCCGGGGAAAAGTGGCACACCTCACCAGGGTTTCTGCCAAATGGTAAGGAAGACGCGGCTTCCCCCTCGCCCGAGAGGGAAAAGAACAGGAGCCCCGAGGTGCTAGATGCGCTGGATCAAACCATCCAGCAGGAGCACCGAGAAAGGCCACATGCGTGCCCGGCATCAAGGGGAACACAGCCACCGGTGGCGCTCCTCGGGCGAATTCGCCCGAGGACAGCTTAGCTTCTACGTCATCAAAGGGGAATCTCCCTGCTCGTCAGCAGAGATGCGAACATCTTTCCCCTCTCTCAGAGAACGAGAGCGTGGAACTCCGTCAGCTTCAGCCGCGATTCCTCGCTCTCTCTTCACCTCTCCAATGTAGGAATCGCCACCAGTGATGGAGTTCCTCAGCATGGTGGGATATACACACATGGAGGCTCAGCCCTGAACATCCCGCTAGTCCGGCACTTGCGAGTGATCCGCGTCGCAGAAACCTGGACCGATCACTTCGCCACGGGCAGGGGGATGTCCAGAAACGCATCGATCATGGAGACCAGCCACTCGGCGCGATCGACGAGCGTCACATGCGTGGTGCCAGGAAGGATCGCGAGCTGGGAACGCGGCAGGCCGACGAGATCGCCCGGCACCCCGCCGCCGAGCAGGCGAAACATCGCGACCGTGTGCTCCGGGCGCACGATATCGGAGTCGCCGATGATCAGCAGGGCAGGCGCTTTGACCGAGGCAAGAGCCTCGTCTGACCAGTCCCCGTCCCCACTCCCGCGATCGAGATCCGCGATCTTCGCGACCAGCCGGTGCCACTGCTCCGGGTGCGGCGCGATACGGGCGTACTCCTGCTGGAACGGGGAGCCATCCAGGTCTTCGGGTTTCATGGCCTCACCTGCTGTCAGCAGTTCGGGGTAGAAGCCGTCGCGGCTGTAACTGGTCCCTCCCGCCAGGACGAGTTTGCGCACCAGGGTGGGCGAGTGCCGGGCGATCTCCAGGGCGACCGCGCCCCCCGAGCTATAGCCGAAGAAGTCGGCCTGCTCGATCAAGAGATGACGCAGCAGCACAGTGGTGTCCTGCGCCCATTGTGCGATACTGAACGGGCGATCAATGTCGGCGGTGTGCCCATGTCCCTGCTGCTCAACGGCAATAATCCGCCGTGTCGCGGCAAGCTGTGGCAGCACCTTGCCAAACGAGGTGCCGATGGCCGAGAGATTGCCGTGCAGCAGCACCAGCGGCTGACCGCTGCCGTGGATCTCGTAGTACATCTCCAGGCCGTTGACGGGAGCATAGCCACTCTCGACGAACGTGCTCGCATGATTCTGTGTGGTCATGGATACTCCTCCTCTTTCTGTAACCTTTGCAATGAAATGGACACTGAAGCGAGAGGTGCGTCCGAAAAACGAACTCTCGCTTCCCTGCGCTGTTCAGTTCACGGTGGGTGCGGCGCGTTGCTCTCTCGGCTGGTACGAGAGGACCACGACCCCGGAAGGGTGCGTTTTCGAGTTGACCAGTTGCAGCTTCACCTGGTGCCCGATGTTGTGAAAGAGCGGCTTGCCGCCTCCTACAAGCACCGGATGGACCAGGACCTGGTATTCATCGATCAAGCCGTGGTTAGTGAGGGTTTGAATAATGCTGGCGCTGCCGTAGATCAGCATGTCGCGCCCCGGCTCCTGTTTCAGGTGCTCGATCTCTTCTGGAACCACCTCTTTTCGTAGCGTGGAGTTGTTCCACTCCACGCTTTCAAGCGTCCTGGAGAACACGATTTTGCGCATCGCGTTCAATTGGCGAGCGTAGGCTTTCTCGGCCTCGGAGGCAGTGGGGTTATCAGGGACATAGGGCCAGGAGCCAGCAAAACTCTGATACGTCACGCGTCCGAATAAGAGCGTATCGGCCGAGCTGACCAGCTCGTTCTCATAGGTGCTCATGGCATCGTCGTAGAGCTCCCCGATCCACTCCATTTCTCCATGTGGTCCTGCAATGAAGCCGTCCAGGGTGACCCACGTGGTGGTAATAATCTTTCTCATGCTCTTCTCCTTCTTGTGTCGCGCACGATGGTCTTACACTATACACGTACACACGTACACACAGGAATGCATGGAGACCTGGCCGTTCCCTGTTCAGGGTCAGATCTGTGGCGGCGTGCTTTCTACTGCCTCTTCACGCCCCGTAGCCTCGCTCGTCTCAAGCGAGAGCAGAGTCAGACCCAGGCGAATAATCTGCAGGAGCACTCCATACAGCGCTGCCTGATCCGGGAGCGACCCGGAAAGCTGGGTGGTCCCAGCTTCCTGGTGTTCGATGCGTAATCCCTCAAACCGGTGTTGCCAAGAGACATCCAGATGCCCTTGCACACGAATGCGGTAGTGCATGTCCACAGCACCGTGATCAAGCCGAACGCCAGCGTTGTCCGCGCTCGTAGGCAACGAACACCGCGAGGAGCCCGACGATCAGAGGCATCAGCGCCGGAGCAACTCCCAGGGCGATCACGGTGACGATGGTCGCACCAACCATCTCAAGCGCCAGTCCACAGGCAGCCAGGGGAGTGAGCCCCGGCTTGATGCGTGTGAGTTGGGGCAGGATCAGGCCGAGTGCACCGGCCACCTCGATTACACCGATGAAGCGGATGAACCAGATGGGCAGAGGAAGCGCCATCTGGGCCAGCAAGACATCGGTCGGCACAAGCAATTTGAACCCTCCTGTGAACAGGAAAAGCAGCGCAAGGGCCCCTTGCATGATCCACAACGTCACGCTCATGATCCGTTCCCGGCTGCTCGACAGGTGTGCCCTCGCCTGCTGGTTACTCAAGACGTTACTCATAGATCTTCCCTTTCTCTCTTCTGAAAACAGTGGTGCTCCGAGCACCACTCTCGCACCCCATCAGTTCTCCCGCCTTGCGGGGTGGTGCGATCCTGAGGAAAGCATAGCCGGGGTACACCCTCGAACACAGTCGTCAAAAGTAGAACAGAAGGAGTAGATGTGCATGGAGGAAAATGGAGCTGTTGGGAGGAACCAGCTTAGAGCAGCGAGCGGGCGCGCGCCTGGGCAATCGCCTGGGTGCGACTTTCCGCTCCCAGCTTGCCGAGCAGGTTGCTGACATGTTTCTTGACTGTGGAAAGCTCGATCACCAGGGCATCTGCAATCTCCTGATTGGAGGCGCCATCGGAAAGCAGGCGCAAGATTTCCTGTTCGCGCCGGGTGAGTGGTTCGAGCGGGGCGGCTGAGGCCCGAGAACGCTTTCCTGAAAGGACGGGCGCAGGCGCTATAAGTGATTCTGCAAGAGCAGACGTGCGCTCATGTTGCTCCTCTTGCTCGAAAGCCGCGAGCAGGTTTGCGATATAGGAATGGGAAAGCTTAGGAGAACGGGAAGCCTGCTCACATGCGGGAGTAAGCAGCGCCAGGAGCGCCTGCTTCATAGGGCCACCTTGATCCAGATACACGCGCAGCAAGCCCTCCGGTTCCGTCAATGCGAGCAGGCGAGTTGCAACTTCTCGTGCTTGCGCTCTCTTTCCTGTATGGTGTAGGGCCACCATAGACAGCGCCATCCACTCCAGTGCTCTCAGGAGATCCCCTGGCTGGTCAAAGTATCGGCTAAAGCTTGAGAGCGTCTCTTCTGCCCGGAGGTACTGCTGCTGTGCGAGCAAGATCCGCACCAGCAGCAGTACCTCCGCTTTGTGCATGGGATTCCATGCCTCTGGGTGGAACGCCGTCTGTGCAGCCCAATCAGACGCCACGGCCAGATTCCCTTGGGCTAGCCAGCATTGCACGCGGGCAGGTACCACCCAGCGAGCATAGTTGGTAAATCCCTCTTGCTCAACCAGGACCTCCGCCTTTTGCAGTGCCTCTTGTGCAGGAGACAGGTCCCCTCTTGCAAGCCAGAGTCGCGCTGCACAGATCTCCCCCAGGACAAGTAACTCCACCTGGTGCCAGTCCTGCGCGATACGTTGCAAACTCTGCAACGAGTCAGACGCCTCCTCCAGCCGATTCCAGGCGTAGGAGACTTCAAAGAGAGTGAGATAGAGATAACCGATCATTGCAGTGCGCCCGCCATTCTGCTCGAGCAGGGCAAGTGCCTCCAGGCATTCTTGATAAGCTAGGTGTAACTGTCCAGCTCGTAGAGAGGCAAGTGCCAACCGACTCATTACACGGATCGTCCCCAGGTTGTCCCCTGCCTTCATCATCCGCTGCTTTGCTAAACGCAGCCCGGGTACGAGTTGAGCTCCTTCGCCTTGGAGCAGCGCAGTCAGCCAGAAGGTGATGGAGAGCGGGATAATATTCCAGCTCTCCTCTTCATCAGGAGGCAGCATTTCTAGCGAAGCCGCGAGATGCCGCAGACCTTCTATGTCGCCACGCTTGTGGATTGCTCTATCCTCGCTCAAGGCATGCAATACGCGCAGACGCCGCTCGATCAACGCCATCTCAGGAGCAGAGAATGCCGGTTTCGGCTGACTGTGCAGGAGCTGTTCTACGCGTGTGATGGTCCGCTCCACCTGTCTGGCTATGCTGGCATACACCGTTTCAGTGCTTGTATGAACGGAGTTGAAAGAGTAAAGAGCGGCATTGAGAGCGAGGCGTGGATGCGCCCGCAGGACGTCATCTGGCAGAGAGAGCACCCAGTTCTGGACAGTCCTGGCCTCCCCACTGAGCCAGAACTGAGGAGCTGCCTGCTCCATCAAAGAGGCGGCAAAGGGGTAATCAGGCGCGATCAGAGCGTGAGCAATGGCCTCTCGCAGCTCGCCCACTGTCTCGTAAAAGCTGGCCGCCCGGCTGTGCAACATCGGCACCAGTTCCGGCTGGTTGGCTTGTAAACGAGCCAGCAGCGCCTCGCGAAAGAGATCATGCAAGCGATACCACTGCCGCTCGGAGTCCAGGGGCACTACAAAGAGATGGCTGCGCTCCAGGGTCTCTAAGATCTCCTGACTCGCTTGCTCTCCGGTCACCGCCTGGCATACGGCCACGTTCAGGCGTGTGAGCACGGCCACCTGCACCAGGAAGCGTTGGACGGGCTCAGGCTGCTGCCGGAGTATCTCCTGCTGCACATAGTCCAGCACATAGCGGTGGTCGCCGCGAAAGGTCGCGATCCAGGCCGAGGGATCTTCCTGCTGCCGCAGGGACAGGGCCGCCAGTTGCAGCCCTGCCACCCAGCCCTCGGTGCGACTCTGGAGGGCCGTCACCTCTGCTTCCGAGAGCGAGAGCCCCATCGTCTGCTGCAGAAAGAGGCTCGCCTCAGCTGGGCGAAAGCGTATATCGTCGGTGCGGATCTCCAGCAGTTGTCCTCGCACGCGCCAGCGGGGCAGGGGCAGGTCCGGGTCCACGCGACTGGAGAGCAGGAGATGGACGTGCGCCGGCAGATGCTCTACCCAGAAGGTCACGCTCTCCTGAATAAGCGGATCGTCGATCACCTGATAGTCATCCAGCAGCAGCACGAAGGGTGCGACGTGCTCTGCCAGGTCATTGAGCAGGGCGGTCAGCAGGGCGGAAAAAGGAGGAGGCTGTGGCGAGCGCACCATAGCCAGAGCCAGCGCCCCGATGCCTGGCACGCGGGTACGCAGCGCCGCGATCACGGCGGCCCAGAAGCGGAACGGATCATTGTCCAGGGAGTCCAGAGACAGCCAGGCGACGGCTCGCGGATGCAGGCTGGCCCACATGGAGAGCAGCGTCGTCTTGCCCCACCCGGCGGAGGCGGCCAGCAGCGTCAGCGGTTTTGAGAGCGCTCCATCCAGTAAAGCCTGCAAGCGCTTTCGCTCCACCAGAGAGCTCGGCACGCGCGGCGCCGAGAGCTTGGTCGAGGGCAGCATCAGCCCCTGTTCGGCTTCAGGCGATGCATGCAAGAAAGACGGAGGGGTAGACGAGAGCGTGTTCTCGTTCGCGTTCGAGAGGGCCTGTGCCGCCGCCTCTAAGCGGGCAAGCGACACCTGCGCCGTCCGCCCGAGATAGTGCTTGCGGGTGCCCCCTCGGTTGGTGTGGTAGGCATACCAGTACGCTCCCCCACGTGGCCGAGCCTCCTGGTAGACATTGAGGCTCCCAAAGGGACTGTGGAAAGCCAGGGAAGTCACCTGGCAGAGCCAGCTCTGCCACGCCTGGTGGTCTCCTGACCGAAAACGCTGGACAAACTGTCCCCGGGTGTAGAGCTCATAGAGCCCCTGGTCCCTGGACCAGATGAGGGCGTGAAGAGGGACTCGAGGCATACGACCTTCCTCCTGCTCCTGTGTTGTTCCCAACTGCGTCCGCGTTCCTCCCAACACTATAAAGAAGTATAGCAGAAACGATCCTAGCAGACAAGGAGCACTTCGCAGGTGACAGCCATGCTTTCTGGAAGAAGCCATGCAAAGAGGGTGCAGGAAACAGGCGCAAAGGCGCTTTTTCACCTGTTTTTCCTATTCCGATCCCTGCGCTCCCGCTCAGCCTCTCACCTATGCTATACTGCTAACGCCTGAAAAAAACAGGTAAAAAAACGGAAACAGGTGAAAAAACATGGCGATGACTGCACTCACCCCTCCTTCTCCCGAGGAGGTTCTCCCTCTTTGGTTTGATGAACTGCAGGCCAGCGATCGCGCCAAAGGGACGATCCGTCGTTACAAAAGCGCGGTGGAGGGCTTCCTCAGTTGGTATGAACGCTGTGAACAACGGCCACTCACTTTTGCGACGTTGACGCCCATCGTACTGGTTGGCTATCGCAATGAGGTGCAACGGACGCAGGGCCGGGCAACCAGTACCGTCAATGGACACTTGAGCGCCTTACGGGGATATGGCAAGGATTCCTTCCTGAGACAGCCATAAGAACCGCTCAAGCAGTAAATACTTCTTTTGTATGATGCTGATCGCTAGAGTAGTTTCATCTGGCGAACAGCGGTCTTCTTTTTACG
>Ga0137372_10001026_pt1 | contig 26850 bp, 19 predicted proteins | sample SagtaG_6_FD_104911 | JGI IMG/M metagenome (GOLD analysis project Ga0137372, IMG submission 104911) | Vadose zone soil microbial communities from Sagehorn Ranch, Mendocino, California, USA - Sage1_R_60_16 metaG | ecosystem: Environmental > Terrestrial > Soil > Vadose zone | place: USA...
AGATTGATCTTGCTCAACGGAAGCAACTGCGCCGAGGTCTGCCTGAACTCGGCCGCTAACGCATCCAATTGCCGTTTTTGCTGTGCCAACGCAGCAGCCCCACTGGTATCCGCGGCAGCAGACAGCTCGTCACCTTTGCGGACCAAGTTGCGTAAGTCCTGTATCAAAGGATCGCGAAGTTTGCCTGCGGCCGCAGCCAGACTCTCACTCGCGGAAAGCTCATCGTTCAGCGTGTGCAACTTGCCCGACAACTGTATGAGGCCACCCGCCAGCTCCCATATCCCGGAAGGCGCGTTTGTCGCCCCAGCAAGACTTCCTGAGGAATAGGATTGGCGCGCGACGTCGTCCTGGCTGCCGGAAGTGCGGCTCAAGTCCGAGGGCACCGAGCGCGCCATCTCTTCAATTTGCGCGCGCAGACCCATGCTTCCACCGCTATTGCTGGAACTCGCAAACTCGCTCATGCTTTGCAGGGCGTCTCTTCGGGCTTCGAGTAAACCAATTTCGCTCTGAACCTCGGCGATTTGAGACTCGATGACAGACTTCTTCGTTTGCGGTGCGCGCGCGAGCTTCTGGCGCAGGTCCTGGACTTCAGCCTGAGTGTCCTGTAGTTGCTGTTCCACTTTCTGTCTGGCCTGAATCAGACGCTGAAAGCGCGCCGAATTGTCGTCCGAGGATGGCGGCGGAGATGACGGCTGCTTTGCCTGAAGTTGCGCCTGGCCTCTGGCATATTCGAACGCCAACCGCACCACTTGGTTCGCGGTGCGCAGGTCCTCCTGCGCGAAGCTGAGGTCAGTGGCCCGGTTGGCAATCTTCCCTTCCGCCTCAAGTTGCCGGTGCCACGAGATGGTGTGGCTAAGAAATTGAATCACCTGTGCAGGATCCTGCGCAATTAAGGGTGTCGTGCTGCTCTGAGCGGCGCTAGCAGCGCTCGATTGTGCCACGACAACCGGCGCGAGCAGTAACACAACAGCGAGATTCAACCCGAGGGAGAAGGTGTGCCTTATACGAATTCTCATTGATTTGAGGGTTGTTGGTTAGAGTCTATCGCAGCCACGAAGCCGGCATTCGCACTAGGAGACCAAGAATTCCAAGAACACCCGCCGTGACCATACATTTATCTACTGTTAATACAAATGTAAACAGTAATGGGATTGAATGAGCATGGGGACGAAGGTCTCGCTGTCGCAACTTAATTTGCCAGGTCAGCTGGGCGAGCCTGCAGGGACGGTTTCCTATGTCACAAAATGGTTCTCTCGCAAAAAAGGAAGATCCCATACGCGGCGATGCCTTGTTGGAACTGACGGGACGCGCGTACAGCGTTGCGATCGCTGCCGCTCAGAGTGCGGCTGACCTGGTACTGGGCGCCGGTTCCGCACTCGCTCGAATCGTAGCGAATGAGCGCGAATTGGATGAACTCGACCGGGAATTCGATGAGCGTGTAGCGACGGAACTCGCCCATAGTTCAGTTGATCAGGTCCGGGAAAAACTTGCCTGCCTGAAATGCATGATTGATCTGGAGCGGGTTGGAGACTTGTTGGTGTCGTTTGCTACCCGTGCCGAAACCGTTCATTCCCGTCTCGACATGCGGGATTTGCGGGATTTGGGGGACATGCTTTCGGTCTTGGCGAAGATGCTCGCTGACACCCAAACGGCGTTTTCCGGCCGCGACCACGCTTTAGCGCTGCAAGTCCTACGTGCAGACCGGGAGGTGGACCGCCTTCATAATCTGATCGTGATGCGCCACCTGGAGCCTGAAATGACCTTCGGCGGGCCCGACAGCGTCCATGTGATCACAATGGCACAAGCCATCGAGCGGGCTGCAGACCATGTAAAGAACACCGCCGAGGAGGTCTGCCATGTGGTGAGCGGTCATACTGTCCGCCACCTTCTCCGAATGCAGGAAAAGTCGTCCGAGCAGCTTTATCTCGAACATTTAAGGCGGCAGCACCTTACCGCCAGGGCACCAAACGAATAGTTAATTTAGCCAACTGTTAATTTCCGGTTCATCGTCCTTTAACCATCCTGGCTTTTTAATTTAGACAATCAAAACTTAGGTAACACGATCTCAAAGGAGACACATCTTGAGAAAGCTCTACCCAGTTTTCGCGTTGCTCCTGCTGGTTCTGTCAGCGGCAGCGCAAACCAAACTCAACGGTGCGGGCGCCACTTTTCCGTATCCGATCTATTCCAAGTGGTTTAACCAGTATCACCAGGAACATCCGGAGATCGAGATTAACTACCAATCCATTGGTAGCGGGGGCGGAATTCGCCAAGTCACAGCCGGAACAGTCGATTTCGGCGCTAGTGACGGTCCGATGTCTGACCAGCAGCTGGCCGATGCCAAGGTCAAGATCATCCACTTGCCCACAGTGTTGGGAGCCGTCGTTCCTGCCTACAACATTCCCGGATTTAAGGGTGAGCTGAAGTTCACCCCGGAAGTCATTGCGGGAATTTACCTCGGAAAGATCACGTCATGGAACGATCCCGCGATCGCGAAGGCAAATCCCGGCGTTTCGCTTCCCAATCAGAACATCATTGTCGTCCATCGCTCGGATGGCAGCGGAACGACTTACATCTTCACCGATTATCTTTCGAAGGTCAGCAACGAATGGCGCGATGGGGTAGGAAAAAGCACTTCAGTGAAGTGGCCCACAGGATTGGGCGCCAAGGGGAACGAGGGCGTGGCCGGCATGGTGCGTCAGATGGAGGGCGCATTTGGGTATGTTGAGCTGATCTATGCGCTGCAGAACAACATCACGTTCGGATCGGTGAAAAATGCAGCGGGATCTTTCCTAAAGGCCAGTCTTGATTCCACAACTGCAGCCGCGGCATCGATGAAAACCATGCCTGCAGATTTCCGGGTTTCGATCACCAACGCCCCGGGTAAGGACTCTTACCCAATTGCAAGCTTTACTTGGCTGCTCGTTCCGGCCGATTGGAAGGACAAAGCCAAGGAAAAGGTGATTGTAGATTTCCTGAACTGGATGTTGGAGCGGGGTCAAACCATGACCACCGATTTGAACTATGCGCCACTTCCCGATGCTGTAAAGCAGAAGGAGCGCGAGGCGATCAAGACGATTCACTAATTTGCGATTGAGTCTGGTTGCTTACATCAGTACAACGCGACGCCCAGATAGTCGCGATAAAAAGTCCACAACGGAGATGAAATGAAAGCACTACTCACGTGGTTCACGATAAGTGTACTCGCAGGCAGCCTCATGGCACAGACCTCGAGCACAGGCACTACGCCCAAAAAACGGGCCCGCAAGACAGCGGCAGCCGCCACGCCGGCTCCGCCGCCTGTCACTGCCGATGACTTAAGGGCGCTGAAAGATGCGCTGGCCCAGCAACAACAACAGATCCAGGATTTGCAGGGCAAGATGGCCGAGCGCGATGCAACCCTGCAACAGACACAGCAACAACTGCAACAGGCACAGAGCCAACTACAGGATACCCAGAGCAAAGCGAGCTCGGCTGCGAACGACGCAACCCAGACTTCGGACTCGGTTACCAAGCTCCAGTCTGACGTTGCGGACATCCGTCTCAACACCACAAATTTGGCCGCCACTGCGCAGGACGACCAGAAGAAGGTGTCGGCGTTGTCTTCGGCATTTGGCAAAATTCGCATATCGGGCGATGTCCGGGTGCGTGGAGAGACCTTCATCCAAGATGGAACTCAGGACCGCAATCGAGCCCGTGTCCGCGTACGTCTTGGCCTAGATGGCCAGTTAAACCAGGATTTCATCGGGGGACTCGCGCTGGCGACCGGCAGCATGGGCGATCCCACGACAACCAATGAAACCCTGACCAATGCATTCGATCGTAAGACGATTGCTTTGGACAAGGGCTACATCACGTACAATCCCACAGCCCACCCTTGGTTCTCTGTCACGGGCGGCAAATTCGCCTACTTGTGGCAGCGTACTCCAGTGACAGGCGACAGCGACTTGAACCCGGAAGGCTTCGATCAGAAGTTGTCTTTCGATATTAAGCACGGGGTGTTTAAGAACGTCACCGTGCAGGCGATTGAACTGCTCTACGGCGAAGTTTCTTCGGGCCAAGACTCCTATGTTCTGGGAGCTCAGGGGCAGACCAAATGGGAGATCGGACGGTGGTCGGCGACGGCCTCCCTCCTTAATCTGCACTGGAACCGCCCGGAAGCCTTGCTTAATGCGAGCGGATTCGCGGTGCAGGCGAACAGCACAGGTACGTTCACGGGCACAACTGGAGCAACCAGCGCCGGCCCATACAACACCTCAGGCGAGGGCCCCGGCTGTGCTACCGGCGGCAATGCCTTCTTTCCAAAATTCCCGAATTGCATTTTTGCCCCCAACGGCATGACTAATGCAATCAGCTTCGATATAGGTGGGAAACCACACTTCTATTCCGGCTTCGACGAGCTTGATGTCATCCTGAACAACACGTTCAAGACCCCGTCAGCCCGTTTCCCAGTTAACCTGCTGCTCGAGTTTGAAGATAACCTCGATGCCGCAGCGCATCCGTTGTCGAACGTGGCGGTCGCAAATAACTCGGCACTCAGCTTTCCTGTTCTGACCAACCTTGGAAGTCAAAATAAATCATACGGAGTTGACTTCAGCGTGGGTCAAACCAAGAACAAGAACGACCTGCAGTTCGGATATGCCTGGCTCCGTCAGGAACAGGACTCAGTTCTGGCATCCATCGCTGAAAGCGATCAGCGCGCGCCTACGAACGTCTTGCAAAACAAGATTTACGCAGGGTGGAAGCTGAGGCCGAATACGGTTGCCCAATTCACCTGGTGGTACGGTCGCGTGTTGAACTCCAACCTGGAGAACAACCCAGCGAAAGTGGCGGGTGTGCAGGAACCATGGTTGACCCGTATGCAGTACGATCTGGTTTACACATTCTGATCATTCAATGGGACCGGCGGCGAGACCCGCACGCCGGTCTCATTCATATTCATCATCTTTTAACAAACTCACTGTTAAGTTGAAAGTAAGTACTCCGGCGACCCGCCGCTCGATATTAACGGGAAATGGGAGCACCGAGCTCATGGGAGCCGCACCTGATAGGCACATCTCAACTTCAGAGCGCAAGAAGGACGGGCGAGCCTTCGGCCCAGAACCCTCAAAAGCAATGGGATCACCGGAATCACCTAAGATATCTCTCGTGACCACCGCACAGAAGGCACCAGCCTGGGGCCGTTCGCTGTTTAACCCTGATTCGATTTTCAAGGGCTTGATGCTGGTAGCCACGCTGACCGTGCTGGCCGTTGTGGGCCTGACTCTGTCCGAACTCTTGCAGCGTTCCGCACTGGCATGGCAAAAATTTGGATTCCATTTCTTCGCTACAAGTGCCTGGGACCCTGTAGCGGGCGAGTTTGGAGCTCTGCCATTTATTTTCGGCACCATTGTCTCTTCCATATTGGCTCTGCTGATCGCTGTACCGCTCGCGGTCGCGGTGGCAGTGTTCGTCACGGAGATGTGTCCCAAGCCGCTGCGCAAGCCTATCTCCTTCGCCACTGAACTGCTGGCCGCAATCCCTAGTGTCATTTATGGACTGTGGGCGATGTTCATATTGGTCCCGCTCCTGCGAGTTCACGTGGCCCCCATCCTCACCAAGTACTTCTCCTGGACCGGCGTTTTTTCAGGCCCGATGTATGGTTACAGCATGTTGGCTGCGGGTGTGGTGATGTCGATCATGATTATTCCGATCATTTCGTCCATCACGCGTGAAGTTTTAGCGGTGGTCCCGCAGCACCAGCGAGAGGCGGCATTGGCTTTGGGTGCGACGCGTTGGGAGATGATTCGAGTCGGGGTTCTAAAGAATGCGCGAGCTGGCATCATCGGGGCAATCATTCTAGGACTCGGCCGCGCCTTAGGCGAAACTATCGCCGTGACCCTGGTGATTGGGAACACGCCTCAGATTGCGAAATCTCTCTTCGCGCCGGGCTACACCATGGCCAGCGTTATCGCGAACGAATTCAATGAGGCTACTGACGCCTTGTATGTCAGCGCGTTGATAGAAATTGGGCTGGCGCTATTTATCGTGACTGTCATCGTCAACATCCTTGCTCAGTTTCTGGTATGGACCGTCACCCGCGGCGCTCCGGCGAGGGCCAATGTCTAACAAATATCTGCAGTTTCGCCGCCGGTTCACCGACTACCTTGCCACGTTTGTGGCGGCGCTCTTATCTGCCGTTGTGGTGGGGACGTTGGTAGCGATCTTTGCCTACCTTGTTATTAAGGGCGCGGGATCGGTCAATTGGGCATTCCTCACGCGCACACCCAAGCCGGTGGGAGAGATTGGCGGTGGGATGGCGAACGCGCTCGTCGGCTCGGCCCTGATCCTTGGCATGGGCAGTTTGATGGGCATTCCTTTCGGAATTGGAGCTGGCATCTACCTCGCCGAATATGGTCGGAATCGGTTTGGGGCCGTAGTCCGATTTACTGCAGACGTCTTGAACGGAGTGCCATCCATTGTGATCGGCTTGGTCGCGTACGGCCTTGTGGTCTTCACTGAGGGACATTTCTCTGCGTTTGCCGGCGGCGTCGCTCTGGCCATAATGATGGTTCCGATGGTGGCCAGGACTACAGAACAAATGCTGCTGTTGGTGCCCCAGGCAGTGCGGGAAGCTGCCTTCGGGCTGGGAATTCCGCAATGGCGGACCACTATTTCCATAACGCTGGCGACCGCCCGCGCGGGAATTCTGACTGGCATCATGCTGGCATTCGCACGGATTGCGGGCGAGACCGCGCCGCTGATGTTCACCGCCCTCGGAAACCAGTTCTGGAGTTTCAGTGCCAACCAGCCTATCGCGGCCGTGCCACTGCAGATTTACACCTATGCTCTCTCCCCCTATGACGATTGGCACCGCCAGGCATGGGCGGGAGCGTTGGTCCTGGTTGCGCTGATTGTGGGTACAATTTCGTTAGTACGATTCATATTCGCACGGAGCACTCTGAGGGAGGCTCGCTGACCTATGCCAACCGCGGTTGAGGTTCGCGATTTGAAAGCCTGGTTTGGAAAGACCGAGGCGCTGCACGGCATCAACATTGCGGTGGAGTCCAACCATGCGACAGCTGTGATTGGTCCATCCGGCTGCGGAAAATCTACTTTTGTTCGTTGCCTGAATCGTATGCACGAGACCATTCCCGAAGCCAAGGCCCAAGGCGAGGTTAAAATCGGCGGCATGGACATCTACGGCGTTCCCGCGGTGGACGTGCGCCGTAAAGTGGGAATGGTTTTCCAGAAACCCAATCCGTTTCCCTCCATGTCTATCTACGACAATGTTGCTGCCGGGCTGAAACTGAACGGAACCCGAAACAGGAAAACGCTCGACGAAGTCGTGGAACACTCCTTGCGTCAGGCTGCGCTCTGGGATGAGGTCAAGGACGTCCTGAAAAAGAAGTCGGGAGCAAGCCTTTCTGGAGGTCAGCAGCAGCGACTATGCATCGCGCGGGCCCTTGCTGTGGATCCGGAAGTCATGCTGATGGATGAACCGGCATCAGCACTTGACCCGATCTCGACTGCCAAGATTGAAGATCTAATTTTTGAGTTGAAGCAGAGGCTGACCATCGTGATTGTGACTCATAATATGCAGCAGGCGTCGCGTGTGGCTGAATACACTGGTTTCTTTTTGATGGGACACCTGGTCGAATTCGACCGAACAGAAAAAATTTTTACGAACCCATCGGACAAGAGAACGGAAGATTACATTACGGGAAGGTTCGGATGACACGCATTCGCTTCCATCAGGAACTCGATGATCTTAAACACAGGATCCTTGCCATGGCGGGCATGGCGGAACAAGCCATCGATCTCTCTGTGCAGGCATATTCGCAGCGCGACCCTGCTTTGTGCCAGCGCGTCCTGAATAATGAGGGTGCCATTAACCGCGCAGAGCGCGAAGTGGACGAGTTCGCGATCGACCTGCTCGCTATGCAGCAGCCAATGGCCATTGATCTGCGTTTTATCCTTGCGGTCATTAAGATCAATGCTGATCTGGAGCGGGTGGGCGATCAGGCAGTCAACATCGCGCAACGAGTGCTCAATATGATCGAGTTGCCTGCTTCGGAGCTGCCGGTGGACATTCCGGCGATGGCGACCAAAGTTCGCGCCATGGTGCGCGACGCATTGCGCTCGTTCATTGAAGGCGACACGGAACTTGCCCGGCACGTGCTTGAGGGCGATGACGAGATTGATCGAATGAATCACGAAGCGTTCGCTACGCTCTCCAAGTACATGCAAGACCATCCCGAGGGTGCGGTGCAGGCTTTGGACGCGCTTTCTGTAGCCCGAAACCTGGAGCGCGTCGCCGACCACGCCACCAACATTTCAGAGGACGTCATCTTCTGGGTGCGCGGCGCCGACGTGAGGCACGGTGCGGGCCAGACTCTCGCCGGGAGCTGAGACAAGGAATGCCCCAGCCGCTGAATCCCACAATTTTCATCTTGGAAGACGATCCTGATATCGCTGGTTTGCTGAAGCATCATTTGCAGCCCGCGGGTTACGGCGTCTCATGGTTTCCAACCAGCGCCGGGTTTCTCGACGAGATGCATGCGCGCCGCCCCGCACTGGTGATTCTCGACATTATGGTGCCGGGCAACAGCGGGCTGGATGTTGCCAAGTCGATCCGCAACAACTCTGCGCTTGCGGGCATTCCGATTGTGTTTGTCACGGCAAGGACCGCAGAATCTGACCGCCTGCGGGGCTTTGAAATTGGCGCTGACGACTACATCACGAAGCCGTTCAGTCCGAAAGAAGTGGTTGCGCGGGTGCGCGCGGTGCTACGCAGATTCGACCAGCCACTAAAAAAAGAAACGGTCCGCGCCGGCGACATCGTGATTGACACTGCCGCTATGCGCCTTACGTCTCGTGCTGAACCCGTTGTTACCACCGCAACCGAATTCCGCCTCATCGAATTTCTTGCCTCCCACCCGGGACGAGTGTTTACACGCAAGAGCCTACTCGACGCAGTGTGGCATGACACTGCCTTTGTAACCCCCCGCATCGTGGACGTGTATATTCGTCGTTTACGCGAGAAAATAGAACGTGATCCGGAAAAGCCGCGGCACATTCACACGGTGCGCGGCGCCGGGTACATGTTCGAGGTGCGGAAGTAAAATCAGCTCTTAGCTGCTAGCTTCTAGCTGCTAGCTCCTAGCCCTTAGCGAAGCCCTTCGTCATGTAGCAGTGCGGTTTGGCTAAAAGCTAAGAGCTAAAGGCCAAGAGCTTCGCAACCCGACAATTCAGAGCTTAAACAGGACGTCAATTGCGAAAGCGCATCTTTCTAAAACTGATTTTTCTGATTGTGGTGGTAGTTGGCGTTTCCACCGCGGCACTTGATTTGCTAGTGCGCCGTAGTTGGGAGGCATCGCTATCCTCTCAGTTACAGCAAGATCTTCAAGACAAGGTCCAGATGTTTGCCGCCCGCGCTGACCGCGAGGCAGGAACAATTGCTTTCCAGCAATTGGCTTCTGAAATTGGAACGTCCGCGAGGGCCCGCGCCACCATCATTGACCACTCTGGCAGAGTACTGGCCGATTCCGAAGCGAACGCGAGCGAAATGGAGAACCATGCCACCCGGCCAGAATTCATCACGGCCTTTCGCGGGAAAATAGGAAACGACACCAGGACCAGTCGCACTTTGGGTATTCAGTTTACCTATGTGGCTGCCCCCACTTCGTTCGGTGCGGTCCGTCTCGCGTATCCGATGTCCTCGATTCACGCCGACGTTCGCAGGTTCGAAAAAGAGCTGGTGGAAGCATCGGGAATCGCTCTTCTGGTTGGATTTGTGGTCGCGCTCATCGGCGCCGAGAGCATTTCACGAAGGTTGAGGAGGATGGTCGCCTTTGCTCAGGAAATTGCGGACGGGAAATTGTCAGCGCGGCTGTCGGAGTCGGGCAGCGACGAGATTGCGGTCCTGGCCATGAGCCTCGACAAGACCGCCCGGCAGTTGGAGAAGAACTTTCACAATCTTGAAGGCAGCCGGCAGCAGCTTGAGACGCTGCTCAACAGCATGCATGATGCTGTGGTGGCGGTTTCGCCGAAGCAGGAAGTGGCATGGTTCAACGGGTCTATGAAGCCGCTTGCGGCAGGAAAGATCGCCGTTGGCATCCCCCTGATCCGCGCCGTTCGTGACCCGGACCTGCTTCGAGTAGTCGCCGAAGTGCTGGAGAAGCGGACCGTAAGAAGCGTGACGCTGTATTCCGTCTCGCCGGGGCGGATTTTCGGCATGACCTCTGCGCCGCTCCCCGATGGAGGCGTGGTTTGTGTCCTCCGCGACAGCACCGAAATTGCCCGGGTGGAGCGTACTCGCAGAGATTTCATCGCTAACGTTTCGCATGAGCTGCGCACGCCGCTCACTTCCCTGCTCGGGTACACAGAAACATTAATGGACGAGTCCACCGACAGCAAGGCACGCGAGTTTCTGGAAATTATTCGCCGAAACGCGCAGCGCATGAGCCGTCTTACGGAAGATCTGTTGACGCTGGCGCGCGTCGAATCGGGCGAGGAACGGCTCGAGCCGGCCCCAGTCGCTGCGAACGAACTACTGCGCGATGCCCAGACATCGTTCAGCGAATTGGCGAAGGCTAAAGGATTGGCGATTGAAATCTCTAAAACACCTGATGCGATGGTCCTTGCAGACCGTGATGCGATCCATCAGGTCTTTGCCAATCTCATTGACAACGCCCTGAAGTATGCGTCAGGCACTAAGAAGATTGAAATCGGCGCGACCGAGCGTTTCGGAAATCTGGAATTTTATGTTCGCGACTTCGGCCAGGGAATTCCCTCCGAACATTTGCCGCGCCTGTTCGAGCGATTCTATCGCGTGGACAAAGCGCGCTCACGGGAGGCGGGTGGTACGGGCCTGGGGTTGGCGATCGTGAAGCACATTGTGCTGAATCACGGCGGGCAGGCAGGAGTAACCAGCGAACTGGGGCACGGATCGGTGTTTTGGTTCAGGATACCGATGGTGGAAGTGGGCGCGGAAGCAACAGCAGAAGCCGGAGCAGAGAGCGGGTAAAGTTTCCATTCGACCGTGGGGCTTGGGCTCTAACCCTGCCGGTCCGGCTCTCGCGCCTCCGCTCTAGCTAACCGAATCTCTGCTTTCAATAACCTAAGGCGCTAGGATCAATAAAACATTGGCCAGTCTTGGTAACTTTTCAATCCGGGTATTGTTGAACTTTCAACCAACCAGGCGCCGGTACCGTCACGCGCTGACCGCTATATTGCACCTTCGTGTCAGGCGGATTCCAACTGTCTATTCCCCCACCCCTGTTCTTTGCGACAAAAACTAAGTTAAATGTCCTGCGGTCCAACATCCCCGGAAACGATCCCTTGCGCTCGCCAATCGTCAGCATCCGTGTCGCCTCATTCCAGTGGATCGGAATCGTCGCGTACTTCCCTTTTTCGTAATTGTAAGTGTCACCCTCATCTTCGTAGAGGGTAAACTCGCCATCCGCTCCGGGATACACACGCAACTCCATCGGGTCTGCTGGTTTCTGGTTTGAATATTCTTCTTCCGGACCAAGCGGAATGATTGAGCCCGCACGCACGTAGAGAGGAATGCGATCCAGCGGCGCAGGCGCATCTAGAAACTTGCCGTTTTCCCCCGCTACGTTGGTCGGCACGCCGGTCCAGAAGTCATACCACTTCGATTTCGGGAGATACATATGCCGCGTCGTGGCACCTGGCTCGGTCACGGGATTCACAAGCAGCGCCGGGCCATACATGAACTGGTCGCCGATATTTTGCGCGTTCACGTCTGTGCGGAAATCCATTACCAGCGGACGCATCGGTGTGTAGCTTTCGGAAGTGGTCTTCCACGCCAGCGAATAGATGTAGGGCAGCAGTCGATACCGCAGATTGTCATACTGCACAAGAATTTTCTGCGCATCCGGCCCGTATGACCACAGCTCATTTTCATCCGGATTGAAGCGCGTCCCATGTACTCGAAAGACTGGAGAAAACGCGCCGAACTGAAACCAACGGATGAAGAGCTCGCGGAAGCCTGGGTCGCTCGGGCTGGCGATAAAGAACCCGCCGATGTCGGTCGTCCAATAGGGCAGGCCAGAAACCGAAAAGTTCAATCCTGCAGGAATTTGCCGCTTGTAACTCATCCAGTCTGAAAGAACGTCACCAGACCATGCTGTGACGGAGTTTCGCTGGGTTCCGGCAAAGGCCGACCGCGACAGGATGAACACGCGTTTTTGATCTGACGCGACGTGCTGGCCTTCGTACACTGCACCTGTGGTCATCAGCGGAAAAACGTTGGCATAGCGATCGCCGCTTCCGGCAAACAGCTTGTGGCCAAGCAGAATGCTCTCTTCCTGCCCTTCCGTTTCTGGCTCGGTCGTGTCCATCCACCACGCGTCCAAGCCGATCTTGAAAAGCGCTTTGTCCATGAGGTCCCAGTAGTATTTGCGCGCGCCGGGATTCGTGGGATCGTACGCAGCCATTCCCTGCTGGTGATAGGGAAGATGCGGAACCTTGGTGCGATCAATGAAATATCCGAGCCGGTCCATTTCGTCGTACTCCTTCGAGCCCGGCTCAAAGAAAGGCCACACCGAAATCATCAGGTGAAAATTGTTCTTGTGGAGCTGGTCCACCATGCCTTTAGGATCGGGATAATTCTTGTTGAAGACGTGCTCGCCCTTCCGGTTCCACCAGAACCAGTCTTGCACGATGTTGTCCACCGGAATGTGCAGGTCGCGATACTTCTGCGCCACCGCAAGCAGTTCTTCCTGCGACTTGTAGCGGTTCTTACATTGCCAGAACCCGTAGGCCCAGCGGCCAAACATCGGCGCCTGGCCGGTCAACTCGCGGTAGGCAGCGATGATCTTGTCGAAGTCAGGCCCATAGATGAAGTAGTAGTCAATGGTATCGGCGACTTCGGAACTGATATACATCACGTGAACAAAGCGGTTGTTGACCCGAGTGCGAGATGTGTTGTTCCAGAAAATCCCATAGCCGTTCGAAGACAGCAACATAGGGACAGCAATATTCGTGTTCTCTTGCGAAAGTTCCACCGACTCGCCGTGATAATTCCAGACTCCGGCTTGGTGCTGGCCGAGACCGTAGAATCCCTCGCGTGATCCGTACATCTCTGCTACCGTCTCCGCACGATAAGTCTTTTCGCCGTTGACCATTCCAGGCTTCATGATGCGCCTGCCATCGCGGAACAGGCGGCCATTGGCGGGGCCTGAGTAAGTTATCCCTCCATCTTCTTTGCCGAGGACGATCTTCAAGGCAGCGGTGGAGATCGTCACTTCCTTGGCGGTGTCCTCGACCTTCGCCTGCACCGGCGGCCAATCCGTTTTCGTTACAACATACTCTTTGTGCGTCGGAAAGACACCGGTCGGAGAATACAGAACGTGGACAATCGAGTCGGTGCAGACTACCAATTTCAAGGTCCCGCCCGACTTAAAGGTCACCGTAGCGCCGGTGGACATTTGTTTAACGGAGCTGACCGGATCAAGCGGGCTCCACTGCGCAGCAGCGCAAAGCGTGAACATGAGCACCACTAACACACTAACGAAGAACCTGAAACGCATTGAGCTTGCCTCCTGAGGAACGGAGAACCATTTATGTCGCGTCAATTGTAACTGCTAAATCGCTTTAGACGGTCTCATCCTAGTGACTTTCCGACGCGTTAAGAGTATCTTTAGCGTTGCTACCTATGCCTCCCGGCCGCAAGATGGGCACGAACTCGGGCCCTAAGCGTGTCACGCTGAAGTTCCTAGCGGAATATCTGGGGCTTTCTCCAACTACGGTTTCGGTTGTACTCACCAACTCGCCCTTAGCGAACACGATCGCCAAGCCCACGAAAGATCGCATCTGGGAAGCAGTAAGGAAGTTCCAGTATCGCCCTAACCTTTTTGCGCGCTATTTGCATACCAAGCGCACATTCAGCATTGCGGTGCTCGTCCCCGAAATCGGGGATGAGTTCTCCGCTATGCTGATCAGCGGCATAGAGACGAAGCTGAGTGAGGCGAAATTCAACTACTTTGTCGAAAGCCACCGTTTCGCGCCGCAGCAGATTGAAGATTCACCCGACACGCTGATGGACCGACAGGTGGAAGGAATGATTTTTATCAACACTCCGCTGAATAAGGAAATGCCTGTCCCGGTGGTCGCGATTTCCGACATTACGAATGCGCCTGGCGTCACTCGGATCGTGATCGATAACTACCAAGCGGTGCTCCTTGGGTTGCGGCACTTGAAGGAGCTTGGCCACACTCAAATCGCGTTTTTCAAAGGTCCTGAAGGGAACGGGGATACGGAGGCTCGTTGGAAAGCAATCCTGCACGCCTCCGCGGAGATGGGAATCGAAGTCAAGCCTGAGCTCACCGCGACCATGGGGACGTATTTCGCCGCGGGAGAAATGTCGATGGCCGAACGCGGCTACGAGGCGGCTAAGATCCTGATGAGCAAGTCGCGTGATTTCACTGCTCTACTCGCATTCAATGATGGCTCCGCCATTGGAGCGATGCGGGCGATTCAGGATGCGGGGCTGAGTGTGCCGCAGGACGTGTCAGTCGTGGGAATTGACGACATTCAGATTGCCGGCTTCCTCGCCCCGAGATTAACCACCGTCCGCCAACCGCTTAAGACAATGGGCGAAATGGCGGCGACCACGCTGCTCCAGCGGATTGAAGGCGAAGAGGTGGCGGTAGAAACTATTGTGCGCCCTGAACTGGTCGTGCGCGAATCCACCGCGCGAGTGAGTACCTAGTCCACTCCACATTGCAAAAAAATGACGCACCCGGGAACTCTTCATTAAATGCACCACGCGAAGACACAGATATCCTAGCCTGCAATCGTCACAATCGAGCTTGCAGGGATTTTCATGGTGTGACTCCGAGCGTCCTGAGAGCGAACAGGGATATCCGAAATGGGTAATATGTGACAAAGCCTCAGCCATCCCGTTCGATTGTGGATGGCTGAGGCTGGGCAGAGGGTTTGGTTTACGGTCCGTCGCCGTAGATGATCCCGCGCCCGTTGGTCGCGATATAGACGCGTCCAAACAGGTTGGGATCACCGGTGATTACGAAGCCGGAGTAGTACCACTGGTGAGCGCTGTCGTTGATCTGGCTCCAGCTCGCGCCACCATCAGTTGACCGATAGTACCCACGCACGGAACCGACTTTCCCCGCCAGGTAGATGGCCGGATACGGCTGGCCGGTAGCTGCCATCCCGAATCCAATGCCGTCAGCTAACGCGACGTTGGTCAGCTTGGTAAAGCTAGTACCGCCGTTGGTAGAGTGCCATACCCCGCCTGCGGTGGTGTCAGGGCTGACCAGCCAAACGTCGTCGGCTTTGTTGTAAACAGTCACTGCTTTCGCGGACGTGGGCAGCCCTGAACTGACCGTCGCCGTGAAGCTGGTACCGTTAATGCTGACGTAAAAACCGCCATTCGCGAATCCGTAAAACTTGTTGGGCGTGACTCGATCAGCGCGTACCTTGGCTTGTGCCGGCAGACCAGTAACCGCTGTCCAAGTTGGACTCGCGGCGGTCCAGTTGGTTGAGGTGTAGGCTGCCGTCGTACCGTTTGGCGCCCAAATGACACGAGAGCCGTCGGCCGACATTGCGATCGAATCATTGTTGCTGCCGGTAACGCCGGTGGGCTGGCCGCCACCGATCTTCCATGTCTGGCCGCCATCAGTTGAGTAGGCAAAGCTCTTTTCGCAATTACTGTTGTCGCCGTTCCCAGCGCGCACGACCTTCGCCGGAACATTCTGGGCGAAGTCCAGCGAACTCGTGGAAGTGAGCACCTGATACTGAGTGGACGGCACCGTGGTTATGCTGCTGTGATAAAAGCCGCGAATATCGCCCACTCCACTTAGCAGCTTCGGTCCGGAGGGCGGCACCGCCAAGTCGGTGATAGACGTTTCGTCGATTCCATTCGCCTTGACCGAGATGTGGAATTGCGTGCTGGTATTGGCGTCGTCCCACAGATTGGCGTCGCTCGTCCCGTACAGCGTAGCGCCGGTGCCGTAAAGGAAATTATTAGAGTTGAACGGATCAATGGCGAGCGCAGCCGTCATCCATCCGATTTTGGGATTCTCCACCGGCCCCGGCCTGCCACCGCCAGAGCACGCCGGCGCCGCGGGAAACTTAAGCCACGGGGACATCGAGATGTCGTGCGGATAGACAATCTCATAGGCAATGTTGGGATACCGAGTCCAGTGCCAGATATTGGTCCAGGTAGCCCCGCCGTTAGTGCTGCGAAAAATGAATGTGTCTGGAAACCACGAGCTATGGCCCGTCACCATGATCACGTTTGGGTTAGATTTGCTGATTGAAAGCCCGTTGAAACCGAAAAAGATATTTCCCGAGCCTGGCGGCTGGCAGTCATTGACCACAGGATTGATATTCGTCCAAGTACTGGTGCTGATGTTGTATTTCCAAACCTCGCCCTTTTGGTCGTCATACGGGCCGGATTTCATGCCGTAGGTGACGTACATATTTCCGCTGACCGGCTCAATCTCCGCTTTCGTCGGCATGAGTCCTGTGCCACCGCACTCGGTTGTCGGCTGGCCGGCAACTGCCGACCAGTTGGAACCGCCATCACTGCTGCGGTAGATTCGTGGCGCATTCTTGGTCGCCACGCCGACGTAGATGTTCTGCGTTACCCCGCCCACGACAGTGCGAGGATCGAAGGTCACCCACCAGATGCCCTGTTTTTGGTTTAGATAGTTGTTCGGATCCGAAGGGTCTTCCACCCAGTCCCCGACCGCCGTGAAGCTGTTTATCTGCGTCCAGGAGCTACCTCCGTTCGTGCTCTTCCAGAGCCCAAACGTTGAGTTGGCATCGCCTGTGGCCCCGTAATAAATGATGTTGCTGTTGTTGGGATCTACGGCAAGGCGTTCGCCGTTCCCTCGACCCGGCATGTTCCCACCGACCTTGAACGGCAGAGGAGCAGCCGTCCATGTGTTCCCCTGGTCAGTGCTCTTAAGAATGGCACCATTGTTCGGGTCCCACGAGTTGGTGTAGCCACCAACTGCGGCGTACACCATGTTAGCGTTGTTGGGGTCAATGGCGACCGACAGAACGCCGGAGTAGCCCCAGTTGTCCCAATTCACCCAATCGAGCAGCGGAACCCAGTTGGTGCCGCCGTCCGCGCTGCGATAGAGGCCGCCGATATCTGTCCGGGCGTACACCAAATTTTGAGCGTTCGGGTGATAAACGATGCCGGTAATGAATCCGCCCGCGACAATACGGGCGTTGTGCCAGCTGTATTGGGCAAGTACGGGGTGTGAAACTGTTGCGAGGACGATAACCGCGAGTAATGTTTGGGCTAAAGCTTTGAGTTTGTGAGTGCCGACCCCGGCACCCTCGTCGTAGGAGTCACTGCCACTGGGCAAATCGCTGGGGGACATCTTGGTCTCCTTCAGCCCTGCAACGCAGAGGAAAAATACTCCGATGTAAAAATATTGTCAAGAACTAAAACGCTTTAGACCGAGACATGAACAAAACAACGCAGACCCGTATTGAACATCGGCCATGCGCGATACCTTACAATATTCACCAACTCATGCGACTGTTCTTTCTTTCTGCTCTCTTCTGGTTCACACTCCCTTCACTTTTCGCGCAGAAACCCACGATCGAATTTCCGCGTTTCACAGATATTTCTGTTCAGGCGCGATTGACTGTCTCTCACATTTCGTCTGCTGAAAAAAATACATCGTCGAGTCAGTGAGCGGTGGCGTTGGTTTCATTGACTGCGACAACGATGGAAAGTTAGAAATCATCACTGTGAACGGATCTTCGGTGGATCGCTACAAAAACGGCGGCGATCCGATGATCACGCTCTATCGTCAGGAAGACAATCTTCAATTTAAGGACATCACTGCCGATGCCGGCGTGACGCGCAAAGGGTGGGGCATGGGCGTTGCCGTCGCAGACTTCGACAATGATGGCTGGCTAGACGTATTTGTCACCGGCTTCGGCTGCTCGGTGCTTTATCGCAACAAAGGCAACTGCAAGTTCGAGGACGTTACCGCGAAAGCAGGTGTCAATGCAGATGGGTTTCCCACCGGCGCCGCCTGGGGAGATTACGACCGCGACGGCAATGTTGACCTTTTCGTTCCCAGATACGTTCACGTTGACATCAACAATCTGCCGCAATTCGGTGGGAATGAACGTTACTGCACCTTCATGGGTGTGCAAGTGCAGTGTGGCCCCTGGGGGCTGCCCGGCGAGAGTGATTTGCTATTTCACAACAAAGGAGACGGTACTTTCGAAGAAGTCTCGAAGAAGGCTGGTGTAAATGATGAGAAAGCTTTTTTTGTGATGCAGGGCATCTGGGCGGGACTACGACAACGACGGCTGGCCTGATCTGTACGTCGCTAATGATGCCGGCCCCGAACTATCTCTATCGCAACAAGCACGATGGCACCTTCGAAGATGTGAGTGTTCTTTCCGGAACAGCAGTCAGCGGAGATGGGCACGAGCAGGGATCCATGGGGGCGGACTTCGGCGACATCGATCGCGACGGCAAGCTGGACTTGTTTGTCACAAATTTCACCCAACAGCCAGACACTCTTTATCTGAACCGCGGCACGCAGGGGTTCGATGACATCACTGTTTTCACTGGGATTGCCCAGCCCACCGTGCCGTACGTTGGCTGGGGAACAGGTCTCGTGGATTTCACGAACAGTGGCTGGCTAGATATTTTCATTGCCAATGGACGCGTCTACCCGCAAATGGATCAGGTACACATGGGTGTGCCTTACAGACAGCCGCTGCAGCTATTCCACAACAACCACGACCGAACGTTTCAGGATATTACCCATGCGGCCGGACTCGATAAGACCCCGCTCAAATCGAGGCGGGGCATGGCTTTCGGCGATATTAATAATGACGGCCAAATAGACATTCTGCTGCTCAACGTAGGCGAACCGCCAACCTTGCTGTTCAATTGCACGAAAGCCAGAACCATGCGGTTTCGTTCAAATTGATTGGAACCAAGAGCAACCGGGCGGCAATTAGCGCTCGCGTCATCATCAGCGCTGGCGGCTTATCGCAACTAGACGAAGTCCGCGGTGGCGGAAGCCATCTTTCACAGAACGATCTGCGGCTACACTTCGGCCTGGGCAAGAATTCGGTAATGAGCATTGTGGAAATCTCCTGGCCCAGTGGCGCAAAGCAAACCTTCCATGACCTCGCGGCTGATTTCATCTACACCATTGACGAAGGAAGCGGAATCCAAAGCAAACAACAGTTCAATCAGTCAGCGTGCACAAACGGAGGTTGCTCTGCCCGTCACTATCCGTACGCTTGTCGCCTGTTTAGTCGGATGCGGTAAGTCTCGCAAGTAACCGAATTACTTGCGGTCGAGTTTCGCCACTGCGGTCGTGTATGCCCACGCCAGTTCTGGATTTGGCGCAAACACCGACTTGATAGGATCAAGCACTCGTACGACTTCTTCATAACGCCCGATCTGGAAGAAGCTGAGCCCCAACTCTGAACGCACCGTGTCATCATCCGCGTGCTGATCGAGATATCGAGACAGCGGAGCGATAGCCTCGCGATAGTTCTTGCAGAGAAATTCCGCTCTCCCCAGATTGCGGTCCAGACCTTGCAGGGAAGAATTCCATTCCGCGGCCCTTCGAAAATATGAACGCAAGCCGGGCACTCCTGGCGATTGGCAGCGATGGCGCCGAGATTGTAAAAAGAGTCGGCGATTGGCGAGGCCAGTTCGCGTGGTGCCGCCGTCTGTGCTGCGATAGAGGCCGCCGATATCTGTCCGGGCATAAACTAAATTCTGCACATTGGGGTGATACGCGATTCCGGTGATAAATCCGCTAGCGACCATCCGGACATTCTTCCATGTGTATTGGGTAAAGGCTGGCCGGGTAACTGCTGCGAGGACCAGGACTGCAACTACGGATTGGGCAAGTACTTTGAGTTTGCGGTTGCCAAACCGGGCACCCTGAGGTGAGTCACTGCCACAGCGATAGCGAGGTGACATCGACGTCTCCTTCCGCCCGACAACGGATCCGAAAAGATACGCTCGCATCAGGAAATTGTCAACAGCTGAAACGCTTTCGATCGAGCGGAAAGAAGCTGCATTTGACCGAGGCACGAGCCTTTGGGCTTGGCCGTATCGGCACAGAACCGATCCAATTCACTTGATAGCTCTGAAAGCTGCGCTTGCTCGCGACGGGCATCGACAAATCCCGCTTCATTGAGGTGTTGCTTGCAAGGGCCCGCCTGTGAGAACCGCCTCGACTAAGTCCCCGAGCTGCTGGGCGCTGAACTCGTTGCCCTCAAGGTTCGCCACCAGCCTTCCTTTCCGGTTGATGATGGCGGTGTGGAGCGAGTGATTCATCAAACCTTCGTCTTGAAAGGATTCTTCACCGAAGAGGTCACAAACCCGGCGAACGTCATCGGCTGAGCCGGTGAGGAAATGCCAGTTCTTCGGATTGGCATTCCACGTGGCTGCGTACTTGGCAAGAGTCCCGGGATCATCATGGGTGGGATCAAAAGTGATGGTCACCAGAACTAAGTCGCGCCCGAGCCGCTTGCGTAAACGTCTCTGCAAAACTCCAAAGTTGTTCGAGCTGCGGAAACAAAAAGTCGGCAGCACACAGCGCGTGTAGATAAAATTGAGCACCACCGCCTTCCCTGCGAATTTCGAAAACAATACCCGATCATGTTTTTGGTCCACAAGCGCGAAGTCCGGAACTAATTCTCCAATGGCTATCTGCTTAACTCGGGAGGGATTCACAACCTGGTTTAGCAGCTTCAATCGTCTGGCCGCAAGGGGGTCCGGCTCGAGCCCCTGGTATTTATGTTCATGAATGTTCTCTGCGTAAGATGAAGTTCGTTCAACCACGAGAGTGAAATCAACGGACATCCCTGGCTTCAAACCTTCTAGTTGCTTCGGGTCGCGAACCGAGTACGACATGGACATCGCTTCCATATAGCCAGGGATAGCGTCGGAGGATACCACTACACCCTTATGCGCCGAATCCACTTTCAGGATCAGGCCGCGCACCGCATAGTGTTGCCCTGCAACTGCGAGGCGCCCACAACAAGTCGAGATCAATATCAAACCCAAAATGCAGCGCAAATGTGAAGCAAGTAATTTCACTTCTTTGTCTCCACCGTGGTATCAGCGGACACTTGCTTTCCGCCCAACTGAACAGAGGTTCTATCTAGCTTGGTGTAGCTGGTATCGAACTCCTTAATCTGCAGAAACTGGTCCTTCGCCACATTTGCAAAATTTTGACGTGTGTTGCTAGACGGCCACCAGATTTCGATGTTTTGGATCCGAGCGGATTTTCCCAAGCCAATATGCTGCTCCATTGGAGAAGCACCGAACGACCCGCCGCTTCCAACCGTGCGATAGATAGGCTGTGTACCCCGGCCTTCGTTCTCGACATTGACTTTGATGCGGGCACCAATCGCGGCACGATTGCTTTTGACCCCCACGAGCCTCAGATTGATCCAATCGTTGTCGGTTCCAGGATTCTCAAACAGCCGAAAGGCATGCGCATCACCCGGAGTTGCGCCGCCAGTTACGGTAAGGATGTCGTCATTGCCGTTTCGAGCCAAGTCGGCAAACGCAACCGCATGACCTTTATGGAGTTCGCCAGTGCCGGATGCCGCGGTAACGTCCGCGAAGTATTTTCCATCATGATTTCGAAACAGAAAATGTGGAATGAGCGCGGCGTAACTGGGGTATCCATTTCCCACGTAAATATCAAGGAATCCGTCGTTGTCAATATCGCCGAAGTTCGCCCCCATTGGCATAAGGACTTTGTCCAGCCCGGTTTCAACGCTTACATCTTGGAACGTACCATTATGCTGATTGTGGTAAAGCCTGGTGGTCAGGGCATTGTGAGGCAGGCCCATAATTGTGCGCACACTTTCCTCGACTGAGACGAAGTAACTATTCACCAGGAGATCGGGCCAGCCGTCGTTATCATAATCGAACAACCATGTCGGAAAACTATACCTCGGGCCCACGACCCCGGCCTCTTGGGCGACATCAGTGAAAGTGTTGTTCTGATTGTTGTGATAGAGGTAGTTGTCACCGCCATAAACAGAGACGTAGAAGTCCGGGTAGCCGTCATTATCATAATCGGCGCTGACGACTGCTTTGCTGAACGCGGTTTTGTCCACCCCAGCCGTGTGTGCAATGTTCTTGAACGTTCCATCGCCATTGTTGAGAAAAAGCTGCGCGGGACCGTTTTCAGTGACCAGGGACAAATCCAGCCAACCATCGTTGTTTATGTCAGCCCACACGGCACTCTGTGTGGCAGTCGGAGGATCGGCAAGACCGGCTTGTTTGGTGACATCAGTGAATGTGCCGTCACAATTCCCTCGTAGGAGTGACTTGCGCATGGGAATCTCCCACCCGCCACGCAGAACGAGGATATCTATGCAGCCATCATTGTTGTAGTCGGCCTGAATCATGTTCAGTCCGCCGAGTTGGTCCATCAAACCGGCCTTCTTACTTTGATCTGTAAATCTGCCGTCGCCGTTGTTATGAAAATAATGCAGGTGCTCGCACATATCCATGCTTGAGGTCACGACGTCAAGCAGTCCGTTGTTCTCGAAGTCATCGACGATGACACCGCCCGCCATGGATTTCAAGCGTAGTCCAGCTTTTTCGGCAACGTCGACGAAATGCGGTGCTGGCTCTTTTGACTCAAACGCGGAGAGTGGAATAAGGAACTGTTTCGGCACGCCGTCCGGATACCGCCCAAGGGTCATGTATGTGTAGTTAAGCAGCCAACGAATCGCCAGATCATTCGGCACTTTTTCGAGATATTTGTGAAAATATTCGATTGCCTTGAGTGAGTCTTCCTTTTTCTGAAAGGACATGTTGGCTGGCGGAGGGATCAGACAGCGGTCGCCAGGCGCGTCATAGATTCCATTCTTCATTTCGGACTGGTGAAGATACGCGACCCCAAGTTCTTGGTCAAACGTAGGCACCACGTCTGGACTGAGATCTTTTGCGATCTCATAACCCTTCAGATATTCGCCGATGGCTTCGTCCATTTTGCCGCCGTACGCATACAACTGGCCGAGACCGTAGTACTCCTGTGTCAAGTCCAGCGGATCCTGGTCAGAAAGTTGCGCCGAGTTCGAGGGAGAAAGCATCGATTCAATGCGCTTGACGGCATTCCGGTAGCTATCGGTACGTGTCTGACATACCTCCTTAAGATCCTGTCCCCACCCTGGCGGCTTTGCGGATTTTACCAGCGCCGATTGGGCTTCGATAATCCCGGAGACGTCGGGGGTGAAACGAATCGCGCCCGGCCCTTGAAGCGCACTGAGCGCAGCCGGCTGGTTGCGCGTTGCATTTTCAGATGAGGCGGTCTGAGAAGGGACTATTTCCAGAATCGCGTAGCCTTCCGGGATGTGGACTATCTTCGAAAGTTGTCCGGGCGGCAGTCCGTGCAATGCCTCTCGAAGTTCGGTGCGAAGCGAACTTGGATCAATGAGGCCGGTATACCCGCCGGCTTGTCCCGTTGGATCTATTGACTTCTCTTTCGCCAGCGCGCCGAAGTCTTCTCCTTTGGCCAGTCGCTCTAAGATGTCACGGGCGGCAGACTCGTCCGCGGCAACGATAATGCGAAGCGCCAATTCATGCGTGGTAGGAGCCATCTGGGCCGAACCGCGGAAGCATAAAAAGGCGAAAGAGAGTAATGCGCACGCCAATTTTACAAATGCTCGGCCAGGTTTCATCGAGATCAAGTCCATTTCACCACGCTTCGAGGCAGGCAAAGAGTAAATCCAGAAAGCGGCCGTGTACCTTGCACTTGGCTACCTCGACCAGCCACGATTCGCAACCCGACCAACCCCTTCCTTAATTGTGATCAGCTGGTTAGCGGAAATCTTGCTGAAGCTTTCATGCGACCCGTTGGGCCAATACACCTCAAGCTCAACTGAGCTGACATTCCCCAGGCCAAAGTGAAGTCGTGGGTCATTGCAGGAAAAGAAACTCGACTGGCTCAAAACAGCTTGAGCCTGGGTTTTTCCGCCATAATGGACCAGAACGCGAGCGCCAATCGCGCTCCGGTTCGATTTTGTACCTTCCAACTTTATCTTGATCCAGCCTGCCTTTCCGGCAACGTCGTTGCGCAATAACGAAGGCGGCTCGTTCAGATTGACAATGAGAATGTCCATGTCGCCATCGTTATCGAAATCACCAAATGCGCACCCACGGCTACAATGCGCCGATGCAACTCCCGGCCCGGCCTGGCTCACGAGTTCTTCGAAGACGCCATTGCCGAGGTTTCGAAATAAGGCTCGAGGCGTCTTGTTGGGATAGTCTGGAAGGCGAGTCTCGATTGCCGGATAAATGTTGCCCGTTGTCATGAACAGATCAGGATGACCATCATTGTCGAAATCCAGCATCCCTGCTCCCCAGCAAACGTACCGCGTTTCCACCCCCAGACGCGAGGAGATGGTCGCATCGTCAAAATATGCCTTTCCATCGTTTCGGTAGAGAACATTGGAGTCATCGGCAAAGTGAGTTTTGAAAATGTCGAGGTGCCCATCGAGATTGTAGTCACCCAGTCCGATTCCCATGCCGGCTTGCTCTACCCCGTCGTCGCTCAGAGCCACGCCGCGAAGCAAGCCCTCCTCTCTGAACGTGCCGTCATGATTGTTCATGAACAGCAGGCTGGGAGTGGAATCACAAGCGACGTAGATGTCAGGCCATCCGTCTTCATCGAAATCTGCCGCGACCACCGTCATGCCATAAGTGCGCAGAGCCTTAGAAATCCCAGCACGCTCCGTTACCTCAGTAAACGTGCCGTCCCAGTTATTTCTGTAAAGAGAATGTTTGCAGGGCGGTAGGCCGCGCGGCCCGCATTGGACAGGAATTCCTTTCCACATGCAGCTGCTATTTTGTCCCGGCACAGGCATGTGTTCGAAGGAGAACCGAACATAATTGGAAACGAACAAGTCGAGGTGACCGTCGCGATCGTAATCTACGAAGCTGCAGCCCGCTCCCCAGCGGGTATCGTCATTTAGCAGGCCGGCAGCTTTAGTCACATCCGTAAACGTGCCGTCACCGTTGTTTCGATAGAGGCTGTTCTGTCCGAAACGGGTAATGAAAATGTCATCAAATCCATCATTGTTGTACTCAGCAACGCAGACGCCGGAACCCCACCCAGCAGAATGCAGTCCGGCCTTTTCCGTCACATCGGTAAATGTGCCATCACGATTATTTTTATAGAGACGATTGGTTGCACCCTCCGGCGCTGCCTCCAGCCGCGTACCAGAAAGGATGAAGATATCCATCCAGCCATCGTTGTCGTAGTCCAGGAAGGCGCAGCCGCAGCCGGTTGATTCTATGATGTACTTGGGTGTCAAAACCGAACCGTAGACGATCGTCTCACGCAATCCTGTCTGTCGCGCAACGTCAACGAAGTGAGCATTGAACGGGCGTCCGGAAGGGGCTGCTCGTGGCAGTGGTCTCGCGGAGTGGGTCGAAACGCCCTGCCCCAGGAGCAGTTTGCTGCCAACCGAAAACGCAGCTCCCAATCCCAGCTCTGCGAATTTGCGGCGTGTAAAGGTCATTGCGGAGTGTTCGCGGGACGCTCGAATTGACACTCCTTCGCAAACTTGCCGGCGGGCTTCATTTGTGCCGGGCCCCGTGAAGTTTTTCAAGGACATCCGTAGTCTGAGTGTCGGCCGGATTCAGCCGGTGAGCATGCTCAAGCACCGGCAGAGCAGCGTCATCATCCCCCAGCATATATAGCGTCGCACCGAGGAGCACGACCGAACCATAAAATTCCGGACGCAAAGCAACGGCTTTCTCGAGCGCTTCCCGAGCGTCCGTATAGCGCTGCAAGCGGAAGTACGTGACCCCGAGGTTGTGCCATGCCTCGAACGACTTTGGATCGAGTTGCACGGCACGCTTCAGTGGACCGAGCGCCGCATCGAAAGCACCAGCATCACCGAACAACTGACCCAAAAGGGTGAGTTTCTCCGGGTCATTGGGCTCGAACAATCGATGGCAGACTTCGCGCGCAGCGTCGAGAGATTGCGAATGAAGAGCTGTCGTACACGCGCGCGCCTCGGTTTCCGTGCTCTTGTGTTCGTCACGGTATTGATTGTAGAGATCGAACTCGCGGGCGGCTTCCTGCTCGCGCCCAGCACTCGCGTATGCACGCGCGAGCCGGTAATGAACGCGGAAGTCGCGCGGCAAAACCCTGGCTGCGCGTTCCAGATACTTAATTCCGGCGGAAACATCACCCGACGAAACGTACGCCACGCCCAAGTGGAATGCCGTATCTGGGAACGGGGAGCCCTCAACCACTGAGCCGAGCTGCCGAATCGCGGATGCGTAATCGTTTGAAAGCAGGTCTAGCCGTCCCAAGTAATAGGTAAGATAGCGTGACTCGCCACCCAAATTCCGCACCTGTTCGAATTGTTGCCTGGCTTCGTCGTTCCGGCCTAGCGACAAGAGGCAGACGGCAAACTGAAAATGTGCGCGGGGATCTGAGGGATTGAGCGTCAGGGCCTGTTCGAATTCCCTGGCTGCCGCGTCGAACAGTTGTTGCTGCATGAGCTGCGTGCCCTTACCAAGATGCGCTCCCATTTCGGGCTGTTGCGCATGAACAAGGTGTGCTCCCGCGAGCAATAGCAAAGTAATGAAGATCCACCTCATGCGCCGAATCGCTCCCGAGCAACCACTCCGGCGCCCTCCCTCATGGTGACGAGCTGATCAGCGGACACACCCTTCAATTCTTCGCGAAGACCATTGGGCCACACGATCTCCAAGTCTGCACTTGCTGCTGACCCCAGTCCGAAGTGCAGTCGCCGATCGTTACAGGATAAGTACCCAGAAGATGCGAGTACTGATTGAACCTGCCTTCGGCCGCCGTTTACGAC
>Ga0137372_10001035_pt1 | contig 26758 bp, 21 predicted proteins | sample SagtaG_6_FD_104911 | JGI IMG/M metagenome (GOLD analysis project Ga0137372, IMG submission 104911) | Vadose zone soil microbial communities from Sagehorn Ranch, Mendocino, California, USA - Sage1_R_60_16 metaG | ecosystem: Environmental > Terrestrial > Soil > Vadose zone | place: USA...
AGGCAACTCGACGGGAAGGAGACGCCCATGGCTCCGGCGACGAGTCTGGCACGCCTGCGCAAGCAGGTGTTGGATCTGGTGGCGACCAAGCGGATCAAGGTCAGGGAGGCCTGCCGCCAGCTCGGGATCTCCAAGAGCCGGTACTACGAGCTGCGAGGAAGGTACCGCCGCTACGGGGACGCCGGTCTCCTGCCCAAGCCCCGTCCCCCCGAGCGGCCGGACCGGCGGCTGGTGGCCCCCCTGGTGGACCAGATCATCGCCTACGCCATCAACCACCCCACCGAGGGGCCCCGCACGATCGCCTCGGCGCTCGCCCTGGCTCGCTACGGCGGATGGCGGGTGTCCCACGGCGGGGTCTACAACGTGCTGCGCCGGGCGGGCTCCACCGGGCCTCCGCCCGGTTGGCCGCCGCCGAGGCCCTGGCCGCCTCCGAGGGTGGGCCCATCACCGAACGGGTCCTGCGGGAGCTCCGCGCGCTGGAGGTCACCCACCGCCACATCGGCTCGGATGTCCTCGGTGAGCAGGTCTTTCTCGACACCATGTACGTCGGCAAGCTGAAGGGCGTGGGGAAGATCTGGCAGTACTCCGCCGTCGACGGGGCGTGCTCCATGGGCTTCGCGAAGGTCCGGGCCGGTGAGAAGTCGGCGAGGGCGTCCGCCCGGTTCCTCGAGCACCACGTCCTGCCCGTGTACTCCGAGGCCGGGATCGAACTGGTGGAGGTGATGGTCGACGGGGGACCCGAGTTCAAGGGGGAGTTCACCAGGACGTGCCGGCGCCTGGGGATACTGGTGCACCGGCTCCCGCCCCGCTCGCCGGACCTCAACGCCTTCGTCGAGCGGTTCCAAGGGACGGTCCTGCACCTGCGCTACCGCACGGCCTTCCGGTACCGCTTCTACACCTCGGCCCGCGACATCGATGCCGACCTCCAGGCCTGGCTCCGCTTCTACAACTTCGAGCGGCCCCACCGCGGCTACCGGACCAAGGGCCGGCGCCCCGCGGAGATGTTCTACGCCGAGCGCCCCGCGCTCCTCGTGATGAAAGGATGGGATCTCGATGAGTTCACCCCGCAGACTGTCCGGTCGTAGCGTGGGCCGCACGCGTTAGATGTGCTCCGCGTGGTTGACGACCGTCTTCGGTCTTCATCGAGCCCGACCTCCTCGGGCGTCCCCCTTTGCTTCTCGCCGCACAGTGCCGTTGAATGCCTGCAGGACGACGAAGGGAGGTCGCGATGGCGATGCAGCAGGCGGCGTACCCGGTGCAGTTCTCGGTGGACTACCCTGACCGGCCGCTCAACCGGCTGACCACGGCCTTCCGGATCTTCGTGGCCATCCCGATCCTGATCGTGTTGGGCGCGGTCTCGGGCGGGACGTGGCAGTGGTCGAATGCAAGAGGGACGACGGTGGTAGCCGCGGGCGCGGGAGGCCTGCTGTTCTTCGGGCCCCTCCTGATGATCCTGTTTCGCCAGAAGTACCCGCGGTGGTGGTTCGACTGGAACCTGGAGCTGCAGCGCTTCACCAATCGGGTGGGGATCTACCTCGCCCTCATGGATGATCGTTACCCGGCCACCGATCAGCAGCAGGCCGTCCACCTCGATTATGCCTACCCGGACGCGGCCCGCGACCTGAGCCGCTGGCTTCCCCTCGTGAAGTGGTTCCTGGCAATCCCCCATTACATCGTTCTGTTCTTCCTGTGGATCGCGGCGATCGTGGTGGTGATCATCGCCTGGTTCGCAATCTTGTTCACCGGGCGCTACCCCAGGGGCATGTTCGACTTCGTGCAGGGCGTCATCCGGTGGGGCGTCCGGGTGGTCGCCTACGCGTTCGTGCTGGTCACCGACAGATACCCGCCGTTCTCGCTTGCCCCGTAAACCGCGGGAGTGTTCTCAGGGCCGGTTTCACCGCGCGAGGCAGCCTGGGCCGCAGGGCTCGAGAGCCTTGCTGGCTGATCCGCGCTGGACGTCTCGCTCAGCGACGTGCTCCAGTACCTGGACGACCAAGGGGGCCACGATGAAGGCTATCGTCCAGAACAGGTACGGCTCAGCCGACGTTCTTGAGCTCCGCGAGGTCGACGAGCCTGTGGCCAGCGACGATCAATTGCTTGTCCGGGTTCGCGCGGCCTCGGTCCATGCCGATGTCTGGCACGTCATGCGAGGCGTGCCGTACGTCCTCAGGATCATGGGCGCCGGCGTCCGCAGACCGAAGAACCTCGTTCCGGGCACGGATCTGGCAGGGATTGTCGAGTCGGTCGGCACGAAGGTCACGCGGTTCCGGCCAGGCGATGAGGTCTTCGGCCAGAGCCTCGTCGCCAACCTGTGGCGCCATGGCGGCGCCTTCGCCGAATACGCGGCCGTTCCGGAGGCCCGGTTCGAACTGAAGGCCGCCGGTCTCACGTTCGAACAGGCCGCGGCCGTCCCCACGTCCGGTTCGCTCGCGGTTCAGGGCGTTCGCGATGAGGGACGGATCGCGGCTGGACAGACGATCTTGATCAACGGCGCGGGTGGGGCGGTGGGGGCCTTCGCGGTGCAGCTCGCCAAGGCGTACGGAGCGAACGTGACCGGCGTGGATGCCGCCGAGAAGCTGGACATGATCCGGTCGATCGGCGCCGATCGGGTCCTCGACTACACGCAGCAGGACTTCACCCGGAGCGGCGAGCGATACGACGTCATCCTCGACATCGCCGGGAACCATCCGTGGCCGGCCATCAAGCGCGCGATCGCTCCCGAGGGGACCTACGTCCTGATCGGGCACGACCAGTACGGAGCCACGGGCCACCGCTGGTTCGGCAGCCTGGGCCGCTTCGCCAAGCTGATGGTGATGGCTCCCTTCGTGCGCCAGCTGCACCCCTTCCGTGGCGTCAAGGATCCGGGAGACCGCCTGGTGGTCATAAAGGAGCTCATCGAAGCCGGGAAGGTCACGCCGGTCATCGACAAGACGTTCCCGCTGAGCGAATTGTCGGAGGCCATCCGCTACCTGGAATCGGGACAGGCCCGAGGGGAGCTCGTCGTCAGCATCGGAGACTGACGACACCGATGACGTCACGTACGACCCGTGGACGAGAGGGATATCCAGCATATCGTCCTTCCGTTCCCCCGAGGACATTGGACGAGACATCGCGAGTGTCGAGATGGCTGTCGCTGCTGGGTCCTCGATGAGCTCACGACCGTGCTGCGTAGTGCGTGTATCCACCAGGGTGGCTCGCGTCGTCGAACTCGATCGTGGTCGCTCCGGCGCGCTGGGCCATCCAACGTTCCTGTGCCGCATAGATCATCCAGGTCGGCCCTAGAGACCGTGTACAACGGAGGCAACGCGTGCCAGGCGACGGTCCCGACGGCTCGAACAAGATGCTCGCGATGATCGGTCGCCGTGCGGTGTTCAACTGGGATGCGAGCTTCGGGTTGAGGGCTTGGGCGAAGAACTGCGGGAAGTAGGCCGGATCGATGTACGCCCTTCGAGGCGAACGGCACGCCCGTCCAGACGAAGTACTGGAAGGCCCCGCCACGAGCTCTTCTCTCCAGAAGGTCTGCCGTCCGGGCCCATGAAGGAGGTAGTAACGGTCGAGGGTCAGAGCCGTCGAGCTCCGCTCGTAACTCACCCTGTCCGTTGTCCGGGCCCTCGTGACGTTCCCGTTCGTTCGCGGGACAAATGCGGGACGAAACTTGGGTTGTTGGCTTGACGGACCCCCTGACCTGGGCTCTTGCTCGTTGCCCAGACCTGTGTCTGCACCTTGATCGGGGTGGAGACGCCTCCTTGGATGCTGTGTTTCTGCTGGTAGTCCCAACGGGATTCGAACCCGTGCCTCCACCTTGAGAGGGTGGTGTCCTAGGCCACTAGACGATGGGACCTCGGCGGGGATTTCAGTCTACAGAGCGGCAACCCGCTGGGCCTCTAAGTTCCCGCCGGGATCACCGGGTCGCACAGGCGGCGCGGCGCGAGTCCGAGGTCCTCGGCCTCGCGGGGTATGTGCTCGGCTTGCCGGAGGCGTAAACGTCGGTTGGTACCCTCCTGCACAGCCCGGGCGGCACGCGGGGCTGTTGCGCGCCGCGGAGGGGTCGGGCGGCCCGCACGTGCCTGGCCCGTGTCAGGGTGCCAGCACCACCGGCGACCTCGGTGAGGCCTTCCGGGCCTCGGCGGCCTCCACCCTTCCCTCGCGCGATCGCGAGGCGGATGATCCGATCGTATCCGTGGATACGCGTTGACGAGGAGGAGGGGAACCGTGGACACGCTCGAGGTCCGAGGCCTGCGCAAGACGTACCAGTCCGAGGAGGCGGAGGGCGCGCCCGTTCGCGCCCTGCGGGGGGTCGACATGGGCCTCGCCGCCGGCGAGTTCGTCGCCGTCATGGGGCCCTCCGGGTGCGGGAAGTCGACCCTGTTGAACCTCGTGGCCGGCCTGGACACCCCGACCGAGGGTGAGATCTCGGTGGCCGGGGAGTCGCTGGGGGGGATGGACGAGGACGACCTGGCCCGGATGCGCCGGCGCCACATCGGCATCGTGTTCCAGTTCTTCAACCTGCTCGAGGGGATGAGCGTGCTGGAGAACGTCACGCTGCCGGCGATCGTGGCCGGCATGCCCCGCAGGCAGGCGGAGACGAGGGCCCGGGACCTCCTCGACCTCCTCGGCCTGTCCGACAAGGCCGGGAAGGCGCCCGGCGTGCTGTCCGGCGGCCAGCGCCAGCGCCTGGCCATCGCCCGGGCCCTGGCCAACCAGCCGACGCTGCTGCTGGCCGACGAGCCCACCGGGGCGCTGGACTCGGCGGGCGGGGCGGAGGTCATGGAGCTGTTCCGCCGCCTCCACCGCGACGGCCAGGCCATCCTCCTGGTCACTCACGACAACTCGGTGGCCGCGGCCGCCGACCGGATCGTGCTGATGCGCGACGGCCGGATCGACGACGGCGCGACCCCCGTGGGCGTGGCCGCCGGCCACGACCCCACGTTCGGGACGCTCGACGACGGGGCCGAGGAGCACTGAGTTGACCGCCGTCTGGGCCCGGCTCCGCGCCGAGCTCCGGTCGGGCCTCCGCTCGCTGATCGCGCTGGCCCTCGTGCTCGGCGTGTTCGGGGGCGTCACGCTCGCATCGCTCGCCGGGGGGCGTCGGACCGATTCCGCGTACGACCGGTTCATCTCCACGATGAGGCCTCCCCAGGCGTTCGTGTTGAGCGGACAGGGAGGGCAGACTGGCTTTCCCCCCGTCGACCTGCACCGCGTCCTCGCGCTGCCCCAGGTGGCCGACGGCCGGATCGTCTCGGCCCTGAGCGCGGTGTGCCGGACGGCCGACGGGAAGGTGCTCTACGACGGCGAGTGCAACATGCAGTACCGGTTCCCCGGGCCGACCCCCTACTCCGCGAAGCTGCTCGAGGGAAGGATCCCCGATCCGGGCCGGGTAGACGAGGTGGCCGTGGGGTATCTGGCCCACCCCGATCCCCGGGTGCGCGTGGGCTCCCGGATCCAGTTGCTCGTGATCCGGAAGGGGACCGACCCGGAGCGGGCCTTCGAGGGCGCCATCGGCCGCCGGGACGTTCTGCCCCCGGTCACCGCGAAGGTGGTCGGCGTCATGCTGGGAGAGGGGGAGCTCCAGGGAAGCCACGACGTCTACATCACGCCCGCGTTCGAGCGGGCCTACCAGCGTCGCGCACTCACGTTCACGACCGCCGGGGTCCGACTGCGCCACGGACTCGCCGACGCTCCGGCGTTCCAGCGTGAGGTCGACGACCTCAGGCCGGGGGCACTCTCCTTCACCATCGGGGACGAGGCCACGTTCGTGAACCGGTCCACACACCTGCTGGCTCTCTCGCTGGAGGTGTTCGCCGCGCTCGCCGCCCTCGCGGGCCTGCTGATCTTCGGGCAGGCGCTCATCCGGCGGACGTTCGAGGAGTCGACGGAGAACCCGAGACTCCGGGCGCTCGGGATGACCAACTGGCAGCTGTTCGGCGTCGCCATGCTGCGAACCGCCCTGGTCGGCGTGACGGGCGCGGCGCTCGCCATCGTGCTGGCTGTCGGCCTGTCGCCGCTCTCGCCGCTCGGTCGCCTGGCCCGTCTGGCGGAGCCCCACCCCGGAATGTCGTTCGACACCGCCGTCCTCGCCGGGGGGGCGGGGATCCTCGTCGCATTGACCCTCCTCGTCGGCGTCCTCCCCGCCTGGCGGGCTGCGCGCGTCCGCGGGGGCCTGTTCGGATCGGTGGAGCTGGCCGGAAGCGGCCGTCCCTCCGCGGTCGCCACGTGGTTCGCCCGGACGGGCATGCCGCCCACGGCAGTGGCCGGCGTCCGCATGGCCGTGGAGCCCGGGCGGGGCCGCATGGCCACGCCGGTGCGCAGCGCCGTGATGGGCGCCGCCCTGTCGGTCGCGGCCGTGGCGGCGGCCCTGACGGTCGGGGCGAGCTTCCAGCACCTCGTGGACACACCGAGGCTGTACGGGAGGACGTGGGACATCGACACGGGGAATCCCTTCGCCGGTCCCGCGGCGACGGCGGCGGTGCGCGCGGGGCTCGTCCGGGATCCCGCGGTGCGGGGGCTCTCGGCGGCCAGCGTCCGGGAGTTCCTCCGGATCGGTGAGGGAGATGGGGCCCGGGTCAACGCGTGGGCGTTCCAGGAGATCAGGGGCCATATCCACCCTGCCGTGGCCGAGGGGCGGTGGCCCCGGTCGCCCCAGGAGATCGCCCTGGGCGGCAAGACCCTCCGGGCGATCGGCGCAGGCATCGGCGACCCGATCCCCGTCCGCCGAGGGGACCACACCGTGACCATGCGGGTCGTGGGGCGGGCCGTGTTCCCGGACGAGGGCTTCGGCCCCGGCCTCGGGGAGGGAGCGGGCCTCACCCTGGCGGGCCTCCACTCCGTGGCCCCGGGAGCACTGGCCAACGGCTTCGCGATGACGCTCGCGCCGGGGGTCGAGGTCGAGGGCGAGGCCCGCAAGCTGGACCGGCAGTTCGGGCGGTACGGCGCCCAGGCGGAGGGGCCGAACCAGGGCACGGAGATCGTGAACCTCCGACGGATCCAGGCGCTGCCCTTGCTGCTGTCCGGGATCCTCTCCCTAGCGGCCGCGGCGGCCGTGGCTCACATGCTGGTGACGTCGGTCCGCCGCCGGCGCCGCGACCTCGCGGTGCTGAAGACCCTCGGGTTCGTCAGGCGGCAGGTCTCGGCCACCGTGGCCTGGCAGGCCACGACTGTCGTCGTGATCGCGCTGGTCGTGGGCCTGCCCCTCGGGCTGGCGGCCGGCCGATGGACGTGGACGCTGTTCGCCGACCAGCTGGGCGTGATCCCGGAGCCCGCCGTGGCGGTGGTCGCCTCACTCGTCGCGGTCCCGGCGGCGCTCGTCCTCGCCAACCTCGTCGCGGCCGTGCCGGGGCGGCTTGCCGCGCGGACCCGCCCCTCCGTGGTGCTGAGGACCGAGTGATGGGGGCCGTGTGGATGCGGGTCAGGTCCGAGCTCCGGTCTCGGTTCCCGGCTGCCGTGACGCTGGCCGTCCTGGTAGGGCTCATGGGCGGGGTCGTGATCGCGGCGGCGGCCGGGGCCCGCCGGACCGAGACCGCGTACCCCAGGTTCGTGAGGGCACAGCACGGGCTCGACCTCGTGGTGAACCCCTTCGGCAAGGACCGCAGGCGCGCCTTCGGGGAGGTCGAACGGCTCCCTCAGGTCGTCCAGTACTCGATCGTGACCATCACGGCGCTGGGCGTTCGCACCGCGTCGGGTGCGACGCTGTCGTTCCCCGACGTGTTCCCGATCGTGAGCCCGGACGGACGCTTCGGGACCACCCTCAACACGCTCAAGATGCTCTCGGGCCGGCGGGCGAACCCCTCCCGGCCCGACGAGGCGGTCGCCAGCTCCACGGTAGTTCAGCGGCTGCACCTCGAGCCGGGGGACCGAGTCCAGCTGGGCATCTTCGGTGGCAGGTTCGGTTCGGCGCCTCCCCCGGGCCAGCGGCCCCCGCGGATCCCGCTGACGGTCGTCGGCGTCGGCGCCGCGCCGGGAGAGTTCGAGCCGGTGTCGGGCGGGTACCTGGCCGGCTTCCACCTCACGCCGGCGTTCTACCGGGCGCACAAATCGCTGTTCAGCGAGTCCGACGCGGCGGTGGCCGTTCGCCTGCGCCACGGAACGGCCGACGTCCCGGCGTTCCGGCGGGAGCTGGACGCGCTCCACGAGCGCCTGCGGGTGTCGTTCGAATTTCCGTTCAAGCAGGTCCAGCAGACCGCCGGCGTCCAGAGCGCGACGAAGGCCCAGGCCATCGCCCTGTGGGTGCTCGCGATCCTTCTCGTGGTGGCCGGGCTGGCCATCTTCGGCCAGTCCCTGGCCCGCCACACCTTCCTGGAATCGACGGAGTACCCGACCCTGCGAGCCCTCGGGATGTCCCCCAGGCAGCTGTTTGCGGTCGGGGTCGTCCGCGTCGCGGGGATCGGTCTCGTCGGCGCCGCGATCGCGGCCGGGGTCGGCATCCTGCTGTCCCCGCTCACCCCGACCGGACTGGCCCGGCTTGCTGAGCCGCACCCCGGGTTTGCGGTGGACGCGATGGCCGTGGCGGCGGGGGCGGCGGCAATCGCCGTCCTGGTGGCGCTGGTGGGGGCCATCCCCGTCTGGCGGGCCGCCCGGGCCCGGGGCACGGGCCTCGGCGTCCTCGAGGCCGGCGCGCGGCGGCCCTCGGCGCTCGCCGAGCTGCTGGCCCGGCTCGGGCGGGCACCCAGCGCGGTCACCGGGGTCCGCATGGCCCTCGAGCCGGGCCGTGGACGGACCGCCGTGCCGGTGCGGACCACGATGCTCGGCACCACCCTGGGCCTGTTCGCGCTGGCTGCCGCGTTGTCCTTCGGGGCGAGCCTGCAGCACCTCACCACCACGCCCGCGCTCTCCGGGTGGAACTGGGACGCGCTCGTGGGCATCGACCTCAACGGGGAGGCGTCGAGCGCCGAGTCCGAGGCGTCGGAGCGGAAGGTCATCGCTTTCCTGTCCGACGACCCGCGGGTGGAGGGCTACGCGGTCGGCACCCTCCCGGAGGTCACGGTGAACGGGAACTTGGTGCTCAGCATCGCGATGGAGTCGAGGAAAGGCTCGGTGACCCCGTCGCTGGCCGAGGGCTCCCTCCCATCCTCGCCCGATGAGATCGCCCTGGGGTCGGAGACCATGCGGTCGGCCGGCGTCGGCATCGGGGGGACCGTCCGCGTCCGAGAGCGGGGCACCACGACCACCATGCGTGTGGTCGGGCGGGTCGCCATGCCGAACCTGTTCTTCTCCTTCGCCCGGCCGGGGGACGGCGCCGTGGTCTCCCTGGACTGGGTGCGGCAGGTCGACCCGCACAGCGCCGGGGAGACCGCCGAGTTCGTCCGGTTCGCCCCCGGCGTGGAAGGCGGGAAGGTGATCGCGGAGCTCAGCCGGACCGTCCCGTTCTTCTTCGACCTGCCGCTCGTGCAGTCGCAGCGCGTGGCCAACCTGGGCGACGTCCGGGGGGTGCCCATCGCGCTGGCCGGGATCGTCGCGCTGCTCGCCGCCGCCACGCTGGCCCACACGCTGGTCACCTCCGTCCGCCGCCGCCGCCGGGACCTGGCCATCCTCAAGACCATCGGCTTCTCCAGGAGGCAGGTGTCCGCGACCGTGGCCTGGCAGGCCACGACGCTCGCCGTCATCGCGGTCGCGGTCGGGATCCCGCTCGGCGCCGTCGCCGGGCGGTGGGGATGGAATTTCTTCGCCGGGCAACTGGGCGTGGTCCCCGTCGCGATCGTCCCGATCATCGCGGTACTCCTGATCGTCCCGGCGACGCTCGCGGTGGCGAACGCGATGGCCGCCATCCCCGGCCGGGTCGCCGCGCGGACCCGCCCGGCGGAAGTCCTGAGGAGCGAGTGATGGCCGCGGTGTGGGTGCTGGTGCGGTCGGGGCTCAGGCGGCGGTGGCGTTCCGCGGCCGGGGTGGCGCTCGTCCTCGGCCTGGCGGGGGGTCTCGTTCTGGGGGCCGCCGCCGGGGCCCGGCGAACCGACACGGCGTACTCGCGGCTCCTGGCGTTCGAGCGTCCTCCCGACGCGGCGATCGGGTCGGTCGGCCTCTTCGGCTTCGGCAGGGTCGATCTCGATCGCGTGGCCGCGCTCCCCGAGGTCACCGACTCTGCCCGGTGCGCCGACTACAGCTTCGTGCCCACGCAGCGTGGGCGCCTGTACCCGGTCGGCCAGGGCGACGGCCGCGTGCGCGGATCCTCGGGCGGGCTCGGCCTGGGGAGGTTCAAGGTCCTGGAGGGAAGGCTGGCCGATCCGTCGCGCCCCGACGAGGTGATCCTCGGCTACGCCTCGAGCGCCCAGATGGAGGGGGCCCTGCACCTGCGGGTCGGCCCCGGCTCCACGTTCACCGCCAGGTTCCTCCGGCCCGGAGTCGATCCCAGTGTGCTGCAGGCCGGCGCAGCGGCCACGCCTCCGGGGGTCTTCGCCGGGTCGCGCACCTTCCGGATCGTCGGCATCGTCGTCGACCCGGAGGCCCTGACCGCGGACGGGGAGTACGGGGCCGTGTACTTCACCCAGGCGTTCGACCGTGAAGCCAGCGGCCGGTTCGAGAACGCACCGGGGATCGCGGTCCGGCTGCGCCACGGGCAGGCCGACGCGTTCCGCTTCTCCAACGACGTGGACCGTCTGGCCCGGGGCGGGCCGGTCGGCGCGGCCGCCTTCGGGGACGCGGCCCGGATCACCCAGAACCAGCTCCATCCGCTGGCGGTGGCCCTGTGGATCTTCGCCGCGCTCGCCGCGCTGGTGGGTCTGCTCGTGGTGGGCCAGGCGCTCGCCCGCCAGCAGTTCCTCGACGGCATCGAGCATCCGACCCTCCGGGCCCTGGGGTTCAGCCGGGGCCAGCTCTTCGCGGGGGGGATCCTCCGGAGCGTCCTGATTGGCGCCGCCGCCGCCGTCGTCGCGGCGGCCGTCGCCGTCGGGCTCTCTCCGTTCACGCCGTTCGGCCGGGCCAGGATCGTTGAACCACACCCGGGCCTGTCCGTGGACGCGCCCGTCCTGGCGCTGGGGGTCCTCGCTTTCATCGCCGCCGCGGTGGCCGTCGGCGTCATTCCCGCATGGCGGGCCGCGGCCGCCCGGGGTGACCAGCAGGGGGTGATCGTCCCGGAGTCCGCCCTCCGTCCGAGCTGGGTGGTGGGCGCCCTGGCCGACGCCGGCGCTCCGCCCACCGTCACGTCCGGAGTCCGCATGGCGCTGCTCCCGGGTCGGGGCCGCACTGCCGTTCCCGTGTGGACCACGATGGTGGGCCTGGCCCTCGCAGTGGCGGCAATGGTCGGGGCGTTCACGTTCGGGTCGAGCTTCGATCGCCTGCTCTCGACTCCCCGGCTGTCCGGGTGGGACTGGGACGTCGGCTTGGGGAATCCATACTCGGGTGATCTGGCCGGACGAGCGATCCCCCTCCTTCGCCGGGACCATTTCGTGGGGGAGTTCTCGGGCGGCAACATCATCACCCCGGTGGATTTCCGGGCGGAGGGCCGCTCGACGCGAGTCACCGTGTGGGCGATCGACACCGTCCGGGGGCGGGTCACGCCGTCCGTGGTCGCCGGCACGTGGCCGGGCGACGATACCGAGGTCGCCCTGGGATCGAAGACGATGCAGGACCTGCGCATCGGACTGGGTGACACGGTCCACGCCCGCGTCGGGGCACGCACGCTGGACATGCGCGTCACCGCGCGGGTCGTCCTGCCCGAGGGGGGCGGGGCGGAGTCTCTGGGACAGGGGGGCGGGATGACATTCGACGCGCTCCGGGCCCTCGTACCCAGAGCGCCCGAGAACGTCTTCCCGGTGCGCCTGCGGCCGGGAGTGGACCATGGCGCCGCGCTGCGGTCCCTGAGCCGGGTGGGCCGGCAGATCGGTGGGACACCCGTGGAGGGGCCTGCGCTGGCCGAGGACCTGGGCAACGTTGGCCGGGTCCGGCGTCTGCCGCTGGTGCTCGCCGTCGGCCTGGCCCTGATCGCCGCGGCGACCCTCGCCCACGCCCTGGCCTCCGCGGTCCGGCGCCGCCGGCGGGACCTGGCCCTGTTGAAGACGCTGGGGTTCGTCAGGCGGCAGGTGTGGAGCACGGTCGCCTGGCAGGCCACTACCACCGCGGTGGTGGCGCTCGCGATCGGGGTGCCGATCGGGCTGGCCGCCGGGCGGTGGGCGTGGAACGCGTTCGCCGGCGCGCTGGGGGTGGTCCCCGATCCCGTGGTGCCCGCCCTGATCGCGCTGGCGGTCGCCGCCGGGACGTTCCTCGTCGCGAACCTCGTCGCGCCGATGCCGGGACTTCGGGCCGCGCGGACCAATCCCGCGCGGGCGCTGAGAGCGGAATGAGAAAGGGGAATTCGGAATGGCCACCACGGTAAAGGCGGGTACAGCACCCCACGTGGATGTCGGGAGTGATCGCAGGAGGGGATCCTTCGCCCTCGGTGCCGCGCTCGCGGTGGCCGGAATCGGCCTGTCCGGCGCCGCGCTCGTCGCCCAGGTCGTGCGGGGGGCGGGGCAGGGACTGATCCTGCTCGCCGCGACCGCGCTGGTGTGGGCGGCGGCCGGGACGATCAGGACGTTCCGGTTCCGGGGCGAGTCCCTGGGCGCAATCCTCGGTGGGGGAGCGGCGGTGGCGGGCATCGGGCTGCTGAACGGGGACCTGGGCCCGGCCGCGGCCGGCCTGCTGCCCGCCGTCGGCGCCCATCTGCTGCTGTCGATGCCGGACGGACGCCTCGCCACGACGACCCGCCGGGTGGTCGCCGGCCTCGCCTACGTGGGCGCCGGAGCCGCCGCCCTGGCGATGGCGGGAGGCAGCGTGAACACGCCCCTCGTCGCCGGCGAGGTCGCGGTCGCTCTGCTGGTAGGTGCCCCCGGATTCGCCGACCGGTTCGGTCGGGTCACCCCGAACGAGCAGCGGCACATGAAGTGGTTCGCGCTGGGAACCCTCACGGCGGCCTGGGGCGCCGTGGCCGTGGGGATCCTGTGGGCGCTCGTCGACTGGCCGCCGTCGGCGGGGCTGTGGGCGGTCGGCTGGACAGTCGCCGTGCCGGTCGCGCTGCTGCTGGAAGCGGCGCCGGGAATCGCGGTGTCGATCGACGCCCTGTTCGCCCACGCGGTGTCGCTCGCGGGGCTCTCGGCGATCGTCGCGGGGATCTACGTGGCGGTCGTGGTCGGCCTGGGACGCGTTCCCCGACACGACGAGCGGACGCTTCTCGTCCTGTCGATGGTCGCCGCCGCCGTGGCGGCGCTGCTGTACGTCCCCGCCCGGGGGCGGCTGCGCCGGCTGGCCTCCCGCCTGGCCTACGGCGGCCGCCCGACGTCGGAGGACGTCCTGCGCTCGTTCGGCACCAGGATGTCGCGGTCGGTGCCGCTCGACGAGCTCCTGCTGCAGATGGTGGAGTCGGTGCGCTCGGCGTTCGCGCTGCGCGCGGCGGAGATGTGGACCGCCATGGGCGGCAAGCTGGAGCTCTCGGCCTCCGATCCCGAGGGGCGCCGCCGCCCGATCGCCCTCGGCCAGACCGAGGAGACCACGGTCTCCCGGGCGGGCCTGTGCGGGCCCGCGTGGGCCCGCCTGTGGCTCCCCGGGGTCCTGGAGGGGCGGGAGGACGCCGTGCTGCGCCTGGCCCCGGTCACGCACTCCGGTGAGCTGCTCGGGCTCCTCGTCGCCGAGCGGGCGCCGGAGGGGCAGCCGTTCGACGACGAGGAGGACCGGGTCCTGGCCGAGCTCTCCCGGCAGGTCGGGCTGGCCATGCACAACGTCCGGCTGGACTCGGCCCTGCAGTCGTCGCTGGACGAGGTGCGCCGGCAGGCCGGCGAGCTCCAGGCGTCCCGGGGGCGCATCGTGGCCGTGGCCAACCAGGAACGGCGACGCATCGAGCGGAACCTCCACGACGGCGCCCAGCAGCACCTGGTGGCCATCGCGGTGAAGCTTCGCCTCGCCCGGCAGCTGAGCGAGCGGGACCCCGCCAAGTCGTCCGAGCTGATGGAGGAGCTGGGCGGCGACATCGAGGAAGCCGTGCAGCAGCTGCGCACCCTGGCCCACGGGATCTACCCGCCGCTCCTGGCCGACCGGGGCCTCGCGCCCGCCCTGGAGTCCGCCGCGCGCCGCGCGGCGCTCCCGGTCGAGGTCCGGTCCGAGGACGTGGGCCGGCACTCCGCCGAGGTCGAGGCCACCGTGTGCTTCTGCTGCCTGGAGGCCATGCAGAACGCCGGGAAGTACGCGGGCGAGGGCGCGTCGGTGGTCGTCCGCGTGTGGGAGGAGGCCGGGGCGCTGCTGTTCGAGGCCTCCGACGACGGCGCGGGGTTCGACGTGACCGCCCGGCGGGACGGCGTGGGGTTCACCAACATGAACGACCGCCTGGGCGCGGTCGGAGGCACCCTGCGCGTCGAATCCACCCCGGGCCGGGGAACCCGGGTCCGGGGGACGATCCCGCTGGCCTCGTAGTCCACCCGCCCCGCGGGCAACCCATTTGGCGGTCGTGTCGGCGCGCCGCCCGACGGGTACATGGAGTCCAGGCCGCGCTCACGAGTTGCGCGGCCGTCCGGCCCCCGGGAGGACTATGGCCTCGGAGAGCAAGAAGACGGTCCTCGTGGCGGCGGGGGCCAACCTTCTGATCGCCGTGTCGAAGTTCGTGGCCGGCGCCATCTCCGGGTCTGCCGCGATCCTCGCCGAGGGCGCGCACTCCTTCGCCGACACCGCGGACCAGGTGTTCCTGCTGGTCTCGCTGAAGATGGGGGACCGCCCGGCCGACGAGGAGCATCCCTTCGGCTACGGCAAGGAACGGTTCTTCTGGGCGTTCATCGCGGCCATGGGGATCTTCATCCTGGGCGCCGGCTTCTCGTTCCTCCAGGGGATCGGGGGGCTCATCGCGGGCGGGAAGGAGGACACCGCCGGCTACATCGCGGCCTACGCGGTGCTGGTGGTCGCGGCCCTCGCCGAGGGCACCTCGTGGTTCCGGGCGTACCGCCAGACCCAGTCCCAGGCCCGCGAGCAGGAGATGGGGTTCCGGGAGTTCGTCCGGGAGAGCAAGGACCCCACGGTGAAGACCGTGCTGCTGGAGGACTCGGGCGCGCTGGTCGGCATCCTCATCGCGTTCCTCGGGGTGGGGCTGTCCCAGGTCACCGGGATCCACGCGTTCGACCCCATCGCCTCGCTGCTCATCGGATGCCTGCTGGCGTACATCGCGTTCCGTCTCGGGAGGAACACCAAGGGCCTGCTGCTGGGGGAAGCCGCCCGGGAGGAGGACCGGGAGAAGATCCGGCGGACCATCGAGGACCACGACGGCGTCGAGCGGGTCATCGAGCTGCTCACGATGGTCCTCGGGCCGGAGTCGCTGATGGTCGCTGCACGGGTGGACCTGGGCGACGGCATGAGCACGGACCAGGTCGAACAGATGGCCGATCGTATCGACCGGCAGGTCCGGGAAGCCGTGCCCTCCGTGACCCATTTCTTCATGGACCCCACCCCCCGGCACGGGGCGGAGCGTGAGCTCGCCCAGGGCGACCGGGATCGCCGGGCTTCCTAGGACCTCTGGGGGGGGTTCCTCCGGCGGGCTCGGACTGCTAACGTCCGCGCCGGCTGCAGGGCGGGAGGAGGAAGAAAGTGCCCACGTTCACGTCGTCGACGTACGGCAAGTACACCGGTAGCTGGCTCATCGGCACCGCGATCTTCGAGCTGGCGCTGTCCGCCGGCTTCTTTGTCTTCGGGTTGTCGCAGGACATCTCGGGGCTGACCATGACGGGCGCGATCCTTGGCATCGTGGGGATCGGTCTGCTGGTCTTCGGGATCGGTTCGCGGAAGAAGGCCGCGGAGGCCGACCGCATCGACCAGACCGGGCTCGCCGGGTCGGCCCAGATCACCGGCATGACCCAGACCGGCATGTACTTGAACAACAACCCGCAGATCGGGTTGAACCTCATGGTGAACGTCCCGGGACGGAATCCCTACCCGATCGAGGTGAAGCAGTTCGTGCCGCTGATGCTGCTGGGCTCGCTTTCGGTGGGGCGGACCCTGCCGGTGAAGGTGGACCAGAAGGACCCCGGCAAGGTGATCATCGACTGGGAGGGCGGGGCCGGGCAGGTCCAGCCGGTATGGCCGGGCGGAGCCGGGCAGTGGGGGGGAGCCATGCCGGGATCGGCCATGCCGATGCAGCCCGGCGGGTACTCGGGCGGGATGCCCGCGGGCGGCATGATGGTCGCCCCGGCCGTCACCAGCGTGAACGTCGCGGGCCAGGGGAACGTCGACCAGCTGCGGGCGCAGCTCTCCGCGACGGGCCTCGACGGGACCGGCACCATCCTCCAGGCCCAGGACACGGGCGTGGCCATCGGCGCCAGCAAGCTGTTCTCCGTGCAGATGACCGTGAACGTCCCGGGGAGGGCGCCCTACCAGGAGACCAGCGCCGCGGTCGTCCCCGCCGACGACGCCCCGAAGCTCGTCTCCGGGGCGAACGTCCCGGTCAAGGTCGCACCGGACAACCCCAACCTGGTGATGATCCAGTGGGACCGGATCTGATCGGGCGAGACACGCTCTGATCGGGCGGCGGAGACCCCCGCTCGCGCTGGGGTCTCCGCCGTGTCGACCCGGCCCCGTGGGGGCCGTGGCGTTCGAACCTGTTGCTCGATGGGCTGGTCGGGGTTCAGCGGGGCATCGACTCGCCGGTCTCGAGCAGGGTCTTGAGGTCGCTGAGGACCCAGCTCCAGCCACCGCCGGCGCCCTCGGCTTCCCTCTCGCCGGCCGTCAGCGCGGCCAGCTTCGGAGCGCCCTCGAGCTCGTGGACGAGGGTGAGCCTGCTCACGCCGCCGCTGCTCTCCTCGATCTCGTACGTGAGGCGGGTGAATCCCTCCGCCTCGGTTTCCCGGTCCATGAGCATCCGCCAGGTCTGGACGAGCCGGCGCGGCGGATCGGCCTCGATCACCTCGCCGTCGACCATCACATCCGGGGTCGAGATCCCCATCTGGGCTCCCGCCTCCTTCATGGCCTCGGTCGTCGGCACCCGGTACGAACCGCCGGGGCGCAGTTCGTACTCCACCCGCCCGCCGAACCCGTACCGCTCCGTCCACTCCGGCTTCGTGATGGCGTCCCAGATGGCCTGGGGCGTCGCCTTGATGTACACCCGGTAGACCTGGGTGGTCTTCGTCTCGGTCATGGTCGTCATCCCGTCTCCTCCTCGAGCTCGGACTTGAGCTCTGCCAGCGCCGAGACCTGGCGCTCCCGATACTTGTCGATCCACCGGTCGTGGATCAGCCGGATCGGCACCGGGTTCAGGAAGTGCAGCTTCTCCCGGCCCGACCGGCGGGTGACCACGAGGCCTGCGTCCTCGAGGACGCGCAGGTGCTTCATGACGCCGAAGCGGGTCATCTCCAGCCCGGACTCGAGCTCCGTGAGCGTGCGGCCGTCGCGCTCGAAGAGCCGGTCGAGGAGGAAACGCCGCGTCGGGTCCGCCAGCGCCCTGAACACGCGGTCGTCGTCGGTCATGGCCGTGATAATAGGTGACCCGATGGTCACATGTCAAGTCCCGGCAAGGCCACGGGCAGTAAGGATGGGACCGTACGATCGGAGTCAGGCCGGGCAGTCCGCCGTCGCGGAGTCGTTCGCGACCTTGCAGGCGGACTCGTCCACGGCGACGAAGGCCGAGGCGGGGACCCGCTTCAGCTGGTCGAGCAGGGTGTTCGTCCAGCGGGAGTCGCGGGTTCCCTGGAAGTACCAGTCGGAGCCGTTGTCGGCGAGGATCAGGCCGTAGTGCTTCATGGCCCGCAGGATCACCCTCGCGTTCCGGCTGAACCCCTCGAGGCCGAAGCCCGCCTTCAGCCGGAACCGCGCGCCCATGGGCGGGTAGCGGGGGGCCGTGAGGTCGCTGGCGTCGTGGCGTGCCGGCCACAGGTGCGCGCCGCGGGTGAGCTCCGCGGTGAACCTGATAGCGTGGCCGATGAACCCCGCCTTGACCTCGTCGAACCGGACCAATCCGGGGAGGATGGGGAGGCCGGCCGCATCCCCGGAGGTCCACCCGTTCGGGCGGAGATGGTTCGCGCCGAGGTCGAACACCGCGCCGCTCCCGGCCTTGGGGTGGCCGCCGTTCCAGTACGCGCGGTACAGCTCGTAGAGCGTGCAGGTGTCCTTGTCGACCATCAGGGCGTGGCGGTCTCCCCCCGAGTCCTGCCCGCCCTCGATGGGGGTCGTCGGGCCGAACGGGTAGGGGACGTCGTCGCTCTCGTCCGCGTACTGGAACTTGATCCTGTGGGTCGGCGTGTCGCCGTTCACCACGACGAACGGCATCCCGTAGCCGGGCGGGCCGAAGTCCGGGTGCAGGTCGGTCGATCCCGCGTGCATCGTCTTCTTCCAGGCGCCCGACAGCGGATGGACGGGCAGCGTGGAGATGTCGGTGTTCCAGATGTTGTCCGCCGGGAACACCGCGCAGGTCGTTCCGGGGACGGGGTGCCGCCCCGTCGCGACGGCGACCGGCCCGCCGGCGGCCACCGGGATTCCCACGGCCATGCACGCCAGCGCGGCCCCGAGCCGGACCCGAAGCGCCACGTGGCGGAGTGGTCGCCGCACCTGCGTCAGCCTATCCACCGAACGAGCATCGGCCGGGCGGACGGCCGAACTTGACCCCCCCGAAGGCGGGTCGCGGCTCCAGCGAGATTGACCAACGGCCGCCGGTTCCGGATGATCCGCGATCGTGCCCGGCCGCGAGGGCCGGACCTCGACCAGGCGGCGCGCCGCGGCGCCGGGGGAAGGAGCGCACCGTGAACGCGAGGATCACATGGACCCAGTGGCCGCTCGAGGTGATCGACCAGCTGGAGGCGGCGGCGAAGCAGGCCGCGTCGACCGTCGGCCCGATGCTGAAGCCGAGCCAGGGGTTCCGGGGCGGCTACTGGATGGCGGACCGGAGCACGGGGCTGTTCGTCGGGCTCACGTTCTGGGACACGATGGACAACATCCACGCCTACGAGGCCGCGACCGCGGAGATGCGCGCGGCGGTGTCCCAGGGCCAGCCCCAGCAGACCATCGGCCACTACGAGATCTACGACCAGATCCTCCCGGGGTAGCCGAGGGACAACCCTCGGCGGGGAATCGCAGACCCAGCCTCTTGCTGGCCCGCCTGGATTCGAACCAGGACTAACTGATCCAGAGTCAGTCGGGCTACCGTTACCCCACGGGCCAGTGGGTGACCTGCGGAAATGCTGCGATCTCCCCGAGCACAGCGCTCCAAGCCCAGATAACTCGATTAGCCCAACTAACTCGGGAAGCCACAACATGAGCGCAGACACGACGGAAATCGTACCGGAAGCGGGTATCGCCGGGCCCTCGGTCGGTAGCCTCCTGCCGTCGTTCCGGCTGCACCTGCAAGCGGAGAACAAGGCGCCCCGGACCATCAAGAGCTACACGGAGGCCGTCCGCCTGCTCGAGGGGTTCCTCCGGAGCCGGGGGATGCCGGCCGCGGCGGCCAACGTCACCCGGGATCACGTCGAGGCGTTCATCGCCGACCAGGTCCTGCGACTTCGGCCGACGAGCGCGCGAGTGAGGTTCCGCTCGCTCCAGCAGTTCTTCCGGTGGGCGGCGGCCGAGGGGGAGGTCACCGAGTCGCCGATGCGCAACATATCGCCGCCGGCGATCCCTGAGGTCCCGGTGCCGATCCTATCCGAGGAGGAGCTCCGGCGCCTCGTCAAGGCCTGCGAGCCGAACGGGGCGGACTTCTACGACCGGCGCGACTCGGCCCTTCTGCGCCTATTGGTCGACACCGGGTGCCGTCTCGCCGAGGTGGCCGGAATGACCACGAGCGACATCGACCTCGAGCAGGGGCTCGTCCAGGTTCTCGGCAAGGGTCGCCGACCACGGGTCGTCGCCGTTTCGTCCCGGACGGCCCGGGCGCTCGACCGTTATCTCAGGATGCGCCGCGCCCATCGCGACGCGGTCTGATCCTGCCCTCTGGCTCGGGAGGTCGGGTCCGCTGACCTCGTTCGGCGTCGCCGAGGTCGTCGCCCGTCGGGCCCGTCTCGCGGGGCTTGGAAGCGTCCACACCCACCAGCTCCGGCACTCCGCGGCGCACGCGTGGCTTGCCGCCGGCGGGGGAGAGCAGGACCTGATGCGGCGCATGGGGTGGCGCTCACGGGACATGCTGGCCCGATATGCCTCGTCAACGGCAGATCAGCGGGCCATAGAAGCTGCTCGCCGCCTAGCTCTCGGTGATCGACTGTAGCCGGCTCACCCTCGCTTCAAAGCACACGGTGATGGGGCCGAGGCGCTCCAGAAGTTCAGTGCTGTCGGGAGCACCGTCGCTGTTTATCGGCGGCACGGACCTGGAGAGAGACTGTTCCGACTTGCTGGGCCGCGTCGAGAGAGATATTCCATATACACATACGCAGGCCGAATGGCCGAAGGCCCCTGCAAAGAGACCCAGCGGACCCTCCGAAGGGCCGCTATTGAGGCGAGATACCCGCGGCGGGGGGCCACTCCTTCGAAGGGAGTGGTTTGGCGTGGGCGCGAAAGATCCCGGCCGCCTGCCGGGACAGGTCGGCCGCGAACACGTCGACTGGGAGGCCGACCTCCCGGGCCGCAGCTTCGCCGAGAAGACGGCATACCGGTACGCCAGCTACGTCGTTAACCATCTCAGCGTTCTTGGACGCTGTCCGATGCGACACCAGAGGCGCTACTCGGGCTTGGACTCGGCCCGCTCAACGTCGATGGCTCCCTGCGACCCTTTCCCTCCGCCCGCCTGGACGGTGATGCGGCGGGGCTTGGCCGTCTCGGCGACGGGGACGCGGACGGTGAGAACGCCCCCGTCCAGGTTGGCCTGGAGGCGATCGGTATCGAGGTATTCTCCAAGCAGGACCTGGCGCTCAAGGGTTCCCTGCTGCCGCTCCTGAGCCAAGATGTCGTCGTCCTCCTCACGTTCCCAGAATCGCTCCGCTCGGACGGTCAGCATGTTGCTGTGCACGGTGACCTCAACGTCGTCTTGCTGCACACCGGGGAGGTCAAAGTGCAAGATCACTTCGTCGCCCCGACGGTAAGCGTCGAACGGCATCGCCGTGGACCGGCCCTGGATTCCCAGTAGCTGCTGGGTGAGACGGTCGATGTCGCGGAACGGGTCGTATCGCATCACCATCGGTGGCACCTCCTCGACAGAGGCCGCGAGTCTAATGGGGAGAGGCGGTGTGGTGCACCTCCGCTCCTCGCGGCCGGTAGCGTCGCCCGAACGGCAGCGCCGAAGGACGACCCGCTTCCGAGGAACTATGAAGAAGGCACGTACGCTCGCTCCACAACCCAGGTCCGCAGCGTGCTCGGCTCCGCCCTCCGCCAGGCGGCCGCGGACGGGCTCATCGCCGCCAACCCGGTCGCCGCGGTCAAGCGGCCCAGGGTCCAGCGACGGGAGCTCCACTGGCCCACATCTGCGCAGCTCGGGGCACTGTTAGAAGTGTCGCTCGAGACGGTCTGGGAGGTGCCGATCCTGCTTGCTGCGGTCACCGGAGCCCGCCTTGCGGAGGTCCTCGGCATCTCCGACAGGGCGCTGGACGAGGAGGCACGAGAGCAACTACGAGAGCTACACGAAGCCCTCATCGCCCGGCCCAACCCCTGGACGCCGCCGGACCGCCACGGGGATGACCAGCCCTCTTGATCGTGGTCCGCCTTCCCGCTAAAGGTTCAGATCGCAAAAGGGGCGGGTCAGGCGGCTAGCTCGGGACCTACGGTGGTGCCTTCGTGCTGCAACCGATGTGGTCCGGCATGCATCCATAGAACAGGAGCGGATGATCAGGACGGTGGCGTCGGAGCAGAGCAAGAAGAGGAGACGCCTCGCTGAGCTGTACCTGAGCTACAGCGACGGAGCGGTCCGGCTCGCCTACCTGATGACCGGCGACCGTTCGCTCGCGGAGGACCTCGTGCAGGACGCGTTCGTCAAGCTGGCAGGGCGCTTTGCAGATCTCCGTGACCCGGGGGCGTTCGAGGCGTACCTGCGCAAGACCGTCGTGAACCTCGCGCGGATGCACTTCCGGCGGAAGCGCGTCGAACGTGCGTATGTGGACCGAGAGGGCCGGGAACCGAGACGCAACGCTGTGCTGCCCGACCTCGCCACCCACGATGAGATGAAGGAGGCCCTCCTGTCGCTTCCTTCTCGGCAGCGAGCGGCTCTGGTGCTCCGCTATTACGAGGATCTCTCGGAGACGCAGATCGCCGACATCCTGCGGTGCCGGCCGGGGACGGTGAAGTCGCTCCTGTCTCGAGGGATGGTAGGGCTTCGCGCGCACATCGGAGGTGAGTGACGGTGTCCGACGATATCCGGAGATTCTTTGAGCGGATGGCCGACGAGGTTCGCTCCACGCCGGGCGTTCCCCCGAGCATGCTCCGCCGGGCCACCCGGAGACGTGTTCGCACAGCCGCGATCCTTGGACTGGTCGCAGCACTTGTTGGCTACGGTGGCTTCGCCGGTGTGCAGGCCTTGACTCGGCCATCCGTCGGGGTCCCGGCCAGCTTCGGACAGTGCTCATGGGAAGTGGTTTCGAGCCCGAATCAGGAGCCCGAGCGTCTCGACAACCAGCTGAATGCCGTGGCCGCGTTCTCCGACGACGACGTCTGGGCCGTCGGGAGCTCCTACGTGAACCAGGAGGGCGGCGAGAACTTCCCGCTGACAATGCACTGGGACGGCACCTCGTGGGCCGTCGTCCCGGTACCGGATTCCTACGGGCACGAGGACGTGTTCGCCGTCGACGGAAGCTCCCCCCAAGACATCTGGGGGATCGGTCTCGGCCACGAGGCGCTCCATTGGGACGGCCAGACGTGGAGCACGGTCCCGCTCGCCGATCCCGGGACGACGTACTGGCATCTCGAGGCTGTCTCCGCGCTCGCACCCGACGACGTGTGGGCGGTGGGGAACACGGCGACCGGACATTCGGGGGGATCCCTCGTGGAGCACTGGGACGGCTCGAGCTGGAGCGTCGTCCAGGCTCCCAGTCCCCCTCCGGACACGCTCACCGCGGATGCTTACCCGAGCCTCTCGGCGGTCGACGCCGTATCGCCGACGGACGTGTGGGCGACCGGCCAGACCGAAAATGTTGCTCCCGTGGGCCAGTCCAACACCGTGGCACTGCACTGGGACGGTTCGAGCTGGACGCGGACCCCGACACCCGATGTCGCAGCGCAGGACGGCGACTTCGGGCATCTGCTCGGTGTAGCGGCGGTCGCTTCCGACGATGTCTGGGCGGTCGGCATCGCGGCCGATCAGCCCGGCACCTTCGGCGGTGGCGATAGGGCCCTGATCGAGCATTGGGACGGTCAACGGTGGATCGTTTCGGAGACGCTTCCGGCCGACAGCCGCCTGGTGAGCGTCGTGGGTCTCTCCCCGGACGAAGCCTGGGCGGTGGGCTCGACCGGCCACTCCGGCACCTTTGAGCCGCTCGTCCTCCGGTGGGACGGCACGAGATGGGAGGAGGTGCCCACCGGGGTCACGGGCCAGGCCTCGCTCTCCGATATCTCGGAATCGCCCTCCGGGGACTTGTGGGCTGTTGGCCTCTCCGAGGAGAACGGCCACGGCAGGACGCTCACCCTGCGCTGCGCTGGCGTTTAGAGCCTTGATATTCCGGTCGAGAAGTTGCTCTACGCCGGTTGTGTCTTGCCTAGGCATGGGAGGCCCTGCGAGACAGTGTGGGTATGAAGTATGTCCACCTCGTACGCTCGGTTTTCGTGCCGCTCGGCGCTGGTCCTGAGCCAAACCTGCAGCGTATGCGGGGTGTGGCGGGGGTTGCACGAGACGCCGGCGGGCCCTCGACGGTGGCGAAGGGCTGAGCCGGGTTTTGCGGTATGCACGACCGCCAGGAGAAAGCCCAATGGGGGGCTTCCGGGGCTTGGTCATCCTTCGTGGACCCTTCGTGGAACAGGCCGGTATGAAGGAGAGACGCCGCCGGGCCATCCGGGAGGGTGAGGCTCGGGTGAGGTCCGATGGGGTCCGTGTGGGGAGGCCCGCTCCATCTCAGAGCGGATCAGGGACCGCATCCTCCGGCTCCAGGCCCGGGGCCTCGGCTCCCAGACCATCGCCGACCAGGCGAACGCCTGGCCCGTCCCCACCGCCCGGGGGGACGGTGGTGGGCCAGCACCGTCGGAGGCCGTGCTCATGCACGACGGAGCCCCCGATCCGGCTGAGGGGCTTCGGGCCCTGAATGTCGCTTCGGGCCGGGAGCGACACTGAAGTGGGATGGTCGATGAGTAACTCCCGGTAGCCGGGACCGTGCTCAAGGCGTCCCGCCCCACGAGAACGCTCGCGGGTCCTTCCCGTGGTCAGACCCGAGGGCCGTCCAGTCCGATGATTTCGACCGAGTGCTCCACGAGATCGAGCAGCGCTGACTCCGCCCAGTGGACATCCTCGAGCACCAGCACGAGGGGCCGTTCCAACGCGAGCGCCTCGAACAGCTTGCGGTACGCCACGAAGGCGTCCTCGACGGTTCGGGCCTCCTCGGGATCGGGAAGGTCCGGCGGCCGCTCCCGGAGGCTGCGAAGGATCTCCTGCAACGGCCAGAACGTGATCCCTTCGCCGTAGGGAAGACAGCGGCCCATCAGGACCCGCGCTCGCCTGCTGGCCTGGGCGCTGAATTCCGCTGCCAGCCGTGTCTTCCCGATCCCCGCCGGCCCGAGGACGGTGACCAGCAGGGGCGTCTGCTCCGCGAGCACTCGCTCGAAGTACTCCGTGAGCCGTGCGTGCTCACCGCGTCGTCCGACGAAGGGAGTGACGAAGCGCGGCGCCACCGGGGCCTCTACGAGGGCACGGAGGCGCCAGGCAGCCACGGCCTCGCCTTTCCCCTTGACGTTCAGCGGCGCCATGGGCTCAGCCTGGACGGCGTCGCGCACGAGCGCATACGTCCCAGCCCCTAGGAGCACCTCCCCGGGCGAGGCCATCTGCTGAAGACGGGCGGCGAGGTGGACGGTGTCCCCGGTGGCGTAGAACTGTCGCTGCGGCGAATCACCAGCCAGCACCTCTCCGGTGTTCACCCCGGTGCGGACGGCGAGGGTCACTCCCTGATCGCGCCGGAGCTCGTCGTTCAGGGTGTCGAGCGCCTCGCCCAACTCCGCCGCAGCCCGGACGGCGCGCATCGCGTCGTCCTCGTGCACGGTCGGGACACCGAAGATGGCCATGACGGCATCGCCGATGACTTCTCCACCGATCCTCCGTGCCGTTCTAGGACGGTCCGGGCAGCGGAGAAATAGCGTTCCAGCACGATTCGCAGAGCTTCCGGATCGAGCATCTCGGCGAGCTCGGTCGAGCCCACGATGTCGGTGAAGACCACGGTGACCGTCTTCCGAGCCTCCGGCATGTGCCGAGTGTAGGGCCACTATCGTGGGCCAGGAAGTCCCGGGGAACGCGGAGGGTTGTGGGACTCATCCTGATCACATGTTGATCTCCCCGCTGTGACTCGCCCGGGGGGGACGGAACCCTCTGCGACCTCGGCAATCCCCTGCGAGTCTCGCCGAAGCGTCTTCCCGGGGACCCGCCTCTTCGGATGTGTCTTCTTCGCCCTCGGAGGTACTTCCGAGCCACTGGAAGGCCTCTCCCGGCCCCGAATAGCGGAGAAGGGGGTCCACGGCTCCCGTGGCCCGGGAAGGGCCTCGGCGCCACCGTCTCTGGCGCCTCTGGACCAACAACGTCTCGCTGGCCGCGGCTCGAAAAGGAAGCCCCCTCGTACTGAACCTCGACACGGCACCGGCGTTCGCCGCAGCGGCGGGCGTCGCCTTGCCGGGATTCAACGGCGCCGACCGAGGCTCCGCTCGGTCCACTCCCCCAGAATCCGTCCTCGTACGCTGCCCCCAACCCAATCTCAGCCTGTCATCTCTCACGAGCCTCGAACGAGGCCGGCCATCGGACTCTCGATGCACTACCTGTTCGGCTTCCACCGCGTGGGCCGTAAGATCCGCCGGCTTCAGCAGACGGTGGAGGAGCGCGCGCTTCGACTCGTCCGATAGTGACACGATTGCGGAGCGGGCGGTCACAACGAGAGTCGACCTGATCCCCGGGGGTGGTGATGAGAGCAAACCGAGCGCACCGATGGGACTTCCCGGGGCGGGAGTCTGCTCCGATCCAACGCCTGACTGCGCCGGACCTCATGCTGGTCTGGCCGGAGGAGAAGGGCTGGCCGCAGGACATCGGAGCGCTCGGCATCCTCGACGGGAGGGACCTTCTCGACGCCGACGGTCGATTCAAGATCGAGGACATCCGAGGGCGGATCGAGCGCAGGTTGCACCTCGTTCCGCGCTTTCGTCAGCTCCTGTCCTGGCCGAGGGCTGGGCTGGGCTGGCCGTTGTGGGTGGACGCCCCCTCCTTCGACGTGGCCGAGCACGTGGGAGTGGTCCCGGTCCAGGCCCCAGGCGACGAGCCCCAGCTTCTGCTCGCCTGCGAGAGGCTTCGTCGGCGGCCGCTGAGCAGATCCCGGCCGCTGTGGGAGATGTGGTTGCTCACCGGTCTTCCAAACGGACGGGTCGGCTTCTTCATGAGGATGCACCACGCCATCGCCGACGGCGTGGCCGGGGTCGCGACCCTGGCCGCGTTCGTCGATCCCGTCCCGGACCCTCCTGAGTTGCAGGGGCCACGGTGGACCCCCGCACCCGTGCCGAGCGATCGCGAGCTCTTCCGGGACAACCTGCACCGGCGTCTCGACGAACTCCACCGCGCCCTCTCGGCTCTCGCCGAACCGATCAAGACGGCACGCGGGATCCAACGGACCTGGCCGGCCACGCGCGAGATCTTCGCCGAGGGACGCGCGCCGCGAATCAGTCTTAACGGCCGCCCGATCGGCCCGGATCGAAGGTTGGCCGTACTCCGCAGCAGGCTCGACCTGGCCAAGGCAATCGCGCACGCCCA